>ENA-OSEY01001038-OSEY01001038.1-marine-metagenome-genome-assembly--contig:-NODE-1038-length-19690-cov-5.119156_pt1 | contig 19690 bp, 16 predicted proteins | sample MGYA00248465_ERZ534230 | MGnify/ENA primary metagenome ERZ534230 (study PRJEB26409, sample SAMN06344110) | marine metagenome | isolation source: Sea water from surface | place: Atlantic Ocean:Southern...
TTTTTTTATTTTTCTTTTTACAGATACAATCTCTTTATTAAATTTAGTTATCTCCTCTTGCTTAGTATTCATATCATTTATTTGATTTCTCTTCTTTTCAACAATTGGGTTTAAAATTGCGTAATAGATTATTAAAAAAACTATTATGGAACCTAGGCTTATGCCTACTTTAATTAAAGTTTTTTTATCAGCAAAAGCTAAAACTTTTTGTTTTAAATCTTCAACACTTAAGTTTTTTAAATCTAAATTTTTTAAATCATTTAAATTCATAGTTATCCCTTAACCTTTACAAATACTTTAAATCCTTTCATTACTTGGTCACCTGCTTTTACTCTTGGCATTTTCATTGATGAAAGTGATGCTTGTGAGATATATGTCTTAGACTGCAAATTTCTTATCAATTGCAATATATCATTATCACCTGCTGCAATCCCAGTTATTACAACCTGTTTTTTCCCATCATATTCTACTGAGTCAAACTTAACTCTATTTGGTACGCTGCTTGCAATCTGAGCTAAAACTCTATAACTCAAATCTTTATTAGATTTTAGACTGTTGCTTAATTTAAGAGTTGTTGTCATTTTTTTTAATTCTTTTGAAAATTTTGCAACCTCACCTTTCTTGGCTGTGTGTTCTGCTACAACAGTGTCATAAACTTTCAGTTTATTGTTGTAGCTGTAAATATTCCAAAATGATAAGGCGAACAAAATTAAATATATGCCCGCAACAGCCCCGACAACTCCTTTGTATGCAAAGTCAGAAAATGCTTTCATTTTCTTTTGCTTAATCATCCCCTCTCTATTTGGAAGAAGGTTAATGTTTTTAACGGCTGTAACAAATTTATAATATCCAAATACGTCAAGTTTTCTAAATGCCAGACCAACGACAGTAGAAAAATAAGATCTGTTATCAAAAGTAATTTTACTTTCTAATTGTTGTGGAATTTTTAAACCATCAAAAGGATCAAACAAATTAAAACCAGTATTTACCAAACTTTTTCTAAAGCTTGACAGATAATCATCTACATTTGGTAAATTAGAAACTACTTTTATATTTCTAACTCTTTTTTCATATTTTGTTTCAAAATCCTGCACTGCTTGTTTAACTTGTGTCATAAAGCGTCTGACTAATGCGTCTTTTTCCTCTTGATCCTGAGACTCTTTTAGAATTTTTCTATCTTGGCCACGTAGAAAAATATCAGTAATTATTGGGTTATTATTATACAATATCATTACATAGTTCTCATCTAACCCAAATTCTAACATTGCAGTAAAATTAGCATCTTCGGTTTTATTTGAGATTTGATTTATTTGATCAACTGCAGATTTTAATGCAAAACATTTAACGTCTATTATTACAGGATTAAGTCCACTGTTTTTAATTATAGAAGTATAATTATTAATGTCTGCTAATTTTGAAGCTACAAATAAAATATCCATAGTGTTTTCTTTTGAGCTTCTATTTATTACTTGGTGAAAAATTGAATAATCATCTAAGTTATCAGTTAATTGAACTAAGTTTTCCCATAATGAATTTGTATCAATAGCTTTTTTTAATTCTTCATCATTCATTAATGGTGCTGTAACAACTCTTATAATTGCGTTTGTAACTGGAATTGCTATAGCGGCATTAGGTGTTGATATTTTTGATTTTTGTAATGCAATATTTAATTGCTCACTTACTTTTTGTTCATGGTCAACAATTGCAGCATCTTCTGGTAAATCAATTTCATGAGTATAAAATCTATCGAGTACCCATTGATTAGCTTTGTTTGATGATATTTGTGCAAGTCTGATTTCTTTATTTGTAATCTCAACACCCACAATTTCTTCTCCTTGTGCTGTCTTTTTACCAAGCTTTGATTTTAAAAAATTATTAAATTTATCTTTTACTTTATTTTTATCAAAACTTAATTTTGGAGAACTCGAATCTTTTTTTCCAAAAGATGGTGATTTTAATTTTATATTTTTTAATTTATTAAAAATATTTTGAACTTTTGAACCACCAGTGTCAGCATTTTCATTTTGGATTGTTGAAATGTTGTTTTGTTCTTGTTGTTTAATTTCGCTTATTTTTTTATTAATAAGTTCTTGTGTCGACAACTCAGGAGATTTTGTTGCTGATATTTCGTCAGGAGTGGTTGGTTTTACCTGAGAAGTTTCTTGACTTTCTATTTTTGGTTTTACATCAACGTTATCTGTTGCTTGTTGCTCTAGTTGTTTTTGCTCTTTTTCTTTTTGTTTGTGTACATCATCAAACCATTTCTCCAAAATTGGAATAGCCTCCTCTAAATTTGGAGTACCAGATGATGAAATCTTTTGTTTTCCGTCAATATAAAGTCTTCCAACCCAATTTTTTGATTTTAACTCACCTTTATATTTATCTTGTCTTATATATATGTGTAATCTCCCATCTTTTTTGTGAATTACTTGATGTTCTTTCTTTTCCTCTACATTTTCATTTTTAATTTCACTTTCATTTTGTGGGTTTTGCTGATTATCTTTAACGCTTTCCTCTAAATTAGTTTTTTCCTCATTTTTCTCTAAAACATCTGAAGTTTTATCGCTTTCAAGTTGTTTTTCTTCTGGATTAGTTGAACTTTCTGAAGAGGTAGTTACACTCTCTTTATATATACTTTTATCTTCAGCACTTTCATCAACTTTTGGTTGATTTTCAGTATCTTGGTCATTTTTATCTATAATGACTCCAAATTTTTCTTTTTCTTTATCGTCCATATTTAAAATTTATAATTTCTCTAACACAAACATAGTGAATCTCTAACACAATTTATAAAAATGTCTAACACAAAATACAACCTATGGTGACCATTTTAGGTCAATTGTTCTATAAGTATTGATTTTACTCACTTTTTTGATTTTCAGAAAAAAAAATAAAAAAAATAAATAAATGAAAAATTTTACCAGACTCTAACACAAATGGCTTAAATTTTTTGTGTTAGAGTTTATATAAAATATTAAAAATTCTAAAAAGCTAGTAAAATCAATATTTTTACTGTTTTTAGTAAATAGCATGTTTTTGTGTTAGAGAAATAATTTTTTGTGTTAGAGCAGTTTAATTTATGAAAAATTAATTTTATAATGATCAAATTAGAGAGTTCATAATCTGGATTATTAAAACATTAACCCATTCAAAATTTCTAAAAATAGCAAATTTTATGAAAATACAATTAAAAATTGTATTAATTTTATCTCTAGAGAGGATTTTTAATAAATTTAATCAAAAATTGAAAAAAATATTTTTTTTTACAAAAATTTTAAAAAATTTTTTAATTTTAAAAATATTTTTTGTTAATTAAGCAAATTATTTAGTTTTAACAAAATATCTTTTATGAAAAACATTTTAAACAAAGTAACATAATTTTATTTATAAATAATAATTTAGTTAAAATAAAATTATTCTATTAAAGATTTTCCTCTTATATCAGTTGTAAAGGACTGGTACACCATTACACTTAAAGTCTCAACATTTTTTACCACTCTATTATAATCAAAAGACCAATCAACTTTGGTGCAATCTAATTCTTTATAATAATAAACTTGCGCTCTTCTGATTGATGGACCAATTTCATCTGAAAGAATATTTAAAATATTTGTTTTCTTATCAATTGCAAAATTATATCTACATACATTTGCTGTTGTCCAATAAAGAACAACTGAAACTAATATTGCAATGATGCTCATAAGTTTTGTCATTGCACACTGTCAACAGTGACAATTGTTAAATCATCTTTTTGAATCATTCCTGCCTTGACAATATCTTCTATCATTAATTTTAATCTTTTATTATTTGGTGTGTGTTGATATTTTTTTATATATTTTTGAAAACCTTCCACTTCAAGCATATCACCTGATGGATTTTTTATTTCAGTTATACCATCTGTAAAAATATACATTGAGCTCTCTGAAAAGTTTGTTGTTGTTTCTTTATATTTAATTTTAGGAGTTATACCTAGTGGAGGACCAGCTTCAGAAAAATTTGAAAACTTTTGATCTTTATCAATTACAAGAGGTGGTTCGTGTCCAGCGTTTGATAAAAGTAATTCTTTTTTATTACTATCATAAATTCCAACTAACATTGTTACAAACATTCCTCTGGCAGCTGTTTCGCAAATTTCTTTGTTAAGTAAATTTAAAAGATCGGATGTTGAAAAAATAGTTTTACTTAAGCAACGATATAAACTTGATGCTTTTGACATTAACAAAGATGATTTAATTCCTTTACCCGATACATCAGCTACACCAAACCCGTACATTCCTTTTTCTATCTCAGAAAAATTATAGAAGTCGCCTGATACAACCTTTGCTGGGATATTTATTCCAGCAATTGGAAAGTTCTCATCTTTGTTTTTTGATAATAATGTTTTTTGTATTTCTCCGACTATTTCTATTTCTTTTTGCATTCTATTTTTTTCTACAAGTTCTTTTGCCATTTTTGCATTACGAATTGCTAAAGCCGCAGGAGCTGACAAAGTTTCTAATAATTTTCTATCATTCTCCTCAAATAATTTTGTAGAAGTTTTTTTATTTAAACAATGAATAACACCTATACATTCATTAGCAGCAATTAATGGAGAACAAAGAACTGAATAGGTTGTGAAATTAGTTTTATTATCTAAATCAAAATAAAATTCTGCAATTTCTCTTACATCTTTTCTTACATCGCCTACTCTAATACATTTTTTTTGAAGAACTGCTTTACCCATTACACCTTGTGTCAGCGGAATTTCATATTCATCAAGGTATGATTGATATTTAGATGCAATACATTGAAATACTTGTTTTTTGTCGTCAATTAAAAATATATTTGCTGCCTGGGCATTTATTCTTTTTATAATTACTTCTAAAGCAGTTTGTAAAGTTTCACTTAAGTCCAAAGATGTTGCAAACTCTTGGTTCATTTGAGTAATAATAGCTAAATCCTTATTTAAGGAGCTATCTTTCTCAATTGGTTCTATTTTCTTTGTGTTAAAAAACATTTTTTATACAAATCCTATATTCTTTTATAATTGGCATTCTAATGCTTTTTTGGTAATTTTAATAGCTATGGAAATTATAATTAATTCGCCAAGTTTCTATTTACATATTCAAGATGCAGTGGTTTTTATTCAATATTGCATTGATGGAATCATAAATATTGCATCGCAATTTAAAATCTAGTTAGTGATTTTTGCTTTTTTTTTTATTTTAGGAGCCATCTGGGGTAGTTTTTCAAATGTTTGTATATTTAGATTACCGCAAGACAAAGGAATTGTTTTAGATCGTTCATTTTGTCCACAATGTAAATGTATTATTAAATGGTATGACAATATTCCTTTAATATCTTTTTTATATTTAAAAAGAAAATGTAGAAATTGTAATTGTAAGATTGATTTTCAATATTTTTTTGTTGAATTATTGAGTGCATTGACTTTTTGTGTCGTCTATTTTGTATATGGATTAAGTGTAACGACATTATTATTTATAATTCTAAGTATATTTTTTATTATTATATTTTTTATTGATCTAAAGCATTTCATAATTCCAGATGAACTATCCTTTCCTTTAATGTTTATTGGTCTATTGAAATCATTTTATCCTAATTTAAATCAAGAATTATTTCCAAATTTAATTAATTCATTAATTGGTGGGATACTTGGTTACGTAATCATTTGGGTTATTATTTTTTTGTATAAAAAGATTAAAAATAAAGAAGGAATGGGTTTAGGAGATGCTAAACTTTTATCTGCAATAGGATTTTGGTTTGGATGGGTAAGCGTTCCACTTATAATTTTTTTTTCCTCAGTAATAGCTTTGTTATATGTTGCTCCAACTTTAATAAATAAAACTAAAAGCTTAACTACTGAAATTCCCTTTGGTCCATATCTTATAATTGGCACATTAGTTTATATTATCTTTGGGAACCAAATAAAATTAATATTATTTAATATCTAAAAATTCTCACGCCAAGAATTTCTAAAAGTTCTAAATTGTTTTTCACTTGCAAGTATTCGGACAAGTGTATCTTCCGACTCCTCTGGTCCAGCAAGGTTTGCAAACATGCTTCCACCGTGGACAACTAATTTAGATAAAATACCACTTCCAACTTTATAGCAGCTACCCTCGGCTACAGAAGAATCAATGTGAAGTGAATCTAAATAACCGCATTCATCATCATAAGCACAAACATACGCTGTTCCTAACTCGCAAACTAATTCTGCTGGTTCATAGATTGGAAAATAAACTTTTCCTCTATAAACAGTTGGCGCTGCTGAAGTTTTTCTAAACTTATTTCCTGTTGTTGACTCTGGGTTTGCATCGGGTTCGCCTAAATGATATCTCCATGCTTCATCACTAGTTGTTACCTTACATACTGGACCAACCTCGTCTGTTGTATTAACACAATCAGAGCTTCTCTCAATCCTAGGAGTATTATCGCTAGCGAATGCAACAGCACTATCAAGAATAAAGTTTTCACTTCCGCTTACAAGTTTAGGTGAATTTTTTGAAACAAAGTTTGGAAAGTCACGATCTCTTATTCCATAAACTATATTATCCATTAAGCTTTTTCCATCTTCTCCTGCCTTTTCGGATATTCTATTAAAGTTTCCTGTTCCCCCAAACAACCATAGATTTCCAGAGTCTCCTCCTATGGCTGCATCCATTTCAAAAAAACTAAATCTTTTATTTACATTGTCTGCTTGTAAATTCATAAGAAATTGCTGCTCGAATAAAGTTCCTTCTGATGTTAAATTAATTTTCATAACTTTACCCTCTAAATCATTAATATAGACCATTGCTCCACGCCAATCAGCTTGTGGAACATTATCTGCGGTAATTACTATCGGAGTGGCTGGAATAGAGTTTACTATTGGACTTGCATGTTGATACTCTCCTGTAATTCCGATTTTATATCCCTTTTCTTCACTATCTAATATTCTCATAAAACCTGCATTTTCTACCGATCCGAATAATCTTCCAGCTTTATGCTCAAGTTCTGTATTATCCCCTAAATGTCCAGCTTCCAAGTCCACCATGATGATACCAGAGCCTACACATTTAGTACCAGACCCCATTCCTCCACCCATGACTGCAACATATCTATCATCAGCATGATCTGAAGCTCCACTTGAAGATGGTATCCTAACAATTCTTGGTGTTGACCACGTCTCGCCTAATCCAGAATAATCAAACTCTTTATTATCAATTGCTTGCCCTTCACATGTAGTATCTATTTTAATCACATCTGATAATCCACTTATACCTTGGTCGACTGTTATTGGATTACTAGTACCAAAGTTTACTGTTAATATTGATCCATCATAAGTTGCTGTTACTCCTGTCATTTCAACCCAATCATCACTCACTAATTTTGAAATTGATAGTATTCCATCCTTCACCGTTCCGCTACTAACAGCGCTGTCTGGTAATTCTATATCAAATGTAAATACATTATCTGTAAAACAGGTTGTTGCTCCTCCGTCATATGTTGTATTTACAAAATCACCTCCTGCATAATCGCTATTACCTTGACATGCTGCTTTAGCTTCCCTGTTAGTAAAAAAATCTGCTTGAAAGTCATCCGAAGTATCATCTGGTGTACCAGCATCATGTGTATACGTGCCTAAAGCTATATCTTTTGTTTCTGCTTCCTGATAGATGTTAGCTGCATGTACAGCCTCAAATGACTCCTCAATAGAAATTGTAGATCTTTGATAAGGTATTCTATGTGTCACACCATTATGGTCTACTCTTACAACTTCTTTATTATAAGCGTCATTGTATATAGAAAACATATGGAGTGGTCCTGAGCCTGGTTCATAATTACCATCATCATCTTGTGCACCAACTGTTACAGTTGGTTTAGTTACATCTAATACAGAAAATCCTGCACCACCACGACCATAAGGAATCATTAATAATGTACGCCAAGATTGAAAATTTTGATATTCTGTTCCACCATCGTTTAGTCCATAGATAAAAGCATCGTGAACAACTGGTGATCCATCTACAGCAAATATTGGATTAGTACCACCCGATTCAGCTGCACCTCCAAATTGTCCATCCAGAGATTTGTTTACTAAGAGTGGTAGTTGAGCTGCAATCATGGGAGGTACAAATGCCCACTCCTCATCTCCAGTCTTAGCATTAAATGCATGCAGCGTTCCTCCGTTTGAACCAGCGTAAACAACTCTTGTTCTATTTTGGTTGGCTGTTTTAAATGCCCCATAACCTTTTGTTGATCTCCAATATTTTTCTTGGTTGTTACCAAAAAAGTTTGTACTAGCACCTGGAGGGCCAACTTCGATTAATTGAGAATGATATATATCTCCTAAAATCCAGTCTCTATCTTCATCAATAGGGCATGCTCCACCACCTGGAGTTCCTTTATAGTTAAAGTAGTCAACACCTCTTACAAAATTAATTAATCCTTTTACATCATCATCGATACCATCTTCGACACCATCTGTTCCTGCTAGACCACAAGTTGAGCCTGAATTGTGATAATCTCTTACCGCGTTACCAGTTGCTTCAAATAAGTTTTGAATTGCGGCTGCATTACTTGTGTTCCAATTATTCCATCCACCACCACCAGTATAACCAGCATCTCCATACTGATTAGTGTCAATTGCAGTCCAAATTTTTCTGCCAGTGGAACCTTTTACAAGAAGTCTTTCTCCAGCGTCCCAGTTTCCAAAACCATTATTTTCTTCCAAGCTATCTTGAATCACATCGCCATCAATTTGATACCTATAAAGATGACCTCTCCATTCTTTGTTTGCCTTATAATTAAATTGTGCTTGATAAATAGATCCGCCTTCCTCAAGAGTTGCAGTGATTGATGGTGCTGTAAAAGATAATCTTTCTGCAATAATTTGTCTGATTTTTGATGAGATCTCTGTCTTTAAATCAGCTGGAGTTTCAGCGTCTATCGGGCTTTCACAACCTGTTTTATTGTCTAGTCCTTCGTAGGAAATCGGATTTACATTGGCATAATAATCACCCGGACTTTCGCAAGATCCAGCTCTTGCTAGTCTGTCAAATATGACTTTAGCATTTGCATTTTGATAAGATCCACCATAGCCAACCATAAGAGTTGTAACTTCATATTCATCTCTTAGTTTTGCTAAAGTTCTGAATGCTTCTGTGCTATTTCTTATATGTCCGTCACTTATAACGATAACATAATTTTGCTGACAAGGTTTGCCCACTTTATCTATAACTGGCGTCTCTCCCGTTCTATTTCCAAAATATTGATATGCAATGTCAGCAAAAGCATTTCCATCTGTTCCCCATGCCATACCGATAGTTGGAAGTGTGGCAACAATTTCAGAAGCCCCAGTAGCGCTTACCCCATCTTCTAGACAGTAATCATTAAGACATCGATCAGACGTACCTACTGGGTGAGTTCCACCCATCCAACCATTGGTCATATAGTAACACGCATTCCAAAAGTGACAAAATTTTTCACCACCGCCTATCCCATCTTGAAGCCAAGCTGCGCCACCTCTCGAGTCATTAGTACCTGAATTCCAATGACCAAAACCATAGTTTGCACCTGATGTTAAAGAACTATCAGTTACAATTTCCTCGATTGCATCTTTTGCACCATCAAATTTTGATTTTTTTGCACCACCATATCTTGCTCGCCATGCTGTATCTTTTAAAGCATCAGTCATTTTATTTTCATCAAATTTATGTATGAACGAGTTTCTATCACCCACTAAAACTCTTGTAGCGCTAGTAAATATATTATTTGCGAAAGTAGAGCTTGAAGCCTTTCCTGGTAGATTAAATTCAACATCAGCAGCATCGACATCTCCTGGGTCTTTATCATCTAAAGTCTTAGCAGGTCCATATTTACCTATGGTAAAATCTAAGCTAGCTGAAGTAGAGGTATGATCTATTGAAATTTTTTGAAGAAGATGAGAGTTTTTACTTGTTGCATAGATCTTGTTATCTTCTGCTACAGAATATTTGATCGCGTAAATATCTTTAATATCATCTGCAAGAGAATTTGTTTGGCTAGGAGTTTTTGCTTGATCTCTTCCCGTATCAATAAAATAATCCCAATTTCCATCTGTAGGACAATAAAGATCGTTGCTATCTTTTGTTAAAGTGTAACCAACAATATGCTGACCTGCTGCAAGATAAATATAATCACCATTATTACTAATGGTCATCGACATAGCTGCGTTTCTATTTAATAGTTTTCCAAAATGTTGATTATTATTTATCGAACATTTTTTTTGTTTCCCATTCGTCAAGTTCTTGACATATAATTTTCCTTTCTTACCACCACCTTCATGAGTTCTGCCTCCAACAAAAAGAATTTCATCATTATCTATCTCTCTTATCTCTAGTAATGCAGGCATTGCAATTTTTGTTTTATTAAACCCAATCACGTCAACGCATTTCCCATCACTATCGATTGCAACTATCTGTCCACCATTTTGAGTTGAAACTCCATAAACTATATCGCTTGAAGTAACAGCTCCAGCCCAACTTTTATTGACTTGAGAATTTTTATTTCCACAATTTGAATCCCTATTTGTTCCTCTAAAATTGATAGCACCACCAGCAAATGTTAAATCTCTCTCTCCCGTTGAAGTAATAATTTTTGAAAAACCTCGTCCGTTCTCAGCAAATATGATATTGCCATCACTTAATTCTACTGACCAGTCCACGCCATAAGTACCCATATTGCCCGATACTAAATTTCTCATACTAACAGAACTATCTAACAATATTAATATATTGGCTGGCACATCTCCTTTACCTGACCCAGGAGGTATTGGTTTTGAATAAGATTTTGAACCTATTAAAGAAAATATAATTAAATTAATTATAATTATTTTAAATAAAGTTTTTAATTTCATTAGTCTTCATCCTCAAGTAATACATCATAGTATTTTGGAGATGTCACAGCAACCCCCTCTGAAATTTCATTATTTTTATCTATAATTTTATAATAAAAAATTTGTTTTCCTCCAATGTTCCAAAACTTATATCCTGGCCATGATCGACTCTCAGTATCAACCGTTCCAAAGTTTGCTTGTACATATTGTTTCAGTAAACCTTTCTTGCTCTGATCATTATCTTTACCATTTTGCACTTCAATTTCCACAGCACCAACTTTGTTGTTTACTACGTACCCTTTGATTAAAACATCTCCAAAATCTATATCTTCACAAAAGGCTCTCTTTTCAGTGAAATAAATAAAAACCTCACCGGCCAATCCGACAGATCCAGTTCCTCTAGTTGTGCCAATAATTTCTTCTAATTGTGACTGTTCTTCTTCAAAAGTTCCAAAAATATTTTCAATTGATGATTTATTTGAACCAATATCTATGCTTAATAAGTCACATGCCCATGAAATTTGTGAGCTAAATAGTGTGGTTATAAAAAATAAAGTAAAAATATTTTTTTTCATTTTTTAATCCGGTAAAACTACCATACTTTCTAATGGTATTATAATTTTATCTTCGTCATAAATACCGCATGAATAAATTCTAAATGCAGTTCCTGCGTTCTGTACATCTATAGATCCTTGTTGAATACTGTTTCCTCTTTCAAAAGAATCTGCAGGACCAATGTTAACTAAAAAATATTCATAAGTAAATCTCTGTAAAAAACTAATTTCTCCATCCCTAAATTTTTCCTCTTTTGAACTTAGTGGAGAAGGATATGAAGCGTTGACTATTGGTTGAACGATATTGAAGAAGGATCCTTCTACATAATGTGCAACAACATTTTCTAAATCTATAATATTTTTAAAACTTCTATAGCAAGGAGTTCTATTATCTGCAGTTATTGTATAATTATTTCTTGGAGCAATATTTTTTGATGAATCATCATCTTCTCGGGTTGCATTTAATCCTGTTTTAATTCTTCTTGGTTTTCCCAAATACTTATTCACTAAATATTTTTCAGCCTCTAGCAACCCTGTTTCACCAACATAAAAAGCTTGCTGATATAAATCATCAGTATTATTATCTCTATGGTCGCTAGATGATAGTACAACTAAAGTTCCACCCATTAGTGACATGGCTACTAAAAGAACTAATGAGAGAATTAATGTAAATCCTTTTATATTTTTATTTTTATTTTTCATCTTCCTATATTTCTTGTGTGAATACTTACAACAACATTATCTCTTAAATATCTATCGCTAAAGCCATCACCACCGTATCTTTCTTTCCTTAACGTTTTTAAAAACTTGTTTTGTTTTGGCGGAATTTTAAAAAATTCTTTATTCGATCTAAATATTAATGACATGTCTACTTGTTTAATTTTATAAAGATTTATTCTTTGATCGTTATTTGGTAAGGGATAATCTCCATCTTTCCATAAGTGATGTCCATTCTCATCAAACAATAAAAATTCCATATCAACCAAATGTGACCGCACGAGCTGATTTGTGTAACACTCTGTACATCTGCTTGTCCAATTACCAAATGGGTTATCATCATTCTCGATCCAGCTTTCTTTTGTTTTATAAACTCCATAAAAATCATTATCAGGATTACCGTCCTCATTATTTATTTGTAGCCCAAAATATGTAATTTTATATCTTTTATAAGGTTGGAGCGGATCGTTCTTATCAAAATCACCATAGACAATTGATATGCTATCACAGCAAGAGTCTGTGGGTCGATTTTTTTGTGGGATTGGAAGATCGGTACCAGCTGCTGCAAAGTCTGCAGGAAAATATCCAAGAGTATCTCTAAGAACTATTATTGGGTCATGTGAGTCAATTATACCTCTACCTTCCTCTAATCCTGAAATATGTGTTAAATTATCTGATGGCGGAATTCCCTCATCGTTTACCCCATAATAATGCTTGTAACCTGCTAATCTTATATCTCTCATCATCATTCCAACTATATCTCTACTTGAACTGCTTATTCTTGCTTTATCAGTTACTTGTTTGTAACTACTATTCACAGCAGTGTATGATGCAAACATTGCTCCCATCATAATAGCTGTTACTGCAACTCCTACTAACAATTCAATTAATGTTACACCAGATATTTTGTTCAATTTTTTTTTCATCATTCATTAAAAATATAATCTGCCTGAAAGTATAGTGTTCTTCTCTTATTGCCACCATTGGCGTTTATTTCCACCCTTCCCATATAAATTTCATCATAAATCATGTCCCAACTACCATCGAGACAATCGGTATCTGAACAAAGTTTATAAATTCTAATACTTTTTGAATCTCCATCAGTTTCGCCAGTTGGATCACCTCTACATTTTAAATAACGGTCTTCTCCTAAAATAACTTGCCATCTATTTGCTTTATTTTCTGGAGCGCCCTCTGCCACTGCATTTTTGTAAAGACTAGTCATATTTTCCTTTGAAAAAATAGGACCACCTTTTCCACTACATGTATTAAATTCAAATGAACTTGGGTTCGTTCTTACATATTCAGCAAATTTTTTAATCGTTTCAGGACATGGAGTGCCATCTAGAGCTGTTGGGATACCATAGTCATTAATCAAACATTGTTTGGAAGCTGGATTAGTATTTGCTGTCTCATCTCTTGATCCAATCATATCTTCAGCAATCATACTCGAGAGATAATTTATTTTTGTCCTCTCAGCTGATACACCAATTGAGTTCACTGAATAATTAACTAGTTGAAATACAGCAAGAAAACCGATAGCTACTATTGCAGTAGATACTAAAGCCTCTACTAGACTGATACCTTTTTGAAATTTATTTTTCATTGCGTTACCCAATCACCTGCCCATTTATACAGATTAATACTTCCAAACCTACTCCATTCTATACGAAAAAAATTACTCTGGGTAGGACCTTCAGAAGTTAATTTACAGTCATCATCTGCTGTACTTCTTTGACAAATGAACAAATTTTCATTAGCCATGGACTCTCCTCCTTCTGTAATTAAAAACATATCGCTAGCACCATAAAAAGTACCATCTTTTGAAAAACATATATTGCCACCACCATCAGGTATGTCCATAGGTTGATCAGCATTATTTAACATACCTATTAAAATTTTGGTTTTATCGATTTTGATTTGGTTCACAGTTAATTCATTACTTGTTGCGCCCTCGTCATCCCAGTCGATGTCCATAGAGCATCTTTCGTCAAATCTGTGAAAAGGTTTTGGTGTCGTACCATTCCACTTATCTCTTACAAGAGCAGCAAACTTTTCTTGTCCTAAACCATTTGTCTCTATCACGATTTCATTTGTGTCTGTATCTGTGTAAACTGAAAATTGTACAAAGCTATATTGTCCTCTTTGAACTTGTGAAAAAATGTTTCTCATTAGTGAGGCTGTTTCTGTAGCTTTAGCTCTTACCATTCTTTCTGCTCTCCACTTCGTGAACGGTTTAAAAGATGTAGCTGAAATTGCACCAATAATTGCAATAACAATTATAAGTTCTAATAAAGAAAAGCCTTTAACTTTCTTTTCCTGCATTTGCATCTATCTTTCCAGCGGTTACAAGATTTTCTAATGACTTTGACATCGTAATCATTCCATCTTTTACTGCGGTCTGCATGATGCTTGGGATTTGATGAATTTTTGCTTCTCTAATTAAGTTTTGAATAGGAGCAGTGCATTTCATTATTTCAAAAGCACCCACACGACCTTGTCCATCTTTTGTTTTTAAAAGTCTTTGTGTTACAACCATCTTTAAAGATGTTGAAAGTTGTGCTCGGATCTGAGCTTGTTGTTCTGGCGGGAAAACGTCTATAATTCTATTTATTGTATTTGGTGCTCCACTTGTGTGTAGCGTTCCAAAAACCAAGTGTCCAGTTTCAGCAGCTGTAAGTGCAAGACTTACTGTCTCTAAATCTCTCATCTCTCCTACTAAAATTACATCCGGGTCTTCTCGTAGGGCTGCCTTAAGGGCACTTGCAAAAGTTTGTGTCTGCTTTCCAACTTCTCGATGTGAAACGATACTTTTTGAATCTGTATGAATAAATTCTACTGGGTCTTCTACAGTTATAATATTTGCAGTTCTTGTTTTATTTATTTCATTAACTATAGCTGCAAGTGTTGTTGATTTTCCAGAACCTGTTGGTCCAGTGACTAAAACCAAACCTTTATGCATATCAATTATGTCATAAAGGGCATCTGGTAAATCAAACTGTCCCATCTCTGGTATTTTGCTTTCTACTCTTCTAAGAACTGCAGCTGGTCCATTTAATGTTTTATAAAAATTAGCTCTAAATCTTAGTCCACTAATATTAACTGCAGAGTCTAGCTCGTGTGTATCTTGGAATTTTTTTGTCTCATGCTCATTACAATTCGTAGTCATTAAATCTATAAGATCTTGTGGTTTTACCATTACATCCTTAACCATGATAATTTCGCCAGTTTGCCTGTATGCTAAAGGAGAGCCTGATCTAATATGAAAATCAGATATTTTTTTGTTATTTTTTGCAAGTTCTTCTAATTTTTCAAACATATTAAATTTGTATATATAAATATAAAAAAAAACAATGTTTACTTGGGCCTAAGCGACCAAAATAAGCAATTATTTAATAAATAAAATAATATAAAATCCAGATAATTAAAGAGTATTCAAAAAAGCTTTTTGTGAGATTTAATTGCTTTTCTGTAAATTTTGATTTTAAGAATTTACCCAAAAATATAAAACCTAAATGCACTAAAATAATAGCTAAAATAATTCCAATAATAGTAAACTGAAACGAAAAGTTTTTATATCCAAAATAAACAGCAGCAATAAAAGTTAGCCATGAAACTTTTGTTATAAATAATTTAAAAATAAGACCAGCTTTTTTACTAAATATAGACTGTGTTTTTATTAAAGAGTAAGACCAAGTTAAACCAATTAAAAAACTCAAATATTTTAAAATCATTTTATTTTTTTTCCTTAAAAACTAAACAAACTCCATTATTACAATATCTTTTTCCAGTTGGCTTTGGACCATCATCAAAAATATGCCCATGATGGCCTCCGCAATTTTTACAATGATACTCAGTCCTTGCATAACCAATTAGATGATCAGTTTTAGTTTCAAACACATCGGGCAAAGATTCAAAAAATGATGGCCAACCAGAACCACTCTCATATTTTTTTGAGGACTCAAAAAGTTTAATATCACAATTTGCACAATGATATGATCCATCTCTTTTTTCAAAATTTAATTCACTTGATCCAGGAGGTTCAGTTCCCTCTTCAAACAAAACAAGTTTTTGATCTGAGGATAATTTAGAGTTAATTTTTTTGACCATCTTAATTTAGTTTAGTTTTTTTATTTGATAATGAAATTCCTATTATAATAAATATTGCACCTAAAATATGATAAAACATAAATTTTTCATCAAATATTAACATAGCCATTATCGCACCAAATATTGGCATTAAGTGTAAAAATATTCCAGCTCTATTTGCTCCAATTATTCCAATTCCTTTAATCCAAAAGAAAAAGGAAGCTAGTCCTGGAAATAATACAACGTATGCTAAAGTTAGGAAAAAGGGTTTATTGAATTGAATATTATTTCCTAAAGACATTTCAATAATAAATATAGGTATTAAAAAAAACAAACCAGATATAATTACGACCTCAAGTAAAGCAATTTGAGATATTTTAATTTTATCTTTCTTCAAAAAAGACGAATAGATTGCCCATGCTAGCATTGCAACTACCATAGTCAAATCCCCTCTATTAAAATCAAGATTACGAATTAAATTAATATCTGCTTTAGTAATAATAAAAATTACACCAATTAGAGAAAGTGCAACTCCTGACAATTGAAAAATATTAGTTTTTTCAATTTTTAACATAGATGAAATTAAAATTATCCATACTGGTATTGTTGAAATCATTAAGACACCGCTAATTACCTGGGTATGATAAAGTGAATAATAAACAATTGAATTAAATATAGTGATGCTGGTGAAACCTAATAATATGAAATGACTAATTTTTGATTTAATATAATTAAAATTGTTAATTATTTCTTTATAAGTAAAAGGTAGAAGTATTAATCCAGCAAATAGCCATCGATAAAAATTTAATGAGAATGGTGGTATTTGATAAATGCTTGCAGCTTTACCGACTATAAAATTTCCTGACCAAAATAACGTTGCAAAAATTAATAATAAATATGCAAGTCCATTTTTATTACGCACAAATTATGAAAATCTTAAAGAGCTATAAGGTTCTAAGCTTAAATTTGTTTTTTCGTCTAAAATCATTTTAGAAACAATCTTTCCAGAAATAGCTCCTAATGTCCATCCTAAATGATGATGGCCAAATGAATAAAACACATTTTTATAATTCTTTGATGGTCCAATAACTGGTAAAAAATCTGGTAGCGTTGGTCTAAATCCTAACCATTCGTCATCATGTTCTGGTAAACCATCTAGCATATACTTTGCATTGTTTATTAAATTTCTTACTCTTTCTGCAGATGGCGGATTTTTCAAACCTCCAAATTCAACTGTTCCAACTACTCTTAAACCTTGTTCCATTGGGGTCATACCAAAACCTCTATTTGAAAATACAACAGGTCTTGATATCAAATTTTCACAACCCTTAAAGTGTATGTGATAACCTCTCTCAGTTTCAAGTGGTATATCTTCATATAAGTTATCAGAAATTCTTTTTGAAAATGCTCCACAGGCAATTACGACTTTATCAAAAATAAATCTTTGGGTTTGTGATTTTATGATTGGTTTTTGATCATCAAAATAAAGCTCATTTATTTCCTGTTTTAAAAATTTTCCACCTTTTTGAATAAATAAATCAAAAAGTTTTTGAAAGACTCTTTTTGGATTATTAGTGTGTCTTGCATATGAATAAAATACCCCACCGTCATATATTGGTTTGATATTGGGCTCTAAATCATGAATTTCTTTTGGATTGAGAAGTTGTTGATCAACACCAAGCTCATCTCTAATTTTGATTTCTAAATTTCTACTTTCTATATTTTGATTATTCCAAATATACATAATTCCATTTTTAATCACTAAATTTTCTAGATCTAGCTCTTCAAACAATTCATCATATGCTGGTAAGGCGAGATCTAAAATTTGATGCATATATTTTGCTGTGTGCATCATATTTTTTTTGGAACAGTTTTTTAAAAATTTAAAAAACCAAGGTATCATTCTTGGGACGTAGTTCCATTTTAGAGCAAGAGGTCCGGTAGAACTTAATAGCATAGCAGGAACATCGGTAAGAACGTCTGGTCTATTTAGTGGAACAGATGCATAAGGTGAAAAATGACCAGCATTACCATACGATGCTCCACTACCAGGTTCATTTTTATCAAAAATTATTACTTCATGACCTTTTTTTTGAAGAAAAAGTGCATTACAAACACCTTGAATACCTGCTCCGATTATACCTATTCTTAATTTGCTCATGATAAATAATACATCAAATTAATGTTTAAATTCTAGCGACAAATTAAACAAAAATTAGTGTATTATTTGTTTGCTGTGAATTTTGGTACTCATTACTATACTTAAACCAATCATCGTTGCTAACATTGATGAGCCACCATAAGACATAATTGGAAGTGGAGAACCAACTATAGGTAGTAAACCTAAAACCATAGACATGTTGACCGCAACATAAACAAAAATTGCAGATCCAAAACCATAACAGAAAAGTTTTCCAAAAAAGCTTCTAGAATTAGAACCGATATTTAATATTCTAAATATTAAAATTCCGTACAGAATTAATAATATAACTGAACCAATAAATCCATGTTCTTCAGAAAATAATGTGAATATAAAGTCTGTATGTTTTTCAGGTAAAAATTCAAGATAACTTTGGGTACCTTTAAGAAATCCTTTTCCTGTAAGACCGCCAGAGCCAACTGCGATCTTTGATTGGATAATTTGATAACCTGCACCTAATGGATCTCTATCTGGATTAAAAAAAGTTAACACTCTTTGTTTTTGATAAGGCTTCAGCATTGAAATTACAAAAGGTAATGAGATAATTAAAGTTAATCCAGAATAAATAAAATATTTTATATTAAATCCAGCTAGCCATAAAACAATTACACCACTTATAGCAATTAAAATAGAAGTACCAAGATCAGGTTGGCTTACTACCAGAAGAATTGGTAAAAGCAAAATAGCCATTGATAAAATAATATTTTTAAAACTATTAATATTAGACATTTGTTCTCTGTGAAAATATCTTGCAAAACAAACTATTATCGCAATTTTCATAAGCTCAGAGGGTTGAAGATTTATAAAATATAAATTTATCCATCTTTGAGAGCCAGATGCAGTGACACCATACATTGAAGCCCAAATTAAAAAACCTAAAGTAATTGTATAAAATAAATAAGCTGTTGAATGCCAAAATCTCAAATTAAAAAAAGATAGAAATATCATCATGGAAAAAAAAGTTACAAATCTTATAAAATGACTTTTAGAGTGGTATAAAAATTCGCCACCATCAGTTGAATACATAGAAAAATTACTAATTATACCTAAACAAAGTACACAAAAAATTAACACAAAATCAAAAGATCTTAATTTTTGAAAAAATGTATATTGTTCTGAATATGAAGATTGCTCAAACATTTTTTTAAATATCTACTAAATTATTTTTTCTAATTTTTTCTCTTTCCTCATGACGGTCTATAATTTTTTTCATAAGTTTTTTTGCTAAAGGTGCTGCAGTAGCGCTTCCAAATCCCCCATGTTCCACTAACTCAC
>ENA-OSEY01001039-OSEY01001039.1-marine-metagenome-genome-assembly--contig:-NODE-1039-length-19688-cov-3.269033_pt1 | contig 19688 bp, 11 predicted proteins | sample MGYA00248465_ERZ534230 | MGnify/ENA primary metagenome ERZ534230 (study PRJEB26409, sample SAMN06344110) | marine metagenome | isolation source: Sea water from surface | place: Atlantic Ocean:Southern...
CCTTCACCTCTGACTTTTGCAGCTTCAACAAAATCCATGACCATTATTTCCATACCTAATGCTCTTGAAAGCCTAAAAACAACAGGAGAAAAAATAGCACAAATAGCGGAAGCAGGTAAAAGTGATGCAATAAAAGCATTAAATAGCGCTAGGGATGGTTACAAGTTATGGTCTAAACTAACTCTCAATGACCGCACAAATTGGATGGAAAAATTAAGAGCAGCCATTATTGAAAATGAAAGAAAACTAAGATTGGCTATTATTTACGAAATGGGGAAAACCTATGAAGGTTCTTATGAGGACATTGAAGCACTTGTGAATTCTCTAGAATGGTATCCAAATGCGATGAAAAATTATCATGATCAACAAATTGCTGATTATGAGGGTACTCACACCCATAAAATTGTACATAGTCCAGCTGGTGTGGTTGTTGCATATTTAGCCTGGAATTTCCCTTTACTTAATGCTGCATTTAAGATTGGACCTGCGTTAGCCGCTGGATGTTCTATTATTGTAAAGCCATCTGAAGAATCCCCCCTATCTTGTTACATCGTTGGAGAAATATTGAACAGCATTAACTTTCCTAAAGGTGTAATAAATATTTTATGCGGTCCCATTCAAACTGTCGCAAATACGCTCACAAAAAGTACAATACCATCGGTTATCACTATGATTGGTTCTACTGAAACTGGAAAAAAAATTATTGCTGATAGTACAACTTCTATAAAGAAATTCGGCATGGAACTAGGTGGAAATGCTCCATTTATTGTATTTGAAGACGCTGATTTAGAAAAGTCATTAGATCTCGCCATTGGACTTAAATTTGGAAACTGTGGTCAAATATGTGTAGCAGCTAATCGATTTTTTATACATGAAAAAATTTATAAGAAATTTCTTGAGTTATTTAAAAATCGGGCTTCAAAGCTCAAACTAGATTTTGGTGAAACATCTCAAGCCGATATGGGTCCATTAGTACGTTCTAGCGATGTTACTAGAATGAAAAACTTAATTCAGGACGCGATTTCAAAAGGAGCCACCTTAGAATATGGTGGTGGTATACCTGCCGATAAAAAAGATAAAGGAAATTGGTTTGAACCTACAATACTTGCTAATATCAATAGTGATATGCATCTATTTTCTAAAGAAACCTTTGGACCCATTGCACCATTTATGAAATTTAAAACTGATGATGAGGTTTTAGAAATGGCTAACAATACTGAGTATGGCCTTGCATCATATATTTTCACAAATAATCATCAGAGAATTGAAAGGTTTTCAAGAGAACTAGAATTTGGAGAAGTGCAAGTTAACGGAGTAAAATATGCTATTTATTTACCCCACGGAGGAATCAAAAACAGTGGTCTTGGACATGACTGTTCACATCTTGCATTAGAAGACTATTTAGTCAAAAAACGAATCTCAACCGCTATTACCTAATTTAATATGGAAGTTTTACTACCCTTTTTAGTCATATTTATTGCTAGTTTCTTCCAAGGTTCTTTTGGATTAGGAATGAAATACATGGATCCCTTGAAATGGGAATCTTGGTGGGTCGTTCACGTGTTTACGGCAATGGTATTTATACCAGTTATATGGACACTAATTGCTGTTCCTGACTGTTTTAGTATTTTAGAAAAAACCTTTCAGAGCTCAGACCCCATAGTAATAAATTCAGTTAGGTTAGCTATTTTCTTCGGTTTTGCTTGGGGAATTGGAGGGATCATGTTTGGAATAAGTGTCCCCTACATAGGGCTTTCATTAACAATGGGTATTGTAATGGGTTTAGCAGGTACTCTTGGCTCACTCATCCCATTATTACAGATAGAAAATGCTGTTCAAACACCACAATTTCCATATGTCATTACTGGTCTTTGTATAACAATTGTTGGCATTACATTGACGGCAAAAGCTGGTATAGATCGAGATAAGATTAGTAATAGCGAAAAAAATGAAAAATCTAATATTTTTAAAGGAATCCTTATTGCTATCATATGTGGTGCGCTATCATCATTACTAGCCGTTGGCCATACTGGAGTAAATGATGATGTTTCGCTTATTGCTAGTGAATTTGGAGTAGAAGGAAGAAATGCAAGTCTTGTTGCCTGGCTAATTGTATTCATTGGTGCATTTGCAATGAACATATTGTATGCTGGATTTTTATTAATTAAGAATAATAGTTTTTCATCGTTTTCTATAAAGGGTTCAGGCAAAGCTTATAGGTGGGCAATTATTGCGGGTATTTGTTGGTTTGCCGCACTAGGAATGTACGGCCAAGGTGCAGCACTAATGGGATCACTAGGGAATATTGTGGGCTGGCCAATGCTCTTGGGACTATCATTAATAATTAGTAATTATTGGGCTTTTAGAGCCGGAGAGTGGGATGATGCTAAGAACCCATTTAAAATACTTGTTTCTGGAATTATTGTATTGGTATTGGCTAGTGTTGTATTGGGCTACTCAAACATGGTTACTTAGAATCCTAACTTATATATTGATGGTACCTTATTCGAAATTCACTCGCTGACAATCCCTTTACAATTTTAAAAATTCGGTTAAAAGTTGATACTGAATTAAATCCTGTTGAATAACATATCTGAGAAATTTTTTGATCGGTATTTATTAATAATTGACAAGCTTTATTTATGCGGTATTCTCTTAAAAAACTAAAAGCACTACTTCCTGTGTTCTCCTTAAAAAAACGACAAAAAGAATTTGTAGTCATATGCGCTAAAGATGCTAAATCCTTTAATTTAATATTCTCATTATAATTTTGAGTAATGTAATCAATTATTAACTGAGTTCTCTCCTTATCCTTACTATTGAATCCCATATTGAATGACTCACTTGCAAGATATTTAAAAGATTTTTCTTCGCTTAGCATTCCCAATACATTAATCAACTCTATAAGCTTGTTAGATCCATTACTTTTTGTTAGTTGAATTAATTTGTTTTTAAGTTTATTATGATTTTTGGAATAAAATAAAATACCTCTAGCTGATTGCTTAAGCAGTTTATTTATTGATTGAAGTTCAGGGATTTCAAAAATAGAAACGTTATTTAACCTTGGTAAAAATTTCACCACAATATAGTCAACAGCTTTTGTTTCGTCCTTTTCATTTCTGAACAGATGTGGGAGATTTGAACCCATCAGTACCAGTTGATTTTCACCAAATTGTGACATATTATCACCAACAACACGAACGCCATGTCCCTTGATAATTAATAGAATTTCAAACTCTTCGTGATAATGCCAATTAGAACCAAAATAAGGGTCTTTTCGTCTTTCCGCCAAAAATGAATCTCTTGGGGATTGAAGATTTGTATTTTGGTAAGCTAGTTTCATTTGTGTTATTTATTATAATCTTCTATTCTCTCTTCTAATCTCAATCTCATATCTTTAATAACTTTATCAAACTTCTTCTCATTTGCTAAATTATACCACTCGTCAGGGTCGTTTTGATGATCATAAAGTTCTTCTCCTCCATTAAAATATTTAATATATCTATATCTTGAAGTTTGTATAGCAAAATGTTGTTTGTCTGGATCTTTAGATTTCCAACTCGCTATCATTGTTAATGCCTCATCTGGACCTTTCCATTTTTTTGAAGTGGTATTTTCAATAAAAGGTTTTAAGCTGTAACCATTGTAGGCTTTCCCTTTATCATTTTTAATAGTCGAGCCTTTAAACGAACAATAGTCCATAATTGTAGGAAAAATATCAATCAAACTTACAGGGTGATTTACTACATTTCCAGCATTCTTACTGTTTCCGGGTTGCCTTATAAGTAACGGCACATGTGATGCTTCTTTCCACAAGTTATATTTCCATAGGTGGTCCTTTTGACCAACGAAAAATCCATGGTCACTAAACAAAATAATTATTGTGTTTTTCGCAAAAACACTATTTTCAATAGCATCAACTACCCTACCCACCATATCATCTGCAAAATTAATACTTGCTAAATAAGCTTGTGTAAATTTTTTCAAGCCTAATTCTTCGGATCCATAACCCTCAGATAATAGTCTCCAAGCTTTGTGTCCTCGTGTTTCTTTATTTCCAGTAACATACTCCGTATCAAGGAGATCATTTTTAAGTCTTTTGGGTATTTCGATGTTTTCTATTGGGTATTTTTCATAATATTTCGTAGGTACAACTAATGGTGTATGTGGTCTAATAAATCCAGTAGCTATAAAAAAAGGTTTTTGATTACTATTTTCTTCAAGCTCTGAGATTTTGTCTTTAAACCACTCTGCACTCATTTCATCCGTTATTAAATCTCTGTTTTCTTCATTTACATAATTAAAATGTCGATTGGTTTTCCAGTTGGTAAATCTCCAACCATTGTAACCGGGTCCAGCTTCAGAAGAATCAATTACTGGAACATCAGATAATGGAACAAAAGTCGCATCTAAAGCACCAAGTTGTTCTGCCATTTCAGTAGGGTTAGAAGGATGACCAACTTGTTTTTTCCCATTAAAAGCCATAGGACCATAATCTGCTGGAATTCCACTATCATCCCAAACTTTTTTTGGACTTTGATGAAAAACTTTTCCGGTTTGGAATACTTGGTAACCGTTTTCTTTTAAAAATTCAGGAATAGATTTTGAATTCATAAAAACCTCGTTCTTAAGTGCATTTCCAAAACCCCAAAATTTAGACGTAATAGGATGTATACCTGTCATAAAGCTTGCTCTTGATGGACTACAAACAGGGACGTTACTATGCGCATTATTAAATATAACAGATTGTGATGCGAGATTATCAATATTCGGTGTTTCTGCTTGAGGATGACCGTTCATGTATCCTGTAAAATCATTAAGATCATCCAAGACAATCATAACAACATTGGGTTTTTTTTGCGAAAAAAAGTGAAATGAATTACAAAAAATAATGAAAGTTAAAAGGTTTTTAAAAAATTTCATGTGAGATTATTTTTTAGTTCTGTAAGAATATATGTTATAATTTATTTTCCTCATAAATTTTATTAGCTCATAGTACGGTGTTTCTGTTTCAGAAATAATTCCACAATTAGCGTTCTCACCTTCGTATCCTCTACCAGCTGTGGTTGAATTTGCCCACATAAACCAGTGAGCACCCACACAATTATTTGATTTTAGAGCGCTTCTTATGAAATTTTCATATTTCTCACCTCGATTTCTTTGATTTGATGCTTGTCCTAAACCAGGATAAAATTTCCCATGGTCCAAGGAGCCGAAATTAAATTCGGATATTAGAAATGGTTTATCTATTTTTTTATTGGAAGGGATTGTAAAATCATCTAATTCGTCCACATATTGGTTAAAAGAAAGTACATCCACATACTTAGCGGCTATTTCGACATTAAACTTATTTCTATGCTCTTTGTGTACGTGCCATCTGCAACCTAAATATAATTTGTTGGGTGTGTGAGTGTCGATTGCATTTTTAATAACCCTGAAATAGGTATCACAGAATTTTTTATAAAAATCAATATTGAATTTATGAAGCTTAAATAAAATGTTGGATGTCGCCATATTTTCAAATTGTTCCCATGAACTAAAATCTGAACCACATAATTTATTCAAGTTGTAAATGTCATTAAGTTCTGACCTTAAATAACTGATGTATTTGTTTTTAGTAACAGATTCAGACTCATATTTAAACATTTCTACAACAAAATTATTTGGTTTAAACCACTTCATTTCATTGTCAACGAAAAACCCTACAAAAAAAGGGTCATTTTTGACTTTTTGAGAATGATTTTTAATGGAATTGTTTACTAAACGAAACCACTTGTCGGAAAACACATCAGGTAATTTATCATTAACTTTATATCTCATTGTCCCAATTGAAAGGGTGTAAGGGATTTTTTCGTTCTCAACTAAATCTGAGACCTCTTTACTGCTCCAACCCCCCATTGTGTTTAAACCCCAACTTTTCATCCTTAAAATAGAACGCTTTAAATAGGGTTTTTGAACTGTTGAACCGTACTTTTTATCTAAAATTAAATAACCGAAATAGAATTCATTTCTTTTGTAGTATTTTCTATAAATGGAGTCGTCTCTACTAGGCAAAAATTCAAAAAAATGTTCGCGATTTTTAATTGGTGTAGGAATTTCAAATCTTCCTGCGGAATTAACTCCGTTAGACCAAAACAAATAGCCATCAGGATCTAAAAACCACCACTTACCTTCAATCTTTTCAACTCTAAAATGACCTGTGCCCTGATGTCGAGGCCCCTTTAAAAAACCACCATATTTATTCCATTCTTTTGAGCTAGGATTTGATAACAAATCTTTATCTTCTATTAAAATCTGGGTTTTGAGCTGATTATCATTTTTAATCTTTCCCCTCCAATCTAAATATTTATACTGGCCATATTGATCTATAAATGGGAAAAAACCTTCTTTATCGGATATGTAAGTGGGGGAAATAGAGGGTTTGTGGGCCCTTACTTTTTTTAAAGTGAATATTTGTTCAAATTCAGATGTAGGGAATTCAATGTCAAAACCTGTTACAGATCTTAAATCAAAAGAATTAACAAATGAAATTCCCTCAGGAAAGCCTCTCATATTAGGAAAGTCTTTATGCAGCTGTTTATATAGCGTTTTTCTTGTAGAATAGTCTGGAAGGAGTAAATTATTAACTTCAAGAATTTCATTTTCTTTTATCCAATAAATTCCATTTAAAGGTTTAGTCCATTTTCGATTTTTATTTTCCCCAAATACAGATGTATTTACTCTTAATTTAGAATTAGAATTATTTTCTAATGTAAATGCAAGATACGACCAACAAGAAAGATCTAAATTACATGAAAATATAATTTTGCTATTTGTCCCTTTCTCAGTAGTAATTTTCATTCCTTCTTTCGTTTTAACAATGCTTTTAATACCAACGGATTTATAGTTAATATCATCGTCCGATTTGAGATCATAAATCACTTGACCGTCAGGATATTTCGGATAATCACAATTAAGTGATTGACCAAAAAAAGATTTTAAGATTAGCAGATATAGCAGTATAATTAATTTCTCCATTGTCTTATTTGCAAAGAAGTTTGTCTTGCTGTTTCAATTAATTTTTGATAAGGCTGGTCAGTGATTGAAACAAAACCAACTCTAAAGTTTTCGCCATCAAATCTTCCTGTTGCAGGTTGATCAGACCATTGAAACCAGTGTGCACCAACAACGCTAGGATGTTTTGCAGCTTCGTAAATAAATTGTTCATACAACCTTGACTGTTGTTCCAAACTATTTGCAACCCTCAACCCAGTACCCCAAACTCCATGAGATCCAGTTCCAAAATGGAATTCTCCAATTAAAACCGGTTTTTCAAGTTCTCTTAAAAAATTGAAATCTTTAAGCGAATAACGGTAAATATTATAACTGACTATATCACTATACTTAGCAGCGAACTTACGAACTGTTATATTATGATGTGTTTTCTCGTACAAACGACATCCTAAATAAAGATGATTTGGAAGGGTTTTTCTAAATTCAGCTTCTACTAACTTAAAATAAGTTTCAACGTAGTGCTCAAAAAATTCATGTAGGTCAACTTGGATTATGGTGTTACCTAAATTTACATCCTTATTTATTTCATTAAAATCAGTAAATGTTGTTTCCCAGGATAAATTAAGAGATTGAATGTTTTTGTACTTATCCGCAAGAAAGTTTTCCAATTCATTACGGGCAGGAATACCCTTGACACCAAGTAGCTCTATAGGAATTTCTATATTCTTTTCCCAATGAATTTCATTATGAACAAAAACACCTAGAAGCCATGGGTTATCTCGAAACTTTTTAAGATTATTAAACTTTCTTCTTAATTCTGCCAAAAATAGTGGATTGAATGGATCAATAGTGTTTTGAATTTTTCCAATATTTTGTTTTTTTGTTGATACAATTAAGGTAAAGGGCAAGTCATTAGTATACATATTTATGGACCATGGGCCCACAGTGTTTATACCCCAACTTTTACATCTTCCAGCCGTAATATCTTCATGCTTTGATTCCCAATTATCACCATATTTACGTTTGAGATTTAAATTGTAGTAATTCACTCCCCTTTTGGTTTTGACTTTTATTTTCTCTGCATATGACAACTGATTGATATCTTCAGAAATATCCGAAAAAAGAAATTCTTTTTTTAAGATTTTAGTAGGAGATGATTTACCAATACCGGTTAAACCACTTGACCAAAATAAATAACCTTCAGGGTCAATAATCCACCAATTATCATCAATATATTCAGTTCTAAAAAAACCAGTAGCTTTTTGCTTTTTTGAAGAAATAATGCCTCCAAATCTAGAAAATGAAGTGTCAAATTTAGCCTGAGTAAATTTTTTCATATCCTGTTGTCCAGTTTCTTCTAAATGTTGAATAGTTTTAATTTTTCCATTCCATGATGAATTTTTGTCCTGGCCAAATTCATCGATAAAGGGTTTATTTAAATCTTTAAAATCAATCGATTTATAACCAGTCATTCCGACAGGAGGTTTAAAATAGATCTGTTCTATGTTTTGATCATCTATCTTTGAAAAGCATAAGCGTATATACTTTAACTCACTAAAATTTATGGTTCTCCAGTGATTATAAGTACCTCCTGGAAATCCCCTAGCTTTAGGAAAATAAGTGTACCAATCTTTATCGATTTCATCCTTTCTTCGATGGAGAAGAAACTTTACCGTATCTTCAACATTAGGTGAAATTATATATCGAGCATTAAAGTCCAACCACTTTTTGCCATTTCCCCAATAAGCATCTACTAATAATTTTTGAGAGCTTTCATTTTTAACAGGAATTGCCAAATATTTAAAATTGGTTAAGTCAAGTTTACATTCCGAATAATTAAAATCAAGATTACCTGTAGAATCCATATTTGACAATGTGTACCAGATGTTCTCTGATAATTCACACATGGAATATTCTTTAGAATAAACGCTTTGTGTACACGTCATAACAAATGCGGTAAAAATTAATATATATTTCTTTATCATTTTGAATTTCTTTCCCACCATTTATCCTCTCGTAAAGTTGGGAAATATCTCTCCTTGTTATTCTTATCCCATTGTTCCCACAATGACATCAAATTTGTTACTTCAGTTTTATTAGATTCTCTTAAATTGTAATTTTCAACTAAATCTTCTTCTAAATTATATAGTGCTGGAGGTGTTTTTGATTTATCTCTGTTTGCTACCAGCTTAAGCTTATCACTTCTTATAGCCATGGCATTTTGTTCCCATTTTCTCCAAAATAAAACATCATGCGGCATTGCTTTGTTTTTTGTCTTCAGAAATGGTAATAAATTAACGCCATCCAGTTTATTTTTGGTTTTAACACCAGCAATTTCACATATGGTCCCCATTATATCCATAGATGAAACGGGATAATTATATTCCATACCCTTTTTAATTTTTCCTTTCCATTGCATGGCGAAAGGAACACGTATACCTCCCTCATATAAATCGCTTTTTCCACCTCTCAAAGGAAAATTTTTGGAACCATTTTTGTGCACTGGACCCCCATTATCCGAAAGAAAAACAACTATGGTGTTTTCTTCTTGACCTGCTGATTTAATGGCATTCATGACTCTACCAACACCATCATCCATTGCACTTACCATTGCTGCATATTTTTTTCTTCTCTTATTTTCAATTTCAGGAAATCTATCAAGGTATTTAGAAGTTGCCTGAAGAGGTGCATGGGGTGCATTATAAGACAGATAGACCAAAAATTTTTGATTGGCTTTTACTTGCTTTTTTATGTAACGAACTGCAGCGTCACTTAATTCGTCTGTTAAATAATCATCAATATCAATTCTTTTATAATTCTCCAGGAGTTTCATGCTATACCATCCATATGGCCATTTCACTTCTGAAAAATCATTGTAGATTAATTTTTCAGGAAAATAGTTGTGCCCCCCTGTTAAAAAACCAAAAAAGTAATCCCAACCTTGTTTTAATGGATGAAATCTTGGATGTGTTCCCATGTGCCATTTTCCAATTATTGCACTCTTATAATTTGCTTTTTGCAAAGCTTCTGATATCATTTCTTCTTCGACAGGTAGACCTGCATTTTCATTTTGTGGATCAACAGTAGGATTTGTTGTAAAACCAAATCTGTCTTGATACCTTCCAGTGAGCAATCCTGCTCTACTGGGACCACAAACTGGGTAGGTTACATATCCATCTGTGAATTTCACTCCATTATTAGCAATGGCATCAATATTTGGTGTGGGGATATCTTTACAACCATTAAAGCCAACATCAGAATAACCTAGGTCATCTGCAAGAATTATTATCAAATTTGGAGAATCGCTTTTATTTACATTGAATGAAAAATGCAGTGTAATCAAAAAGACTACACAGCAGAGTATTAACCATTTTGTTTTTTTCAAATTCATCTAACGTTGAGTTAAAATATTATTCATCTCATTTTCTAACCCTTTAGTTTCATCATCATATTTTTTTTCATCAATGATATTATTCCACTCAAAAGGATCAATTTTATGATTATAAAGTTCTTTTTTTCCATTTCCATATTTAATATATCGATATTTTCTTGTTCGATAAGAATATGTTTGTTGGTCAGCAGATTTACCATACCCGTTATTACCTACTAACGTCAGCGCACCATTAGGACCTTCCCACTTGCCTTCATCAAAAATTAAAGGCCTGATAGAATATCCACCCATATTTCCGCCATTAGCATTAAATTTATAATTACCCTTTAAATTACATATATCAATAAGCGTGGGAAATATATCAATAAGAGATACGGGCTGATCTACAGAAATTGATTTTTTTATTCCTGGCACTTTCCATATCATTGGAATTCGTGCACTTTCTTCCCACGGAGAGTTCTTAAATAAATAGTTTTTTTCTCCCATTTGCCACCCATGATCACTTGTGAAAATAATAATGGTATTTTTACTAAAGCTTGAGTTTTCTACTGCGGCTACTACTCTACCAATTTGCTCATCCACAAAGGCAACACATGCTAAGTATGCTTGAAGAAATGATCTTATTGCTTTTTCTCTATTATTGTTATAGGATTGAAGGAGCATATTATAATATTTATATCCTTTGACTTTTTGACCAAAATTTTCTTTATAAAATACATCATTAGTGTCCTCTGGTATCCAATCTGCTAGTTTTATACTATCTAATGGGAACATATCAAAATATTTGTCTGGCGCATTCATTGGTGTGTGAGGTCTTACAAATCCCACTCCAATGAAGAAAGGTTGTTTATCACCCTTAGCATCCAAACTTTTAATTTGATCTTCTACCCATTTGGCATGTAATTCATCAGGTAAAAGATCCCGATCGTCTTCATTTACATACCTTAAAGGCTTTTTATTCCAACCATAGATCCAACCTTTTTCATTCTTAATTCCATAGCACGGACCGGAACTTGAAAGTCTTCCGAATGAGCCATCAATTGGGCCAATTGTACTGAACGGTTCAGGAGTACTAGGATTTGGCATAACTTTATTTCCATCGAAATAGAATGGTCCATAATTTTGGGTTAATGGCTCACCCCATTTATCCCAGCCCTGTTTGCTATTTCCGTGCATTAATTTCCCTGTCCCCAAAGTGATGTAACCATTTTCTTGAAAAAATTGCATTATTGTTTTGTTATGCATTAGTACAGATTGCTTTTCCTTTGATGTCCATTTAAAATCCTTTGAGCGGTGAGGATAAACACCTGTGAATAAACTATTTCTGGATGGTTGACAAACAGGGACGTTAGATTGAGCATTAATAAATCTCACACCTTTCTCTGATAGCTTATCAATATTTGGAGTTTTTGCTTGAGGATGTCCACCAAAAACACCTTGATAATCATTCAAATCGTCACACATTATAAATACCACATTATATTTTCCTGACTGAGGGTAAATTACATGTAGAAATAAAATGAAGATTGTAAAAAAAACTTGCTTACTCATTGCTAAAATTTAATACCAAATATGTTGCCAAAAATCAATGACTAACGATAATTTTGAAAACTTTTTTAAGTTCTGTTAAATTTAAATAATAGGTGCCACTTTTTAAATTTCCTAGAAATAGTTCATTTTTTAATTTACCGCTAAAAACTAATTCCCCCATCAAATTATACAGCTCAAAATATTTATTTTTTAGTGCATCGTTTATATATAAATATTGATCTACCGGATTTGGGAAAGGTAAACTTATTAAATAAGAATCCAGTTGGTTCTCTGTTGATAATGATTCTTGAAGTTCGTGAAATCCGATATCTGGAATTCCGAACGAAGGAATAATCCCCCCGAAATAATCGTTATTGCCATTATTAGCAATTAATCTACCCGTATTGAATAGAGGCGATAAATTGTCTATTCTATAGTCTTCTGCATTTGAACTACCCACATTATTCAAATTTGGGTTAATTCCAGAAATAGAATTTATTCCAAAAGGTATCGTAGCATCAACCGTACCGTACCAAAAATTATAATCAAATTCATTATTAAATGCACTCGGTGATGCATCATATATTATAGATGAAGAAGAGTCTATAAAAAATAGATTATTAAATATCTCATTGTGGTGAGTGGAGTCTTCAAATTTTATCCTAGGACTTATTCCAGGGGGAACATATATCGTGTTGTTATATACTTTATTGTTTGAAGCACCTACTTTAGGTTGGTTCTGAAAACCTGTAAAATCTGAAAACCATATCGTGGTTCCGTGTTGTCTGTTATTTAAAGGAACACCAGCTGTATCGGTAACTCCATTCGAACAAGGCATATTTTTCACTCTCCATCCATCATTTATACTAAGATTATAACGGTAAATACAATTAGTTGATGACCCCATATATTCCGCAAATCCGCCTTCATTATCAAAACTATAATTATATTGAATTATTACACTATCACAAGCAATATCAATGTGTGCACCATGAGAATCTGCAGCTCCTCTAACATGGGAAAATTCATTGTTCTGCAATATTCCATTTTTGCACCTGACTCCCCACCAACAACTTCCTGTACCGTGTTGACGAGGTTCAACTAAACTATCATGATATCCAGTCCATGTGAAAATATTATCTTCAATTAAAAAATTTTTGACATTAAAAAAAACAGCTCCTGAACCTCCAGTATGATGAATAAAATTATCTTTTAATAAAATATTTTTATGATGGGTATTTTCTGGCGGTGGCGGATTTGATGCATTAATCCATCTACTTATTATTATGCCTACATTTCCAACATCAGTTATCTCACAATCCTCAATTAAAATATCATCAAAACTCGATGTATTTCCACCAAAACCGGTAATCTCAATTCCTGTACCTGCATATAAAATTTGTTCACTAGAAGATTGGTAATTATTAGGGTAAATGCTATGTATATATAAATTTTTAAAAACAAGATGTTTTTTAATTCCCCAATAAGCAGTAGCATATATCCCAAGGCGTTTTTGAGTAGCATTTACATTTGGATTAGTCCCACCATCATTAATTAGTTCAAGGTTATGAATTTCTATTCCTTGTTTATTGTCTAGGTATATACAGCAAAGATTGTTTTCACCATTGATTACAGCTCTGTCCGAACCTCCATAAATATCTATTATTATTGGATCCATTTCGGTTCCACTACCGTCAATTACTAATGTTCCAGTAAAAGTTTGTCCTGAGCAAAACATAATTTTATCACCCGGAAATAAAGGAGTATTATTTATTTTATCTAAGGTTTTCCAAGGACTTAAGGTCGAAAGTCCATCATTGTTATCGGATCCTGAAATTGAACTCAAGAAATAAGTTGTTTGTGTTGATATTTTAGTACTAAATAGACACAAAAAAAACAAGCATAGTATCGTACAATTAACTTTATTCATAGAATTAAAAACTATGTAAAAAAGGCATAAATCAAATTAGTATTTATTATTTAATTTTAGAATAAACTTTCATTTATGTTAATTAAATAACATGATATTGATAATTTTTCAATTATTTATGTTAATAAATGATAGCTTAATTAGCCCCAAATAAAATAATTTAAAAAATTAATACGTAATACAATGACAGTAAAAACATTTATGACTTCACTTTTGTTATTGATATTGTATTCATGTACAAGTCAAGTTGAAAACAAAGAACCAATAGAAAATCCTGTTACCAAACTACCCAATATTATCATAATTTATACTGATGATTTAGGGTATGGGGATATCGGTGCAAATGGGGCAACAGAAATTAATACTCCCAATATTGACTTCCTAGCTCAAAACGGAATACGTTTTACTAAAGGATATTCCAGTTCTGCAACTTGTACACCAAGTAGATATGCACTTCTCACTGGAATCTATCCTTGGAAAAACAAAAGAGCAAAAATACTTCCAGGAACAGCTCCATTGATTATAGATACGTCTATATTAACTTTACCTAAATGGTTATCTGGAAGAGGCTATAACACAGGTATAGTTGGTAAATGGCACTTGGGACTTGGTAATGGAAATGTAAATTGGAATTCAAAAATCACTCCTGGACCAAATGAAGTAGGATTTAACTATTCACACATCATGGCAGCTACTCAAGATAGAGTTCCCACTGTATATATCGAAAATGGGTATGTGGTCAACTTGGATAAAAATGATCCAATAGAAATAAGTTATAGAGAAAATTTTGAAGGTGAGCCCACAGGGAAAGACAACCCTGAACTGCTAAAAATGAAATGGCATCATGGACATAATATGTCAATTGTAAATGGAATTCCAAGAATTGGATTTATGAAAGGTGGAGAAAGTGCAAAATGGAAAGATGAAGATATGGCGGACTATTTTCTTTCTAAAGCAAAAGAATTTGTAAAAAACAATAAGCAAAACCCCTTTTTCCTCTATTACGCTATGCAGCAACCACATGTACCTAGAACTCCACATGAACGATTTAAAGGAAAATCAGGACTAGGTCCAAGAGGTGATGTTATTGTTGAGGCAGACTGGTGTGTTGGAGAGTTCATGAAAACTCTGGAAGAAGAAAATTTAAGTGAAAACACGCTCATTATATTTACCAGCGACAATGGCCCAGTACTAAATGATGGTTACTATGATGAAGCGGTCGAAAAAATAGGAAATCATGACCCAAAGGGAGGACTTAGAGGAGGAAAATACAGTTTATTTGAAGCGGGAACAAATGTCCCTTTTATTTGCTATTGGAAAGGGGAAATAAAACCTAATGTTTCTGATGAACTAATTTGTCAAATTGATTTATTTAAGTCAATTGCCGCTTTAGTAAGTGATAAAAATTCCATAAAAAATGATGGTGAGGATCTACATGACCTTTTACTAGGAAATAATGGTAAGGGAAGAAATTCTTTAGTATTAGAAGCCACGTCAAGGACAGCATATAAAAAAGACAACTTCGTGCTGATTCCTCCTTACAAGGGCCAAGCCATTGCAAAAGCCGTCAATATTGAACTTGGGAACTCTGAAAATTATATGTTATTTGATCTAGCAAAAGACCCATCACAGCAAAAAAATATTGCAGATGAAAAACCAGATTTTCTAAAAGAACTAATTTCTGAATTTAAACAAGTCAGAGGCGAACATTCAAACTACAATAAAATTGAATTAAAATAATATAGATTGATTAATAATCTGTAATCATCAAAAGCTTTGATGTTCTATTACTGCCTTCGTAATCAACAATAACATTATATAGACCTGATTTTAAGGAGAGTGCTAGAGTTACTAATTTTGAATAGTGTTTTTCGCTGTATATGGTCCTACCTTCAATTGTGGTAATAGATAAAGTATATTCTCCTAAAAAGTCATGAAATTTTAGATGAAAATATCCCTTGTTAGGATTAGGAAATATTTCAAATGAAGATAGATTATCCTGAGGATTGTCCTTAACATTTGCTGTTGGGCCTATCTTAGAATTATCTGCACCAATATTTATACTCCCACTTTGAAAATCAACAGGATTACCAAAATAATCCTCATTAGGATATACCGGTATGTTAGAAAAAATACCTAGACCAGCTTGAGGAAAAGCTGGTCCTAACTCAGCTACACCTGAATTAATCGCTGGACTATTTATATTTAATTGATAACCCAAAGGATCCGAAACACCTTCATTTAAAAACAAAGGATTTTGGTTTACAGGTGATGCATCTAGATTTACAAAACTAGCCACAACATTACCAGCATATAGGTTATTTTGCATGAATAGTGGAGTATTGTTGTTGTTTATTACCATCCTCTTGCCCCCCATGACTGACCCATTCGCATAGTAAAATATATTATTATAAATATGGTGATTCATTCCATCCATATCAATTGCTGTTGAATATGCCGAATCCACGAAAACAGTATTATTATAAATATATGTTTCATCACAATAATCAATTACCCCACCCGATGCTTTATCGTTAACCCAAAGCGTATGATTACTATTAACCCAATTTAGATTATTCCGCCAACCATCGTTAACGCTAATATTGAAGCGATAAACTGCATTTGTATTTCCACCTAATATTTCAACAAACCCCCCTTCACAATCTTCCATATAATTGTACTGAACATAGGTATGGTCATTATGATGGTCAATGTGTATACCATGAGAATCTAAATAACCTCTTACGTGTAAACAACGATTTCGCTGTATAATCGTATTTTTACAATGCCAAGTCCAAACGGAGCTGCCTCTGTTAGGCATTCTTGGGTCCGACCCGTCACCAGGACGATCAAATAAATTGTCTTCAATTAAGCAATTATAGCTTCGAATGGGTAAAATACATGTACCGCCTGTTTTATAAAAATGATTATTTCTACAAACAATATTACTATTTCGATTTATTGAGTCATTTCCAACTCCAGCATTACTTCCACCGTGCTTTATGTGAACACCTAACCTCTGTATATTGGTAAAATAGCAATTATGAATATTAATATTATTGTAATTTTTTTCACTTCCAAGGTTTCTGTTTCTTGTAGCAAAAAACCTTAAGCCTGCAACTTCAAGTCCGTTAAAATCATCTGGATCAAGCATAGGTTTAAATGCATATACATTAGAAATTTCTACATTATATAGTGTTATGTTTTCTAGTGGTTTTGAACCACTATTATGAAAATAAATTCCATAAGATAAAGCACTATCGACACTCAGTCGGTGAAAATTTCTCTCATTATTTACTTCAATATCAGTAATCGTAATATGTTCATGATTTAAAATATATATGGCTTCTCTAAAATCTCCTCCTTCTGTAATTCCAACTTCTCCAGAAATTATAGGCTTGTTTCCATTTCCGTAGGAAGCAATTACAATTGGAAGATTTAATATACCAGAGCCATTTAGGGAAAAGTGGCCATCAAATCTGTCGCCTGATCTAAATAATATAGAATCTCCTGGGTTAAATGTTTGTCTGCTCAGTTTTTCTAACGATTTCCAAGGGTCAGTTACTGATCCGATATTTAAATCACTACCTAGTGAACTGACATAATAATTTCTTGGATTTGGGGGAGTACAATCTAAACACAAAATGTTGAAATCATCAAAAGATAATGTTCCCCAATTTTTGAGTATTCTTATCTGTAAAACAGATGACGAACTAGCCGTATAAGTTAATGATAATTTTACCCAATCATTAGTTCCTGGATGTGAAGAGGAACTCACCAAATTAGATCCATCATACAAAGATAAACTAACAGCGGATGAATTATTATTTGCTTTGACCCATACATTAATATTATACGTTTTTCCAGAAACAAGATCAACCGGAAAGGCTGCATAACCCCAACCATTTGAATTCATATCAACACAAACAGAAGACTCGTGGGCACATAAACCATTTGTTTCATTGATTTCCATATTTCCACCAGTACCATTTTTGGACCAATCAGCAACTGTAGATAAATCAAAACCATCTTTGAAACCTTCAAAATTATTGCTGTAAATAGTCCACTGAGAGTATGCTCTTAAAATTTCAAAAAGCAAAAGAAACAGTAGTATTGAAAACCTAAACGTCATTCATCAAAATTAAACAAAGAAAGGACTACTTAAAAGGAATATTATTCATATCATGCTTAAATTTTATCTTAAGACGTGATAGAAGTAGCATATTTAATAACTAAATTTTCAATTTAAATTTTAAATAATTAATATTAATTATGATTATCAGACTGTTGATATTATTAACCTGTTTCAGTGTTCTTTTTTCTTGTAAGCCAGAAGACGCGATTGACAACGAAAATGAATCAAATTCCTTTGTCCCGAGCGGTTACATCAAAATTTGGGAAGATCATTTTGATAGCACTCAAATAAATACTGACAATTGGGTTGTTGGAAGTCTTGTTGATCCCATTTCAAATGACACTATTCCTGGAGCTAGAGGGGCTTATCTTTTAAATTATAAATACGCTGGATATATTTCTGAAAACAATTGCTACATAGAAGATGGTGCACTTGTTTTGAGCAATAAAGAAGAACAAATAAGTGGAAATAATCCTTGGGGACAATTTGAATTCACCAGCGGATGGGTACACTCTATGCATAGGGTTTTTTTCAATAAAGGATACGTAGAAATTAAGGCTAAATTTCCTTCAGGTGATAAAGTTTGGCCAGCTCTTTGGTTAATATCTGAAGATCTTGTATGGGGCCCAGAGTGGGATATGTGGGAATATTTTGGAGAAAAAAATAATGTTGGTACAGACATTATGGGACTCCACCTTGCATATGATGAATGGCCCAATGTTCAATGGAGTTCATACTGGCTTTATGACTTTGATTTGCTTTATGATTGCGAACAATGGCATATTTATGGGTTTGAATGGACTGAAGAAAAAGCTGTTTGGACAATTGATGGAGAAACTGTAAGAATTCTTTACAGCAATGCCATAAGCTCTTGGCCTAATGAAGACATGTATTTTGTATTAAACAATGGACTAAGAAATATTTCTCCTAATAACAATACCTCTTATCCAAACTTTTTGCGAATTGATTACATTGAATTGTATCAAAAGAACTAAGATTTATTACCGTTTATACTATTATTTAATTATTTTACAAAATCTAAATTAATTTCATTCGGTAGCGGTGCATTTGTTTTTTCCCACCAAATTTTTAATTTTTTTTCAAGTTCGAATGCAATATCTGGAAATTCCTCAGCTACATTATGAGATTCCCCTATATCGTTACCTAAGTTAAATAGTTCTACACTTTTGTCTTCAAAATAGTAATGCAATTTCCAATCAGCGCTACGAATTACTGATCCTGGTCTTGTTCTAAAGAGTGTATCTCTAAATTCGTTTCTTGAAATACTTGCCTGATTTAGCTGAATATAAACTGGAAAATGCCAATATAAAGATCGTTGATATGTTTTGTAATCATTTTCTAAAATCTGAAGTAAATTATGGCCATCTAATTTGAGTTTATTAGGAATATTCGCAACGCTTAAAATAGTTGGGAATATATCAAGACTTGATACAGGTATTTCACAAATAGAATTTTTAGGAATTTTATTTTCCCAAACAACAACATAAGGTTCACGAATTCCGCCCTCGTAATAACTTCCTTTTCCTGCACGAAGTGGTTTTTGCTGAGTTATACCAAAGAGTCCTCCGTTATCAGACGTAAATATGATAAAGCAATTTTTGCCCCTAACAGCCTTCATCAATAGTCCTATATTTCTATCTAAGTTTTCAATCATTGTGGCATACCTAGGATTTTTCTGACCGTTATCT
>ENA-OSEY01001040-OSEY01001040.1-marine-metagenome-genome-assembly--contig:-NODE-1040-length-19681-cov-7.366762_pt1 | contig 19681 bp, 21 predicted proteins | sample MGYA00248465_ERZ534230 | MGnify/ENA primary metagenome ERZ534230 (study PRJEB26409, sample SAMN06344110) | marine metagenome | isolation source: Sea water from surface | place: Atlantic Ocean:Southern...
AAATATGATTGCAGAAATGGCCTTAGCCATGGAATTTGGGGCAAGCGCTGAAGATATCGCAAGAACATGCCATGCTCATCCAACACATACAGAAGCAATTAAAGAAGCAGCTTTAGCTGTTGATAAAAGACCAATTCATTTTTAAAAAAAAAAAATTCTAATACTATTGATCTATGAAAGCACAAGTATTGTTGCCTAAGGTTTTTAATTTTCCATTTACTTACAATTCAAAAACCGAAACTAAAATTGGAAGTTTAGTGGAAGTACCATTCGGTTCAAAAAAGGAAATAGGTGTAATTTGGAAAAATAATTATTCAGAACCAAAGAATATTAAAATTAAAGATATTGCAAATAAAACAAACTACTCAATTAATAGAAAGTTGGTTGATTTTATCGAATGGTTCGCATCATATAATATGGTTCCCATTGGACTTGTTTTAAAAATGGTTATTGGAAATTCAGAAAAATTTATTAAAAAAAATGATAAATTGGCAGTTGCTAAAAAAACAAAAAAAAAATTTTTTAAACTAAACCCTGAGCAAACTGATGCGCTTAAGTTTCTTGAAAAAATTGATAATAAATTTGACGTATCAGTTTTACAAGGTACAACTGGTTCAGGAAAAACTTTAGTTTACTTTGAGCGTATTAAAAAAATTATAGAAAATAAAAATCAAGCATTAGTGCTTTTACCTGAAATATTTTTAACAAATGATTTTAAAACGAGATTTGAGGATTTTTTTGGTTTTCAACCTGCTATCTGGCATTCTAAGATAACACCAAAACAAAAAAGGATTATTTGGAAGGGCTTAATAAGTGACAAAATAAAAATTTTAGTTGGAGCGAGGTCAGCTTTACTTTTGCCATTCAAAAAACTTGGAATTATAATCGTAGATGAAGAGCACGATGCATCTTACAAACAAGATGAAGGCGTTATCTATAATGCTAGAGACATGGCGATATCGAGAGCTTACTTTGAAAATATACCTGTGCATCTAGTCTCATCTGTTCCCTCAATAGAAACATATAATAATATTAAGAATAAAAAATATAGACATATAAAGATTTTAAAAAGATTTAATGATTACCCTCTGCCTGAAACTAAAATAATTAACTTAAATTTGAATAAAATTAAAAATAAATTTATTGCGGAAGAAACTATTGAAATTGTAAAAAAATTTTTAGAAAAGGGTGAGCAGGTTTTATTTTTTATTAATAGAAGAGGATTTGCTCCATATTTAATTTGTAAAAAATGTGGTTATAAGCATACATGTCCAAACTGTTCACTTTATCTTACATTTCATAAATTTAAAAATAGAGCTGTATGCCATCATTGTTCTTTTGAAAAAAAAATTGAAGTAAAATGTAAAAAAAAAGATAATTGTGATTTTGTAATGTATGGACCAGGTGTAGAAAAAATATTTGATGAAGTAAAAGAAATATTTCCTCTTTACAAGGCAAGTATTTTTTCAAGTGATTATTTAAAAACTAAAGAAAGAACAAATAATCTTTTCAAAGCAATTAATGAGAACAAAATAGATATTTTGGTAGGGACTCAAATGATTTCAAAGGGTTTCAATTTCCCAAAATTAAATTGCATCGTAGTAATAGATGCTGACTTTTCAGGCAGAGGTTACGATTTAAGGTCAACAGAAAAAAATATTCAGTTATACCATCAGCTAAGTGGAAGAGCTGGAAGATTTAGTTCGAAGTCTCTTATAATATATCAAACACTCACTCCACAAGATTTCACACTTAATGAACTAATTAAAAATAAATCTGAAGATCTTTTGAAAAATGAGCTAATACTTAGAGAAAAAAATAATCTACCCCCATTTATCAGACTTATTGCAATAATTATATCATCTAAAGATAGAAGTCTAAGCTTGCAAGGAGCCAGAGAGATTAAATTAAAATTAAATCAAATAAATAATCTTGAAGTTTTAGGACCTGTAGACTCACCTTTGTTAAAGATTAAAAAAAATTTTAGATCAAGATTATTAATTAGGTTCAATAATCAGTCTATGTTGCAAAAAAAAATCACGAATGTACTAAATGGGCTTAAAATCTCACCAAAAATAAAACTTACGGTTGATGTTGATCCTATCAACTTTGCTTAATTTCAAAATTGGTAACTTGATCAAGTTATACTCTTATGGTACGACCTCTGCATAATTTCACAATAAAATCTGACTATTAAAAAATGAGCTCAAATAAATCTTTCTCAACTGAAACTTCAGAAAGATATTCTCGCGCTTTATTTGAAGTTACAAAAGAGTTCAATGAATTAGATAAAACAGAGAGTGATATAAAAAATTTCCAATCACTTATTAAAATAAGTCCAGAAGTTAAAAACTTTCTCAAAGACCCAACTCAAAGTATTGATCAGCAAAATAAAGCTATAAATTTATTAGCTGAAAAATTTAATTTTTCAAAAAATTTAAAGAACTTTTTTTTATTACTTATAGAAAAAAGAAGAATTTTTTTTGTAGAAAAAATTTTTGAAAGCTTTTTAAAACTATGCTTAAAAAAGAGAGGTGAAATTAAAGCTTCATTAATTTCATCAAAAGAACTATCCCAATCTGATCTTGACAAAATCAATAAAGAATTATCCCAATCAATGGGAGCAACATTAAAGTTTGATTATGTAGTAGACAAAAATTTAATTGGAGGTTTAAAGCTTCAATTGGGAAGCTTTATGATTGACACATCAATTAAAAATAAGCTCAAAAAATACGAACAAGCAATGTTAGAAAATTAATATGACTATTAATCCTTCAGAAGTTACAAAACTATTAAAAGATCAAATAAAAAATTTTGGTGAGAAAGCAGAAGTATCAGAGATAGGAAAAGTTTTATCAGTTGGAGACGGGATTGCACGTGTTTATGGTTTAGATAATGTGCAAGCTGGTGAGATGGTAGAGTTTGAAGACGGATCAAAAGGAATGGCATTGAATTTAGAAAATGACAACGTTGGTGTTGTAATTTTTGGTGATGATAGAAATATAAAAGAGGGTGATACTATTAAACGTACTAACGCGATTGTAGATGTTCCAGTTGGCAAAGAGCTTCTTGGGAGAGTTGTGGATGGTCTAGGTGTTCCAATAGATGGTAAAGGTCCGCTCTCAGCGAAAACTAGAAAACGAGTTGAAGTTAAAGCTCCAGGCATCATTCCTCGACAATCTGTAAATGAACCAATGCAGACAGGATTAAAATCAATAGACTCGTTAATTCCTATTGGTAGGGGTCAAAGAGAGTTAATAATCGGTGATAGACAAACTGGTAAAACAGCCGTAGCTATTGATGCAATTATTAATCAAAAAAAAATTAACGAGTCTTCAGATGAAAAGAAAAAATTATATTGTGTTTACGTTGCAATAGGTCAAAAACGTTCTACAGTCGCTCAAATTACCAAAACATTAGAAGAAGCTGGTGCATTGAAATATACAACAATAGTTGCAGCTACAGCATCAGACTCTGCACCACTACAATTTTTGGCTCCTTATACAGGTTGTACTATAGGGGAATTTTTTAGAGACAATGGTATGCATGCTTTAATTGTTTACGATGATTTATCAAAACAAGCCGTTGCGTACAGACAGATGTCTTTATTGCTGAGAAGACCTCCAGGTAGAGAAGCGTATCCAGGTGACGTATTTTATCTACACAGTAGACTATTAGAACGTGCTGCTAAGTTAAACGAAAAGAGTGGCGGAGGATCTTTAACAGCTTTACCTATTATTGAAACTCAAGCTGGAGATGTGTCAGCATATATTCCTACTAATGTGATATCCATTACCGATGGGCAGATCTTTTTAGAAACAGAACTATTCAATCAAGGTATACGACCAGCTGTTAACGTAGGTTTATCTGTATCTAGGGTAGGGTCTGCAGCTCAAACAAAGGCGATGAAAAAAGTAGCAGGTTCGATAAAACTTGAATTAGCACAATATAGAGAAATGGCTGCTTTTGCTCAGTTTGGTTCAGACTTGGATGCTTCAACGCAACAATTACTCAACAGAGGTGCAAAATTGACCGAGCTTTTAAAGCAAGATCAATATTCACCCATGACAGTAGCAGAGCAAGTCATATCAGTATTCACTGGAGTGAAGGGTTATTTAGATGACGTTGACTTGAGCAAAATCAAAGATTTTGAAAAAGATATTATTGAAAAAATAAAATCCAGTAAACCTGAAATAATTGATGCAATTCAATCATCTGGAAAACTTGATGAAGACAATGAAAAAATTCTTTCTCAAGTTATATTAGAACACAAAAAAGGTAATAACTGATGCCAAGTTTAGACGATCTTAAAAAGAGAATAAAAAGTGTGAAATCTACACAAAAAATTACAAAAGCGATGAAGATGGTAGCCGCGGCTAAACTGAGAAAGGCTCAAGAAAATGCTGAAAAAGGACGACCATACAGCAAAAAAATGCAGAATATAATTCTTAACTTAACAAGATCCATTAGTGACCCAAAAAATGCTCCAAAACTACTTTCTGGTACAGGAAACGATAAAACCTACCTTTGTGTTGTCCTAACTGCTGACAGAGGATTATGTGGCGGTTTTAATACAAATATTTGTAAACTTGCAAAAACAAGCTTTAAGAAAATTCTTAACGAGAAAAAAAATTTAAAAATAATAACAGTTGGCTCTAAAGGTTTCGACCAGATTAAAAGAGAGTACGGTAAATATGTAGTAAAAAAATATAGTTTTAAAGAAAAAAAACAAATTACCTTCAAGGAAGCTGATACAGTAGGCAATGAAATTATAAGATTATTTAATCAAAATGAATTTGATAAATGTATTTTGTTTTTTAATAACTTTAAAAATGTTATTACTCAAATTCCGCAAGCTCAACAAATTATACCCGTAGATAACAAATCTACTAAGTCACAAGAAGAAAATTTCTTACCTTATGAATTTGAACCCGATGAAGATGAAATACTCGAAGATTTGCTGCCTAAAAACATCTCTACTCAAGTTTTCAAAGCTTTTCTTGAAAACGCAGCAAGTGAGCAGGGTTCTAGAATGACTGCTATGGATAATGCGACAAGAAACGCAGGAGATTTAGTGGACAAGCTAACTATAAATTACAATCGAAGCAGACAAGCTTCCATCACAAAAGAATTGATAGAAATTATTTCAGGGGCAGAAAGCTTATAATTATGAGTCAAAACGGAAAAATAACACAAATTATTGGCGCAGTAGTAGATGTAAATTTTGAAGGTGATCTTCCAGAAATTTATACAGCTTTAGAAGCAAAGAATGCAGGAAATAAGCTTGTGCTTGAAGTCGCTCAGCATCTTGGAGAAAACGATGTAAGAACAATTGCAATGGATGCTACTGAAGGACTCAAAAGGGGTGATGTCGTATTAAATACTGGATCTCCTATTAGTGTTCCGGTCGGACCGGAAACTTTGGGAAGGATTATAAATGTTGTAGGAGAGTCTATTGATGAAAAAGGAGATGTTAAAACAAAAGAAAGATGGCCAATACATAGAGCTGCTCCTAAGTTTACAGACCAAGCAACAGAAACAGAACAGTTAGTTACAGGTATAAAAGTAATTGATCTATTAGCTCCATATGCGAAGGGTGGAAAAATTGGATTATTTGGTGGAGCCGGAGTTGGTAAAACAGTGACAATTATGGAATTAATCAACAATATTGCTAAGGCTCATGGTGGTTTTTCAGTTTTTGCAGGTGTTGGAGAAAGAACCAGAGAAGGAAATGATCTTTATCATGAAATGATTGAGTCTGGAGTAATTAAAACAGATGGTAAAGGTTCAAAAGCAGCATTAGTATATGGCCAAATGAATGAGCCTCCTGGAGCTAGAGCTCGTGTAGCTTTGACTGGACTTACAGTTGCAGAATATTTTAGAGATAAAGAGGGGCAAGACGTTCTTTTTTTCGTTGATAATATTTTTAGGTTTACTCAAGCGGGATCAGAAGTTTCAGCTTTATTAGGTAGAATACCATCAGCTGTAGGTTATCAACCAACATTAGCTACAGATATGGGAAATTTACAAGAAAGAATTACATCAACTGATAAAGGGTCTATAACATCGGTTCAAGCAATATATGTTCCTGCAGATGATTTGACCGATCCCGCGCCAGCAACTTCTTTTTCACACTTAGATGCTACCACAGTATTATCAAGACAAATTGCAGAAATTGGTATTTATCCAGCAGTAGATCCTTTAGATTCTACCTCCAGGATATTAGATCCAAGAGTAGTCGGGGATGAACATTATAGAGTTGCGAGAGATGTCCAAAGAATTTTACAAGCATACAAATCACTCCAAGATATAATTGCTATTCTTGGAATGGATGAGCTTTCTGAAGAGGATAAATTAACAGTCGCCAGAGCAAGAAAGATACAAAGATTTTTATCTCAACCTTTTTTCGTAGCAGAAGTGTTTACTGGTTCTCCAGGAAAACTAGTCGACCTTGAGTCCACAATAAAAGGATTTGATGCAATCTGTAAAGGAGAGTACGATCATCTTCCCGAAGCAGCTTTTTACATGGTAGGTGGAATAGAGGAAGTAATTGAAAAAGCAGAGAAATTGGCTAAAGACAACAAATAATGTCAGATAAATTTACAGTCGAAATAATTTCTCCTGATAGATCAATAATAAAAGAAGATACTACTGAAGTAATAATTCCTGCGTATGAGGGTGAAATGGGTATTTTAAAAGACCATATTCCCCTGATAACTTTTTTAAGACCAGGTAAAATTAAAATTAAAGATATAAACGAAGAATTTTTTGTTGAGGAAGGAATAGTAGAATTTGCTAATAATAATCTTTTAATTTTATCATCAACTGCAAAAAATATTTCTGAAATAGATAAAGGATCGATAGAAGCTCATATTACAGATGCCCAAAAGAGAATGGAAGAAAGTAAAGTTACAGATAAAGAAAAATATTTGTTGTCCTATAAAATTAATACATTGAAAAATCTTAACCTATAAATTCTTTAATATTCTTTAATAGTTTAATATACATTTCTTTTTTAAAATTAACAATTACTTCGGGTAGTTTGTCAGGCAATATCCATTTCCATTCAATAAATTCTGGATGTTGAGTCTTTAAATTTATTTCTTTTTCATCTCCAATAAATCTTGTAATAAACCACTTCTGCTTTTGTCCTCTAAATTTTCCTTTCCAAATAATACCAACTAAATTATTAGGAAGTTGATATTCAAAAAATCCATCAATTTCTTTTAAAATTTCAATACTTTTAATACTTGTTTCCTCTAAAAGCTCTCTCTTCATGGCTGAAACATAATCTTCACCATCATCAATCCCACCCTGTGGCATTTGCCATTTGTCTATTGGATTATCTTTTCTTTTTCCAACAAAAACTTCGTTTTTTTTGTTTAATATAATTACACCAACACCATCGCGCATAGGAAGCTTTAATTTATTCATGAAAGTTAAGAATTAAAAAGTTTTATAGCGTAATTTAGCTGGTTGTCTCTATCAGAATTAATAAGAAAATTTTCACCTTCTTCTTCCACAAATATATCAGGGGTTACGCCAACCTCTGATATAGATTTACCAGATGGTAAGTAATATTTTGAGATAGTAAGTCTCATTCCTCCTCCATTTTGTAAAGGTATTATAGATTGAACTGACCCTTTACCGTAAGAATTTTCACCAAGTATTATTGCTCTTTTATGATCTTTTAAAGCTCCAGCAAATATTTCAGAGGCAGAGGCCGATCCATTGTTGATCATAACGACAATTGGTTTCCCTTTAATTTCGTCTCCTTTTCTTGCAAAAAATTTTCTAGTTTCTGAAATTTTTCTTCCTTTGGTAGAAACTATTTCTCCATCCTCTAGAAAAAAATCAGTTATATTTATTGCTTGAGTTAACAATCCACCTGGATTATTCCTTAAATCAAAAACGTAGCCTTTAACCTTATTTTTTTTTTCAAAATCTTTTACAGATTTAAGAACTTGTTTATCACTATTTTCGTTAAACGATTTTAATCTTATGTAGCCTAAATTCTTATCCTCGCCTAATAACTTAGCGCTTACTGATTGAACCTCGATAATTTTTCTTACAATTTTAAATTCTAAAGGTTTTTTTACATTTTTACGTCTTACTGTAAGTTCAATTGAAGTCCCTACTGGACCTCTCATTAATTTTACAGCTTCCAGCAGAGATTTACCTTGTACTTGTTCTTTTCCAATTTTTACAATGTAATCCCCTGCTTTAATACCAGCTTTTGCAGCAGGAGTATCATCTATAGGAGAGATTACTTTCACTACTCCAGCCTCCATACCAATTTCTATTCCTAATCCGCCAAACTCACCTTTCGTGTCAGTTTGCATTTCTTTAAAAAGTTCTGGGCTCATATAAGCCGAGTAAGGATCTAAAGATTGCAGGACTCCATTAATAGCTGAGTCCATCATTTCAGCTTGATTGACATCATCAACATATTCATCTTTGATATTTTCTAATACTTCACCAAAAAGATCAATTTTTTCATAAAGATTATTTTTTGAATTGGCTAAAGTAGAAGACAAATTGAAAAAACATATTAATAAAATGAAAAATTTTTTCATATCATGGCCTTTTCTTTTGGAATTTCCTCTGACCACATTTTTTCAAGATCATAAAATTCTCTTTTTTCTGGATGAAAAATATGCACAATTACATCATGTGCATCAACTAATTTCCAGTCGGTACTATCTTTTCCCTCAATACGACAATTGTCTATTCCTAATTTTTTTAATTGAGTTACAAGAATTTCTGATAATGCCTGCAAATGTCTTGAAGATGTCCCAGAAGCTATAACCATATAATCAGCTATGTATGATTTATTTTTTAAGTTAATGCATGTTATATTTTGAGCTTTATTATCATCTAATATTTTTTCAATATTATTTTTAATATCGACTATACCCATTAAATATTTAATTTTGCTCTCTTTTTTAATTGAGTTGATGATATAGATATTGGCTTATTCTTTATAAAAATTATTCTATTTTTAAATTTTTTAGCCACAATTGATTTTATACCCTTTCTATCATATCCTTTTCTAGAAAAAACAATTAATTTTACCAATTTTACTATTTTTTTCCAGCTTTTCCAGTTGTGAAATCTTATTAAATTATCAGAACCAATTATAAAGTAAATATTTCTAATTTTCTTTTTTTTAATAAAGTAATTAATTACATAAATAATTCTAGAAGATTTAATTATGTTATCTAAATAAATTACTTTAATTTTTTTTTGAGGTTTAGAAATTTTTTTTGCATATTTAATCCTTGCATCTAGAGAATAAAAAGTTTTATTTTTGAAGGGATTTTTTTTTGTAATAACCCAGTAAATTTTTTTTAATTTTAAACTTTTAATAGCAATATTTGATATACTCAAATGTCCTTTGTGTGCAGGATCAAAACTTCCACCTAATAAACCAATGTATTTTTTTTGGGTACTTGCCATTAACTATGGTCTAACAATTCCTTTTCCAGAAACAAGATATTTGTATGATGTTAATTGATTTATTCCAACAGGCCCCCTTGGCGGAAGTTTATTTGTAGAAATACCAATTTCACCTCCAAAACCAAATTCTCCACCATCGGCAAACTGAGTTGAAACATTATGCATTGCTATTGAGCTGTTAACCCCATTTAAAAAAATCTCAGCACTTTTTTTGTTGCTAGTAATTATGCTATCTGTATGCATTGTACCATACTTTAAAATATGTTCGATAGCGTCATTTACATTTTTAACTGACTTGATTGAAATAATTGCATCCAGATATTCTGTTTTCCAATCTTTTTCTACAGTTTTTTTTAATTTTCCTCTAAAAAGTTTATTTACTTTTCTATCAGCTCTAACTTCGCAGCCTGAATTCAAAAGAGCATTAATTATTTCTTTACCATGTGAGCTTAAAGCTTTTTCTTCGATTAGAAGAGTTTCAACTGCTCCACAAATACTTGTTCTTCTCATTTTTGCATTAACAATCAAATTTTTCGCCATTTTTATATTTGCACTTTTATCAACATAAATGTGGCACAATCCTTCGAGATGGCCAATTACATGCACATTAGAAAATTTTTGAACTTTCGCCACAAGTCCTTTCCCTCCTCTTGGAACAATTACATCAATATATGCACTCATTTTAGATAATAGCTGATTAACTATTCTTCTATTTTTATTTTCTATAAACTGAACACAATTTTGATTGATATTGTTTTTTCTTAAATTGTCTCTGAATAAATTAGCTAATAATCTGTTTGAATTAAAAGCTTCTGACCCACCTCTTAAAATAGAACAATTACCTGATTTTAAACATAATGCTGCAACATCAGCAGTTACATTAGGTCTGCTTTCATATATTACACCGATAACGCCGATCGGAGTTGTTACCTTTTTAATTGTCAAATTATTCGGTCTTCGCCATGTTTCTAAAATTCTACCAACTGGATTTTGAAACTTTGCTATTTCATTTATTGAATGTCTTATACCCTCTATTCTTTTTTTATTTAAAATAAGTCTGTCAACTAAATGCTTTCTTTTAACATTTTTAACATCTTTTAAATTTTCTCTAATTATTTTATTAGTATTTTTCAAAAGAGATTGATTGTAATTCTCTAAAACTTTTTTTATTTTTTTATGTTTCACACCTCTTAAATCTTCAAAGGCTTTTTTTGCATTTATTCCTATTGTTTTTAAATAATCCATTTATAACAGTACCATATCATCTTTGTGAATTACCTCAGTTTTACTTAGATAACCAAGAATTGTCTCGATTTCTTTACTTTGCTTACCTTTAATTTTATCTATTTCAGCAGAACTGAAAGATGACAATCCTCGAGCTAGCTGAACATTATTTTGATCTAAAATTATTACATTTTCTCCCTTTTTAAAATTTCCATTAATCTTAGTTATGCCGGCAGCGAGTAAACTTTTACCATTTGATAAAGCTTTAGCTGCTCCGCTATCAATATATATAGTTCCATTATAATTTAGAGAGCCAATGATCCATTTTTTTCTGGCATCTAAAGTAGAAATTTTTGGTAAGAAATGAGTATATTTTTTATTCTTGATCATATTCAAAATCGGATTATTTACTTTACCATTTGCAATAAACATATGACTACCTGAATTCATACAGATTTTAGCTGCATCTAACTTAGTAGCAATCCCCCCTGAGCCAAATTTATTTTTTCTATTATCTATAAGTGATGTGATTTTCTCATTAATTGAATTGACCTCTCTTATAATTTTTTTACCTTTTGATTTATCATAGAGTCCATCAACGTCAGAAAATAATATCAGCATGTCAGCTCCAATAATTTGAGCCACTCTTGCTGCTAATCTGTCATTGTCTCCATATTTTATTTCACTTGTGGCTGTTGAGTCATTTTCATTTACTATAGGTATAGCTTTAATTTTAAATAAGTTATCAAAAGTTCTTCTAACATTTATAGCTCTCCTTCTTTGCTCTGTATCATCTGGACTAATTAAGATTTGGCCAGTTTTAATCTTATATTTATCAAATAGTTTCTGAAATTCTCCTGCTAAATGAATTTGCCCAACAGCTGCAATAGCTTGGCTCATTTCCAGTTTAATTTTCCCTTTTTTAATTTTAAGATATTTTTGACCAAGAGCAATTGCTCCTGAAGAAACAATTACAAAGTGTTTTCCTTTTCCGTATTTTTTTATATCTTTAATAAGAGATGTTACCCACTTTTTTTTAAAAACACCTTTACTGTCGACAACAGTGGAAGATCCGAGTTTTAAAACTATCTTATTTACATTTTTAATTAACATATTTGACCAATAATTTTTTTATTTTTTGAATGTCTTTATTAGAATAAACAGAAACTATTTCATAATTAGTTTTAACTTGTTTTTTAAACTCCTTTAATTTTTCTTTTATCTCATTATCATCTAACAAATCTGACTTATTAAAAAAAATAATCTCTCTTTTTTTTATTAAATTGTTATCATAATTAGATAGTTCTACTTTTATTTTTTTATAAGAATTAAACAAATTTTCTTCTGATAGGTCTATCAAGTGCAGTAAAATTTTACATCTTTCTATGTGTCTTAAGAATTTATCCCCAAGGCCAACACCTTTATGTGCGCCTTCCACTAAACCAGGAATATCAGCTAAAGTAATCTCTTTACCCGCATAGTAAGATACACCTAAGTTCGGATTAATTGTTGTAAAAGGATAATTCGCTATTTTCGGCTTAGCTCTTGTTAACGCTGCGAGCAAACTAGATTTTCCAGCATTTGGTTTACCTATGATTCCAATATCGGCGATTACTTTTAATTGAAGCCAAATCCAAAATTCTTCTCCAAGTTTTCCATTAGTTTTTTTTCTTGGTGCTCTATTTGTTGAGCTTTTAAATCTTACATTTCCAAGACCACCTTTCCCCCCAGAAGCCACAAGATATTTTTCCTTATTTTTGGTAAAATCATAAATTAAAGTATTGTTATCTTCTTCATATATTTGTGTGCCCAATGGAACTTTTAAAATCAAATCCTCTCCATTCGCTCCAGTTTTATTTCTTTTGCTTCCAGGTTTTCCATGTTGAGCTTTAAAATGTTGTGCATATCTGAAGTCAATTAATGTATTAAGATTTCTATCAGATTGAACAATAATAGATCCACCATCTCCACCATCACCACCATCTGGTCCACCATACTCTACAAACTTTTCTCTTCTAAAGCTTGCAGAACCTGACCCGCCATTTCCAGCTTTAATATAAATCTTTGCTTGATCTAAAAATTTCATACTTAATATAATACAAATAACTTAAGTTATTTATATAGATTTAATTGGGGATTACAGAAACAAAAGTTCTGTTTAATTTAGATTTTTTGAATTTTACTTTTCCTTTGACTAAAGAAAAAATTGAATGGTCTTTACCCATACCAACATTTTCACCAGGATGGATTTTAGTTCCTCTTTGTCTAACTATGATATTTCCAGGTATTACAATTTGATCACCGTATTTTTTTATACCAAGGCGTCTGCCTTTACTATCTCGACCGTTTTTCGATGATCCACCTGCTTTTTTTGTTGCCATTTATTTTCCTATTTTTTTGTTTCTTTTTTTAAAACTTTTTTTTCCTCTTTTACAGATTTCTTTTTTTCTACTATTTTTGCTTCACCTATAACTTTTCCACCTTTTGCTACAATTTTTGTAATTTGTATCTTAGAATGACGTTGTCTATGACCATTTTTTTTTCTTGAATGTTTTCTTCTTCTTTTGTGAAATACTAATACAGTTCGATCTTTAACAGTGTCTAAAAGTTTAGCTTCTACCATAGCACCTTCAACTTTAGGACTACCAACTTCTGTACTTTTGTCATCGTTTAAAAGTAAAACATTATCAAATTTAATAGTTTCACCAACTTTAACATTAAGTTTTTCAATTTCTAATATTTTACTAGCAGATACCTTGTATTGTTTTCCACCTGTTTCAATTATAGCAAATGACATAAAATTTCTTTTTTTTAATTTTCACGCAATATAGCCTTCAGTGCTAGCAAGTCAAGATTATTGAAGTTAAAAAGAGTCCTTTAAATCTCGTAATTTAGAAAAAACTTCAACTTCAGAAGAATCTTTAAGGTCTAAAGCTAGCTTAATTTCAGGATCATTACACCTCAAAAAAATATTTGTTTTAATTTCTTGACCTAAAATTGTAGGTATAGTCGGTAGATTTGAATTTAATTTTTTTTGAATGTCAATTGCTTTCTCTTTTAAAAAGGTATTTTGAGGATCGTAAGCTAAACAGAAATTTAAATTTGATTTTGTATATTCGTGTCCACAATAGATTTTTGTATCAGGTGGAAGATTTTTAATTTTATTTAAAGAATAATACATTTCTTCATGAGTTCCTTCAAAAACTCTACCACAACCTAATGAAAATAATGTATCCCCGGTAAAAGCAATTTTTTCTTTACTAAAGAAAAAAGCAATATGACCTTTTGTATGACCTGGAATAAAAATCACCTCAAATTCCAAATTTCCAATCTTTTGTTTTTGATTTTCTTCTAACAAGATATCTATACCAGGTATTCGCTTCTTATCTTGGCTGAAACCTAAAATTTTTGAATTATATTTTTTTTTAAGCTCTAAATTTCCATTTACGTGATCAGCGTGATGGTGTGTATTTAAAATAAAATCCAATTTATTGTATTTTTTTATAATTTTATCACATGTTTTGAATTCTGATGGATCTACAATTGCGACAGTATTTGACTCTTCATCATGAATTAAATAACTGTAATTATCGCTCAAACAAGGAATTATCTCTATTTTCATTTTATCCAATTAAAAAAATACCTAGTTTTGAAAAAAGATTTTTGATTTCTAAATTTCCCTTTTTAATAGAAGAAATTTTATCCTCATTAACTCCAACAACTTTCTTAATATTTATTTTTTTTTCATCACAAAAATTAAATAAATCTTTAATAGTACACATATGTAAATTTGGTGTATTGTACCAAGTGTTTGGTAAAGTCTTTGTGACTGGCATCTTACCAAAAAATAAAAGTTTTGTTCTTACCTTCCAATACCCAAAATTTGGAATAGAAACAATTACAGATTTACCAATTCTTAAAAGATCTCTTAAGACTTTCTCAGGTTCATAAAAAGCTTGAAGTGTCTGACTTAAAATGACGTAATCAAAAGATTGATCTGGAAATTGATGGAGCTCAGTTTCAGCATTACCTTGTATTACAGGTAATCCTTTGTGAATACATTGTTGCACATTACTTTGATTTAATTCTAATCCTCTTACATTTATATTTTTTTCTTTCCTAAGTAGACTCATCAAAGATCCATCACCACACCCTACATCTAAGACACGTGTGTTGCTTGGTAATAAATCTGCAATTACTTTAAATTCTTTTTTCATTTTTAAATTTTTCGTACATTGAGTCTATAAAACCTTTCAAAGTTTTTAGAAATTCGGGTTCATCCAGTAAAAACGAGTCATGCCCTTTGTCTGTAGCAATTTCAGAATATGAAACATCAGCCCCAGATGCGTTTAATGCTATTACTATATCTTTATTATCTTTTGTTGTGTATAGCCAATCAGAAGAAAAAGATATTACCAAAAACTTTGTTTCTTGATTTTTAAATGCTTCTATCAGACCGCCTTTAAACTGTTTTGAAAGATCAAAATAATCCATTGCTCTTGTTATATAAAGAACAGAATTTGCATCAAATCTTTCAACAAATGCATAACCTTGGTGTCTTAAGTAACTTTCTACTTGAAAATCAGCATTAAAACTAAATTCATAGTCAGCTTTCTCTTGCAATTTTCTTCCAAATTTTTCCTGCATACCCTTTTCAGATAGATAACTTATATGTCCAACCATTCTTGCAACAGCCAAACCATTTTTTGGCTGAACATTTTTTAAAACATATTTTCCATTCTCCCACACTGGATCAGCCATAATTGCTTGGCGTGCTAACTCATTTAAAGCAATATTCTGTGCGCTATGACTTGAGCTGCAGGCTATTGGAATAGCAGAAAAAGTTTTATCTGGAAAAGTTGCACAAAACTGCAATAATTGCATTCCGCCCATAGAACCACCAGTTGCACATAAAAGCTTTTTAATTCCAAGATGATCAAGTAAAGACTCTTGAGCTCTCACCATATCTTTAATTGTAATAACCGGAAAATCTAGTCCATATGGTTGATTTGTTTTAGGGTTAATATTTCGTGGACCTAAAGAACCCATACATCCTCCAATGACATTAGCGCAAATAATAAAATATTTGTTAGTGTCTATAGCTTTACCTGGACCCACTGCAGTGATCCACCAACCTTCTTTGTTAGTTATTGGATTAGTCCCAGTGACATACTGATCACCAGTTAAAGCATGAAAAACAAGAATGGCATTATCTTTATTCTTGTTTAATTTTCCATAAGTTTCATAAGCTAAAGGAAAATTACTAATAGTTTTTCCACAATCTAATTTGAGTGGTTTTTTAACATTTAGTTTCTTTATATTCTCAAGTTTTATATTCATCCAAAAAAAAAGCCCAGCTAAACTGGGCATCCCCTTTTTAGCTACATTTATTATGCGCTTGCAATATGGTTAAATCAGCGCGAATAATGTTTACTAAATCATCACAAACTTGTCAATTTTATATACGATAAAGAGCTATAGAAAAACTTAAACAATTTAGATAATACATTAAATAAATGAGATTTCCGAAACCAAATAATATTGTTGCAGAGAAATATGTAGCTGGAATGAGTTTATTCAAGAGTAAATTAGCAAAGATTAAATTATCAGCTAATGAGTCTGCTCTTGGCCCTAGCCCTAAAGCAAAAAAACAATACTTAGAAGTTTCAAAAAATTTTGCAAGATACCCTGACTCTGACGGAACCTTTTTAAGAAATACTTTGGCAAATAAATTTAAGATTGATAAAAATAGAATTATCTTAGGATCAGGTTCCGATCAAATATTTGAACTAATATGTAAATCGTTCTTAAAAAAAGGAGACGAAGTTATAGTTCCAAAGTTTAGTTTTATAATTTACAGAATTTACAGCAGGATGAATGGAGCAAAAGTTATTTATTCAAAGGAGGATAATTTTACTGTTTCAATTAAAGACATACTAAAAAAAGTTACAGGGAGAACCAAAATAGTTTTCTTAGCTAACCCAAATAACCCAACTGGAACATATATTTCAAAAAAAGAATTGCTTTTTTTAAGAAAAAAATTGAGAAGCAATATTCTATTGGTAGTTGATGATGCTTATTTTGAGTACGTAAAACAAAAAGATTATCTGTCTGGTTTAAGAACTTTTACAAATTTTAAAAATGTAATTATGACAAGAACCTTTTCAAAAATATATGGTTTAGCAGGACTTAGAGTTGGTTGGGGATATGGATCAAAAGAAATTATTTCTGCATTAAACAAGGTTAAGCCACCTTTCAATGTGAGTAGACCAGCCTTATTTGCGGCTTCTGCTGCAGTAAAAGACAGTGCATGGCTTAATAAAGAAATTAAACATGTAAATAAATGGAGCAAAAAAATGTTTTCGGAGTTTAAAAAAATGGGAATAGAAACAAATCACAGTTTTACTAATTTCTTATTGGTGAAATTCGATAAAGTAAAAATAAACTCTGCTAAAGTTTTTAAATTACTTGCAAAATCTGGAATACTAGTTCGTAAAATGGATGTTTACGGAATTAAAAATTCTTTACGTATAACTATTGGGACATCATCAGAGAATATAGTGTTAATTAAAAAAATGAGAAAAATTTTAAATGTTCGGTAAGTTAAGCATAATAGGTTGTGGATTGATTGGCTCTTCAATTCTGAGAGCAGCACAGGAAAAAAAATTAGCATCAAAAATAAGTGTTTACGACAATTCAAATCGAGTCATGGAATATTTAAAAAAAAATTTTTCTGTCGATATTTGCTCTGATGTGTCAGAGACTGCAAAAGATGCAGATCTAATAATTATTTCTGCTCCATTAAGTAGTTACAAAGAAATTTTGCTTTCGATAAAGTCAAATTTGAAAGAGGGTTCTATTCTTACTGATACTGGTTCAGCTAAAAAAGAGGTCAATAAAATTGTTAAAAATTTAGGACTTAAAAATATTAGTTGGATAGCTTCACACCCAATAGCTGGAACAGAGCACAGCGGCCCAGATGCGGGATTTTCAAGCTTATTTGAAAATAGATGGTGCATTCTTTCAGCTGCCAATCAAGTTGCTAAAGATAAAATAGAAAATCTTAAAAAATTTTGGTCTAAACTAGGTAGTAAGGTTAAGATCATGTCATTTGAAGACCACGACTATGTATTGTCTTTAACAAGTCACCTTCCACACGCAGTGGCTTACAGTATTGTAAGAACCGCAATAAACAATGAAGATAAATTTAAAAACGATGTGATTCAATATAGTGCAGGTGGATTAAGAGATTTTACCAGGATTGCCGCCTCAGACCCTTTGATGTGGAAAGATATTTTTTTTGATAATAGTGATAACATTTTAAAAGTTCTAGATAACTATTCCAAAAATCTTAATGAAATCAAAAGCGCCATCAAAAATAAAGACAGTAAAAAACTTTTGGAAATATTTTCATCAACCAAAAAAGTGAGAAAAGAAATTATTGAAGCAGGGCAAGATACAGCGAAGCCAGACTTTGGAAGAAAATAATTAATAATATTTCTTTATTTCAGTATAAATCTTATTTTCAATTTCTTTTGTAAACTCATCATTGTCTTTACCGGGCATAATAGGATCTAGAAATGAAATATGAATATCTCCTGAGAATTTCATAAAACTATTTTTTGGCCAGACTTTTCCTGTATTTAACGCGACTGGAATACAAGGTAAATTTAATGTTTTGTAAATTCGTCCAACTCCTTTTTTAAAGGGAGGCTGTTCATCTAATTTTACTCGAGTCCCTTGAGGGAATATTAAAAGCGGTCTTTTATTTTTCTCTAATCTTTCCTTTACTTTATCAAAAAAATTTAAGTTTTCTTTAGTAGTAGTTTCTCTTATGATTGCGATAGAACCAATTTTTCGTAAATACCAACCAAACAATGGAATATTTAAAAGTTCTTTTTTTAAAATAAAAATTGGACCATTAAGCGGAATTTGTAAAGCAAAAGTTTCAAACATTGATTGATGGGCAGAGGCAACAAAAAATTGATCTACTTTTTTTAGGTTTTCTTCTCCATGAAAAATTACTTTAGTATTCATTACAAGTTTTAAAATTAAAACAATGTATTTTGCTGATAACCTTCCAAAAAAAATCGTAAATCTATCAGGAAGAATTAATGTTGGTATGGCTAATATGAAAATTAGAATAAGTCCAAAATATAGAAAGAAATTAAAAATTAAGGATTTAATAAATTGCATTAAGAATTTATCAATTTTAGTAAATTTTGTTTTCTTCTTATATATTTAAATTTATTTTTATTGATTAAAATTTCAGCGATCAAAGGTCTAGTATTGTAATTTGATGACAATGATGAGCCGTATGCACCAACATTTGTAATTGCTACAAAGTCATTTTCAATCAATTTTTGATATTTTCTATAAACTCCAAATTTACAAGTGCTTTCACAAATTGGACCTACAAATTCTATTGTATTTTTCATTTTAGATGAATTTTTTTTTATAGGAATAATTTTATGGAATGCATCATATAAAGCTGGTCGCATAAAATCGTTCATGCCTGCATCTAAAATTATAAAGTTTTTATTGAGCCCTTTTTTTATAAATTGAACTTTGCTGACAAGCAAGCCCGTGTTTCCTATTATGGATCGACCTGGCTCAAAAATAATTTTACATTTTAGTTTTGTTGCAAAATTATTTACTAATTTTGCATAAGTATTAAGATTGATTGGTTTTTCACTATCACTATAATTAATTCCGAAACCTCCGCCTAAATCGACATATTTTAAATTTAACTTTAATTCTTTAATTAATTTATTCATTACATTAAGCGTTTTTTTGAAGGGTCCATCATTTAAAATTTGGCTTCCTATATGAACACTTAGCGCTTCAAGTTTGATATTTTTGAATTTATTTATCTCACTGAGAAAAGACTTAAAATTTTTTATTGATAAACCGAACTTGTTATCTGCTTTACCAGTAGAAATATTTTTATGCGTTTTTGCATCAACATTTGGATTTAACCTGAAACCAATAGAAACTT
>ENA-OSEY01001041-OSEY01001041.1-marine-metagenome-genome-assembly--contig:-NODE-1041-length-19674-cov-2.213145_pt1 | contig 19674 bp, 21 predicted proteins | sample MGYA00248465_ERZ534230 | MGnify/ENA primary metagenome ERZ534230 (study PRJEB26409, sample SAMN06344110) | marine metagenome | isolation source: Sea water from surface | place: Atlantic Ocean:Southern...
GCGGGATAGGGTGTTAAATGTCCAACTCTCAAAACCCGTTGACACTTCCAGACTTGTCGAACATACCGTTATCTCGGCTGAAAGGCATAGGGCCGAAGAAAGAAAGTTCGCTCAATTCTTTAGATATCTTCTCAGTTCTTGATATCTTGACCCATTTCCCCCGTAGGTACATCGACAGAACAAATGAGGCAAAGATCTCCTCGTTGCAGGTGGGCGAAGAAGGAATGATACTTGTTGAAATCCTTAACGTTCATAAGCAAAAGACCCGCAACAGGCGTTCATTGGTCACTGCAACTGTCACAGATCAAACAGGAAATGTGACGTTAACATTTTTTAACCAGCCATGGAGAGAAAAACAATTAAAAGTAGGCACTGAGGTTATTATCTTCGGGAAACTTGATCAATATAGAGGCGAATACAGGATGGTTAATCCTGTGGTTGACTTGATTGGAGATAAAACAGGCAAATTCATTCCCGTATACGCACAATCGGGTAAAGCAGGTCTATCAACATGGGAGTTCTGTAACTGGACAAAAGACGCGCTTGACAAATCAAAAGTCAGAGGTTTCGCTGAACCTCTGCCCTCCGCCATAAGAGAGCAATACGATCTTGTCAGTCGCGACAATGCTTATTCTTCAATTCATAATCCTAAAAACCTAGGAGAAATGCTAACTGCAAGGAAACGCCTTGTATTTGACGAATTGCTTCGTATCCAGTTACTTCTTCTAGCACGAAAAAGACAACTAGAGCTAGCCACTCAAGGAATCAGTCACGACTTTTCAGGAGACCTAGTCAACAAGCTAATAGAGAGACTTCCTTTTAAACCGACAAATGCTCAGAGCAAAGCAATCGCCGAAATCTTCCAAGATCTGCGCGCCCCTTACCCTATGCATCGACTTCTTCAAGGAGACGTGGGATCTGGGAAAACGCTCGTGGCTATAGCAGCGCTACTCTCGGTAGTTGAGGCGGGCAAACAAGGCTCAATCATGGCCCCAACCGAAGTGCTTGCAGAACAGCATTTCGTCAGTGCCAAAGAATTGCTAGGCAGTTTTATTCTCATGGACTCAACTAACTTGCTAGGTGAACGAAAACTAAATATTTCTCTACTGACAAGTCAGACTTCAGAGAAGGATGCCAAAGAGATACGGGCAAAATTAAGGCGTGGAGAAATTGACATAATCGTAGGCACACACTCCTTAATCCAGGAATCAGTTGAATTTGCAGACATCGGTCTCGCTGTAGTCGACGAACAGCATCGTTTTGGGGTTGATCAACGCGCTGCTCTACGAAATAAAGGAAATAGTGCGGCAATACCAGATCTGCTAGTGATGACCGCCACACCAATTCCTCGAACAGCGGCAATGACTGTATATGGAGATCTTGATGTAAGTATTTTGAACGAACTTCCAGAGGGGCGTATTCCTGTTGAAACGAGAAGAGTTGCTGACACTCCCGAGTTGTGGAAAGAAGTGAAAGCGCAAATTCTGGAAGGTCGCCAAGTATTTATCGTATGTCCACTAATTGATGAGAGTGAGAACATTGACACTACTTCAGCCGAAGCTACGTATCACAGATTAAAGGATGATGAACTCAGAGAAATGTCTGTTGGATTGCTTCACGGGAGAATGCATCCAAGCGAAAAACAAAATGTGATGGACTCATTTCGAAATGGTGAACTAAACGCTTTAGTGTCTACGACGGTTATCGAAGTGGGGGTAAATATTCCAAATGCTACAGCGATGGTTATTCTCGGTGCTGAAAGATTCGGTATCGCCCAATTGCACCAATTGAGAGGGCGCGTCGGACGAGGATCATTTCAGTCAATTTGTTACTTAGTTAGTAACTCCGAGACATCGGAAACTGACGCGCGCTTGCAAGCCCTTGTAGATTCAAATGACGGTTTTCATTTAGCTGAAATAGACCTAGAACTCCGTGGAGAGGGAACAGTAATGGGGGCTGAACAAAAGGGCAGGACCGACCTAAGAATTGCCTCGCTTCGGAGAGATAAGGAGTGGGTATCACATGCAAGGAATGCCGCGAATGCTCTGTTAGATTTGGCACAGCAAGGCGAAGATATATCGCTTCTCATTGAGGAGATGGACCTTTTCTTCAAGGAAGAGAAAGTAGAATATCTATTTAAATCATGAATGAACCACAAAGTGCAGTGTCTGACCCACTAACAACCGCAAATATTCTCACAGAAGCCTTTCTGTTTGACCCTTTCTTCAGTTGGTTATTTCCGGGGAAAAGTCATAAACAAAATTTGCATGAATGGTGGTATTTCCTTACCCGCCATGCGGCAAAGAATCCTAAATGGATATTAAGTGTTGATGCACATGACTCGACCTCGTCGATATGGACTAAACCAATCCTAGATTTTGAGGAATCTGAAAGCAATGGTGATGCCGAACAAGACACATTCGTCAATTTAATGCATGAATTAGTTGACGATAGGATCTCACAGGTTCTCGAGGCTTTCGCTGAAGTTAATGCTAATCATCCCTCACAGCCTCATTGGTACCTGCAAGCAGTTGGAACTGTTCCTGAGATGCAAGGTAAAGGACGAGCAGCAAAACTCCTTCGGCCTATTCTGGAGATTTGTGATAAGGAAGGAATTGGGGCATACCTTGAATCAACCAACCCAAGAAATCTCTCCTTTTACTATCGGCTAGGTTTTGAAATACAAAAGGAATTAGAACTTGACGATGGGAAAGCGGCACTAACCTGCATGTGGAGAGACCCCTCTTAAATGCCGTCATCTCCAACTACTATGTCCCATCTGTCGAGACAATCCTTACAACGATAGAACACAACCATATTCGCTTTCCAGCCAGACTCCGGTTCCTTGCTGCCCAAAAAACATCTTCCGCCACAGTCAACACACGTAATTTCCGATGGAAGTTTCATCCCTACCCCTCTTGGAGAAGATAACGTAATTTAATATGAGGGTCATAGCTGGAGTAGAGAAAGGGCGAAAGTTAGTCGCACCAAGCGGGGATCACATTCGGCCTACAAAGGACCGCGTCAAAGAAGCTATCTTTAACTCCCTTCACAGTTATGGACTCGTTAATGACAAATCATTTCTCGATTTATTCTCCGGTACAGGTTCATTAGGAATAGAAGCTCTATCACGTGGAGCAAATTCAGTAGTATTCGTTGATAACCACGAAGAGGCGATTGACTGCATCACGTTAAATGTTGAAAAATTGAATTATGGATCAGTATCAAAAATACTGAAAACGGATGCACTGAATTTCCTCAAAAAGGAAGAGTATTTTGACATAGCTCTTATAGACCCCCCTTATAAATATGAACATTGGAGTGCATTGCTTGAACATATCAATGCTCATTCAATAGTCATTGAGAGCTCAGAAAAGGTAACCCTTGAGAGTGATTGGCAAATAATCAAGAGTCAGAAATACGGTCAAACCAATCTCTTAATAGCTTCACAGCAAATATAAAGACAGGAAATAAGCATGTATTTATTGAGTTCGCTGCAGAAAATAGGTTTACCAACATAGGTAGCGCAAAATCTGGGGTAGATTTATTTAATGGCTATTGCAATTTATCCTGGATCATTTGACCCAGTTCACCTCGGGCATGTGCAAATAGTAGAGACAGCCGCAACGATTTTTGATCAATTAATCGTAGTTGCAATGCACAACAGAGAAAAAAAAGGTTTCTTGTCTATTGAAAAACGGGAAGAGTTACTCAAAACTTCATTTGTACATCTTGATAATGTAGTTACAGATTCCTCAACTGGTCTTGTCGTTGATGTCGCTGAGGCGTTAAATGCTGACGTAATTATCAAAGGCCTTCGGTCTTCGGTAGATTTTGAAATAGAAATGCAGATGGCTCAAACCAACAAAAGAATTTCGCAAATCAATACATTCTTCATTCCAGCGGACCCGGAATTCGCCTACATTTCAAGTCGATTTATTCGTGAAATATCATCTGAAGGGGGAGATGTATCGGGGTTGGTGCCAAAACCCGTTTCTGAATTACTAGATAGAGAAATAGGTAATAATGACTGAACCAGAGCAGAATGATGAAAACACAGCATTCGAATCAGTGGAACCATATGAAGCGCCCGAAGTCGAACGCCTAATTCAAGGGCTCATTAATGTTGTTGATGCAGCTCGCCCAGTTCCATTATCTTCATCTTCCATGGTTAATAAGGACGAGATCATTTCAGTCTTAAACGATATATCCATACGTTTGCCCGATGAGATCCGTGCTGCAAGATGGTTACTTAAGCAACGAGAAGACTTCCTCTCCAGAACACAGAGAGAAGGGGATGAGTTAATTGATTTGGCTCGTGCCAGAGCTGGTCAAATGGTCCAGAAGTCCGAGGTCGTAAAAGCTGCTGAGATCCATGCTCGTAGACTCGTCGAAGAAGCTCAAGCTGAAGCCCAAAGGCTTCGGCTTGAAACCGAGGATTTTTGCGACCAAAGACTTGCTAGCTTTGAAGCTGTTTTGAAGAAAACTCAAAAGGTAGTCGCAGACGGAAGAACTAAACTGCAAGGAGATCCGCTAGCCGACCTGAAGGAAGCACATGGATCTACAGAAACAGAAACAGAAACAGAACAAGGACCTGAGCTGTATGACCAGGATGAAATCGGTTAATGAGTCTCCAGACTCAAGCGATCTTGTCGTAGACCTCCCAAAATTACAAAGAAATCCAGGTGTTCCTGCCGAAGTAGCATCAGAATGGAAACCTGATCGTTTAGAAACAACTCACTCCAGCGCAACTCTTATTCAAGTGAAAATTACTCTCGAAGCAGTTTCGGAAAGGATCACGGCCATTGGAACTGCGACACTCCATTGGACTGCTCAGTGTCGAAGATGCCTTGAGGCTACCTCGGGGTGCACATCAATTGATATTAACGAGATATTTGAAGAGGGCGCTTCTGAAGGAGAAACCTTTGAACTGCCGCTTGGTGAAAAGCTTGACTTGAAGCCAATGCTGGCGGAACAGGTATTGCTTAATCTTCCACTCGCCGCTTTATGCTCTGAATCATGTACTGGACCAAAAGATACAGAATTCTTTACGAAGTCTCTTCCGCCGAACACTGAACAAAATCTTCAAGAGTTTAAGGATCCCAGATGGTCTGCATTGGACCAGTTGAAATTCACAGATGATTAACTTTTTCTAATCTGGGTGCAAGAAAGTCTGCTGGTCGGTAAGCTCTAATTTGCGCAAGTTGCGCTTGCGTAAGATGAATTGGAAAGTGCATGGCAGTACCAAAGAAGAAAACATCAAAGTCCAAAAGTAGAAGCAGGCGTAACTCTGCATGGAAACTTCATGCACCGACTCTTAACTCTTGCCCACGTTGCGGTGCCGCCAAAAGACCCCATCATGTATGCGGAAATTGCGGGTGGTATGACGATCGAGTAGCCGTTGAGGTCTAGTCTAAAAACGAAATCATGACGGAAAAATCTCTTCCGGTGGCCGTTGATGCAATGGGTGGTGATCATGCACCCGATCAGATAGTAGAAGGAGCCAGATTAGCTAAAGAATCAGGAATTCCGATTGTTCTATTCGGAACAGAGCAAGCTCTAGATGGCATACAGGACATAGAAACTATTTATGTCTCAGAAGTAGTTGAAATGGATGAGGATCCTGGCCAAGCTGTTCGACGAAAGAAAGATTCCTCACTGATTCGTGCAGCTGAATATGTTAGAGACGGCCATAGCTCAGCGATGGTAAGCGCAGGAAATACGGGTGCTACAATGGCCTCGGCATTGTTGAGAATGGGAAGGCTAAAAGGAGTCGCTCGCCCTGCGATCGCAACACCTATCCCGACACTGGAGGGGGACCACCCTGTCATACTTCTTGACTCTGGGGCTAATGCAGAATGTCAACCTGAATGGCTCTTGCAATTTGCCGAAATGGGGGCAGTTTATTCGCGCGACCGATTCGCAGTTGCAAAGCCTAAAGTTGGACTGTTATCAATTGGCGAAGAAGCTGGAAAAGGAAACTCGCTGATAAAAGACTCATATGAAATTTTGAATTCTGGAGATTGGGAAACGGTAAGCAAAGCAGAATTTATCGGAAATGTAGAGGGAAGAGATCTAATGAGCGGGGCTGTAGACGTTGTAGTTACCGACGGATTCACTGGAAATGTTGCCCTTAAAACACTTGAAGGAACAGCAAAAGCCATAGTGAAAGCGTTATTTTCCGCATTTTCAAGTTCTGAAGATGCGAAAGCAGGCGCTGACCTATTAGGGCCTTCTTTGTTGCCCCTCTATCACAAGCTAGACCCAGATTCTGTTGGGGGAGCAGTTCTTCTCGGTGTTAACGGCATTGCAATTGTTAGTCATGGATCTTCATCAGCAAATGCAATTCTCAACGCAATCAAAACAGCACATGAACTTTATAGAGACAACCATGTGGCAAATCTCCAATCAGTTCTCAAACCCTGAATGGGTGATTTCTCAGATACTTCGCCATAGTTGCCTGCAGATTCGCTATTATCGGTGACGTAGATTTAAGGACAGGAACATATGCCAGCTGAAACTCACATGGAACAAGACCCTCTTGGTAGAGACGCGATATTGCAATTAATCAAAGACAGGTTAGGTGAGATCCTAGAAATAGACCCCCATACGGTCAATGAAGGTGACTCTTTTGCAGATGATTTAGATGCTGACTCTTTGGCGCTTATAGAACTTGTTGAGGCTATCGAAGAAGAACTAGCGGAAAGATCTGTTGACTTCAGAATTGATGACGAGGATCTGGAAGACCTAAAGAGCGTAAGGGACGCAGTTGACTATGTTTTCAGTCGATTGAGCTAGTTTTCCTTGATTTCTGACACAACGGTAACTTTTGCAAATTCAATAAATAAAGTTTTCAAGGACCCGCTTCTTCTAGAAGAGGCACTAACTCATAAATCTTGGTCTGCTGAGAACAAAGGAACAGGGCCGAACGAGAAACTAGAATTTCTAGGGGATTCGGTACTTGGCCTCATTGTCACTGAACACATATACACGAAGTATCCAGAACTATCCGAGGGTCAACTTTCGCTCCTTAGGTCTGTTGTCGTCGGAAGAAACTCTTTAAAAGAGGTAGCAGAGGAGATAAATCTTGATAAATATCTCAAGTTAGGAAATGCTTCGATCTCTCCTGGTCTGCTTGAGGATGCAGTTGAAGCTGTAATTGGCGCAATATATCTTGATGGGGGCTGGTTAGAAGCTAAGGGATTCGTGATTGACATCCTGGGAGACAGAATTGAAGAATTTTCAACGAAAAATAATGAAGACAGCAAAAGCAGGCTCAAAATGATATTTGAAAAGCGGTCATTGCCCTTGCCTCGATACAGTATTCACTCCGATGGACCTGACCACGAAAAGATATTCTTCGCAAGTATCCGAGCAGGGGATGACATCATCGGAAAGGGTAAAGGAAGCAGCAAGAAAGAAGCAGAACAGGCGGCAGCCTCCGAAGCACTGAAAAAGTACACCAACGAATAACTTGGGAAATAAGGCGCTAAAATCGTCATACAACGCAAAACTAACTAGGAAACTATGATTCAACTCCCAGAAATAGAAACAATCCGGAGAGACTTAGAACGAGATTGCGTTGGCAAAAAAATAAAAACAATAGAAGTTACAAAAGCAAAAATTGCAGGCGGCCCCAAAGCAAAATCTGCAATTGAAAAAGAACTAGATCAGTCTAAAGTCGAATCAGTCTCCAGAGTAGGAAAGTTCATACTCTTTGAATTATCCAATGAGATGACATTAGCGATCGCACTTGGAAGTGGTGGGCAAATAAGTAGAGTCCCAAACAAAGCAGAAATTCACCCAAAAACACAGTTGATACTGACATTCACGCAAACCGGTCAGATGAGATTGATTGATCATGCCGGTGAGGCCTCGGTTTCCATACATGAAACAGCAGATTTTATTGAAGATAAGCCCGAATTAGCTGAACTTGGAATCGACCCGATTGAGCACTCCCAACGAATAACTTGGGGGGATTTTGCACACTACCTTCAAGCAAGAAAAGCAAAGCTCAAAACATTGCTCGTTGATGATTCATTCGTGATTGGTGTAGGGCCAATGTATGCTGACGAGATCCTATTCGAAGCCGGTCTGAGATATGATCGCATGTCAGATTCTCTCACAACAAATGAGGTAAGGCGACTCTGGCAATCAATAGTCCAAACAATCTATGATGCTGTTAAGTATCGTGGATCAACAGTCGACGGGAGTCTTTACCTAGATACCAATGGCGAACCAGGGTCATTCCAAGACCATCATTCGGTCTATGAGAAGCATGGAGAACTGAGCCCGAGGTCGCGTAAACCAATAGTGCGATCTAAGTTCGGTGGAATCTGGACCTACTATTGCGAGCAAAGCCAAGTTTAAAAAATTAAAAAATTAAACTACAAACGTGTAATTTGCTTCAGAAGCGACTAGTTTCACTCTGTGTTCCTAAAATCAATGACACTAAAGGGATTTAAATCCTTCGCTGAGCCAACAACCCTAGATTTCGAACCAGGGGTCACAGTGGTCGTTGGACCCAACGGCAGTGGGAAATCAAATGTAGTCGATGCGATAGCATGGGTTCTTGGAGCTCAAGCGCCAGGTACAGTGCGATCGCAAAAGATGGAGGACGTAATTTTCGCAGGTACGGCGAAAAGGGCGGCACTCGGTCGTGCCGAAGTCTCCTTGACTATAGATAACACTGCCAAAGTTATCCCCTTAGATTTCAATGAAATAACAATTAGCAGAACTCTATTTCGTAACGGGGATAGCGAATACGCAATGAATAATGTTCCATGCCGTTTACTCGATATCCAAGAGATGTTAAGCGACTCCGGTGTGGGACGTCACCAACACGTAATAGTGTCTCAGGGCCAAATTGATGCTGTGCTTAACGCTAAACCAGAAGATAGAAGATCTATCATAGAAGAAGCTGCTGGTGTTCTAAAGTTCAGAAAAAGAAGAGAAAAGTCCGAACGAAGATTAAGGTCAACTGAGGAAAATATTACTCGTCTTCAAGATCTCCTTCGAGAAGTGAAGCGTCAGCTTAAACCTCTTGAACGTCAAGCAGACGCAGCAAGACGGCACGGGTCGTTATTTGAAGAACTGAAGACATTAAAGAGGCACCTCGCCGGTAGAGAATTAACTGCTTTGAGAGAAGCTCTAAACGCCGTTCAACTGGCAAAGACGCAACTAGCTTCTGATGACAGAAAATTAAAATCAGAGTTAGAAAAACTTGATAATCAAATTGAGCACGCCGAAGGAACCCTCGTCAACAAAGGATTTGACGAAGGGGCAGATGAATTGGCAGCCCTCGAGCGGACCCGTGAACGTGCAAAAGGGCTAAAGGCGCTTCTTACAGAGAGAATCGGTAATCTTAACCAGATGCAGATAGCTCAGGTTGACAAAGGCGTCGTAGAAACTCTTGACGCAGAGGCAGCTAGACTCAAAGCACAACTACAAGAAACGAACACTTCAAAACTTGCTTTAGAGCCAGAAACAAAGCGATTAAAAGACGATTTTATTAATTTAATTTATTTTATTATTTAAAACAAAAAAAAGAAACACTTCCAGTTAAGGTAATTGAACCAATTCAAAGAATGATAAGAAATATTAAGATTGGACGAAATAAAAGGAATATCTGTTTTCTTTACCATTTCCCGTAGAAACGATAAACCATTTAGTACCTCATAATGCCCGACATTTATTGCATCGCATCCAACTTTCTGAAATCCCTCCATTATCGCATTCGCACGGAAAATTTCAGAATTTTTATTTGTCGCATCAATGTTCTTAGTACTAAAAAACAGATCGCCTGCATCCAAGATCAATGGATCGATCCCGGCATCTCTCATTTCTTTAATTTTAACATATTTTCTAGACAGACCGCCCAATTGATTCTTCTTTCAGCCGCAAGGGTCTAATTGGCCATGAACTGATCCTGACATTACCATAGTAATGGTACCATGGGCTGAAGTTTTAGTACAAGACCACATAGTCATGAACATCATTATAAATAATAAATAACTTTTAATTGATAATTTCATTTGTTTTTATCCACCACTAAGTTTCACATCATACCCTTTTTTTGAAAGTATTTCTTTGACTAAATCGCGCTTATTGCCTTGTATAAGTATCTTATTTTCTTTGAATGAACCTCCAACTCCGCATCTTTTTTTTAGCTCTTTTGTTAAATTGATCATTATTTCATCTTCATGAACCAAACCCTTAATAACGGTAACTATCTTCCCTCCGCCCCTCCTATCAAGGTGAAGGCGTACTTTCTGTTGGGATGGTTTTGGATGATGAATGCCTGATAGTTCATCATCTTTATGAGAACCATTATTAGTTGAGTATACTATTCTAGAGTTGGACATTTATTTAAATTCAAACAAATAAATTCTAAAAATGTTTCATTTTAACCGTAATAAAAATACTAATTTTTTATGTTAATTACACTCCATCAATAACAAATCGATGCCAACAAAACTTTTTAGATTAGTCTTTAACATTTGTATTTACTCTATTTTCTTTAGTCTAAATATCTTTTCCCAATCAAATGAAAAACTAACTGGAGATATAAAAGAATCTGGCATCTACCATAAGGATATAGTACTTAATTGGAAACCAGAGAATAAGGAGCATGACCTTCATACTCTAGGGATTAGGGAAGCTCGATTTTCATTTTCAGATATGAAGTTTACATACACCAATAATAAGACGTTGACTAATACGGTAATGACATTTTCAGGACCTAACTTGACGATAAAAGATTTTGTTATACAGTCAAATATTAGATCAAAAAATTGGATAACTACCGAAAAAATAAACCGGCTAAATAAAAGAGAACGCACACCAAAAGAAGCTATTTCCATCATTGTAAATGCAATTGATTTATATGTAGTGGACCATGATACCCTGCCATCTAACCTAAATGAACTTATCATTAAAAATTATATTTCAATGGAAGCCCCTCCCTTTAATGACAATACATGGATGTACTCTTTACATTTGCCTGAAAAAATTGTTTCAAAACCAACATTCTTAAATCTTGTACCCGGTAGAGATCCTTTGCTATTTGACTGGAATTCAAGAACATTTCAAGTAGATCCAGGGAAGGATTCTCTGTATAGTGTACCGCTTGTTGATTGGAAATATGTATTTAAGATTAATGAAATATCTCAATTATATTCCTCAAATCTTGAACTAATTCTCAAGCCAGATACGTTAGATATTGAGCTTATGGTAGAAAGGGCGCTATTTAAAATATCAGGATGTTCATTTACTGCGGTCCCCAATGATATTATTGATGAAAGATCAAAAATTGTCCTTCCTGATTTAGTGCTTGAGGGTAAGAATATTGCACTTGATATCAAAAAGAATGAAATCCCTATTATTCATAGAGGAAGTGTCAGCTTTAAAATTCGCAATTTTGAAATAAAGATACCCAACGATCTCAAAGAGGAACCTGAGATACAATCTATGCTGGATGTAATGGGAATTTGGAATAATTCTCTTATGGTACGGATGTTAGAGATGGAAGTTAACCTCATTAATCAATTTACTGGAGATGCCAAATTCAAATTCCATACACCTTTTATTAAAATATCTTTCAATGGTGACTTCAGCATCCGACAAAATGGATCAAGGCCAGAGGTCTATCTGCACAATACTGAGGTCAGAATTAATCCAATTTCACTTGGCATGAGAAAATATATCAGAAACTGGGAAAAGGATAATGGTAGAAAATTTTCAAGAAAGGGTGCAACAATAATCCTGAATGTAGATGGTCCCCTCCAAAAACCAACTATTAGAGGATATTAAATATTCTACTTAGAATAATTTAGCATCCAGCTATATATGTCTTGATTTTCATAGGTTTGGGTCCATGAGTCATGGTCAACACCTCCATAAACAGTCAGAAATGCATGATCATTTGTTGAATTTAAAGCTTGAAATATTATAATAGAATTATTGACTGGATGAACATCATCACGATCACCATGAAACAACCAAATTGGAAGCTGATTAAGGCGCTGAATATTATCCATTTCAGCACCACCACAAATCGGTATAATAGCGGAAAATAGCTCTGGTTCCTCTAATGCTATAGCAAGAGTACCTAGTCCCCCCATGCTAAGACCAGTACCATAAATTCTATCTGAATCCACTCGATAATCATGCTCTACTTCCTTTATTAGAGATATTAGGGAAGAAACATATTTAGTTCTATCCCAGTACCCCGCGATTGGACATTGTGGTGCAATACATATAAATGGAAATTGAATACCCTGATCAATACGCCTGGGGATGCCATGGATTTTTATTTTTTCTAAATCATCTCCCCTTTCACCTTTTCCATGTAGAAATAAAACTAGGGGATAGATTTGTTGGTTTTGTTGGTAATCATCAGGTAAATAAAGCAAATAATTTAAATCGACTTCCTCCGGATTTTTCTCCTTATAGCTTAAAGTTATTTCTTTCATACCGCCTTCTCCCTTTATGATAGTTACGCTGATGATAACAAAAGTATGTACTAATAGTCTAATCATGAATATTCGAATTTTAGATCGATTACCCTTTTAATAAATACACTATCCGACTTAAAGATTATTTGACCAATGATAACTTTATTGATTCAATATTACTACCTGAAGAGAGTTTAAAATAATAGACTCCTGCACTTACTAAAAGGCCGTCTTGATTTTTCCCGTTCCAGATGACAACTTTTTTCCCAGCAGATTGGTTTTCCTTAAACAGGGTGGTAATTTTATTACCTCTAATATCATAAATGACTCCTTCAACTAATACTTTATTTGCTAGCTGATAAGTAATTGTAACCGTTGGATTAAAGGGATTTGGAAATGCGCTATTTATTCTATATTCATCAAGAGAAATTTTGTCTTCTATGCTTACATTTTCGCAGTTCGATGTATTTTGATCACCCTGATTTCCATCAATACAATATGGTAATTCTGAACACAAATTATTGCCAGAAATATTAAAACTTAATTGATCATCCCAGTCCAGTTCAATATTACAGATTTCATCAGGTAGGTATCCGAAAAGGTTATTGTTCTGCAATCTTAATCGTTCAAGATTTTGGAGATTATTAATGTTTATAGGAATCTCTCCAGTCAAATCATTATCATTTAGGTAAAGGTGGATAAGGCCTGATAATTCAAAAAGCTCAGGAGGAATAGTATCATAAAATAGATTTTGGTGAATATAGAATTTTTTTAACTCTTCCATATTCCCAATATCACTTGGTATTCTACCTGAAATTTGATTATTGAATACATTGAAATATTCAAGATTAATTAAATTGCCAATTGAGCCAGGCAAAACTCCATTTAAGGAATTGACGTATAGCTTTAATTCTTTCAGATTAACCAGATTTCCAATTTCTGAGGGTATAGGCCCGGTTATATCATTTTGAGAAAGATTTAAAGAGATTAGATTAGTAAAATTCCCGATATTTTGACTAATGTTTCCACTGATTCCAGAGTTTGATAAATCTAGCTCTAACACATCATCTGCATAATAAAGTGAGTCAAATAGTTCAAAAACACCTTGGCATTCAGCAATCTCTTGATTTCCAATGAATGCCTCCAAACAATCGGGATAAGGAGGACAAAAAGAGTTATTGTCAATATTAAAGTTTAATGGGTTATTAAAAGCGATTCCAGATTCACAAATATTATCAGTAATGATACCCGTAAACTGATTATCATTTGCATGGAATTCAGATAGAAACATCAAATGGCCTATCTCAAAAGGAAGTTCTCCACTAAGTTGGTTGTGGTCAAGAGATATTTCAACAAGTCCTGTCATATTTCCGATGCTATTTGGTACAGTTCCACTTAGCTGATTATGTGAAAGATCCATCGACATTAAATTAGTTAGACTTCCTAATTCTTCGGGTATGCCTCCAGATAATGAATTATGGCTTAAGTTGAATCCTAAAAGTGTTTCCATGGAAACAATTTCCTGGGGTATAATCCCCTCGAGATTATTATTGGAAAGATCTAAAAACATTAGATTTGATAGTTCTGCAATTGTATTTGGAATACCACCAGAAAGTCCTTGTCCTGAAAGATTTAGCTCATAAGTGATGTCAATCCCATAACAATTATCCCACAGTTCAATCTCTCCATCGCTACATTGAGCTGATAGCCATTGAATTTGAATGCATAAAAGCAATGTAAGAGTAATTTTTTTCACTATAAATATTACAAAGGTTATAGATTTCTATTAAGGTAGATCTGATGATTCATATTGATATAATTAATCAATCGATAACTCGTCTGCTATAGGTAAAACCTTTCCAAATGATTTTTGTTTATGTTCGTATTCGTTGATAATAAATCCATACAATACAACGCCAATAATATATAGAAATGCTGTGATTAGAAATATTTCATAATATTTAAAATTAAGAAGCCTAAGCCATTCAAATAGTTTTGCGCTTACAAACCAAGAAGCACTCCATAAACTTGAACTAAGTGCACTAATTAATTCCTGATTATTCTTTCCAACATAATTCATCATTAGTTCGTTTGAAGCTGGGTGAGCCATATGCATTAGAGGCTGACGCAGAACGTACGCAGACACTGCAATGTAGACTGCATATTCATATGAAACATAAATTTCAGTAATAGACATGATCACCAAACAGGCAATAGCTAGACTCTGGACTACAACAATCGTCATCCAATAACCATATTTCTTCCTAAGAGTTGGAACCAAAAGAGAAGAGATAAAGACTAGCATGGCAGTAATACTACCCATCATGCTATAATGGCTAGAATCAAAACCAAAAATCGAATTAAAAAAAAGATTAACAAAAGGTATGGTAAGACCTGCTCCAACGGATATCAACACTAAGGGCGATATAGCTTTGAAAATAATTTTCCAATCATAAAATTTGCTTAACGAAAAAATTTCTTTCTTTGGATCAGGACTATCCTGATCATTTTCATCAATTTTCCACGCGAAATAAACTGAAGAAATACCAATTGTTGTAATGAGCCATAGGGTAGTTCGTTCATCTAAGGATATAATTGTTTCATTAACATTAATATACGATATCCAATCTAATGTACTTATGATAAGACCTGAGAATATTGTTGACAAAGACCAGGTTGAGGCACTCAAGGACAAAGCCTCAGAGCTATTATTGTGGTTTGTATGCCTTATTATAAATGGCAATGAACAGACCCTCATCAGCATCATACCAATGCCCCATGTTAAAAAGGATAATTGAATCATGGGTATAATGGAATAATGAATGGACTCTATTATCATTACGCTGGTTATTGGAACCATTAAGGCAGCTAGTTTAAAAAAAGGTTTAAGTTTTTTCCCTCTAATATATATTCCTAATGGAAGAGCAAATGCCAATGCGCCAACAAATCTTAACGAATTATAAGAAGCTATTTCGGGGTCTGTGAATCCTTGTTTGCGAAGATAAATATTGAGAACAAGGATAAATGCAACATGAATAAGACTAAGATTAAATTCAAGTAAAAATAGTAAGTGAATATTTTTGGGCAGAGAGGTGTAACTGCGAAAAATATTTTTTAACATCAAAAATGTTTATTAATTATACTGCAAATAGTATAATTTTTTTCAAAAATCCAATGATGAAAAATGCTGCAATTGGAGAGAAATCAATTCCTCCTGAATTCAAGGGTATATTATTTCTAATTGGTCCAAGAATCGGCTCAGTAACAGAAAGGAGGAAAATAGAAAACTGACTATGAGGGTCATGTGGTATCCAACTAAGGAATACCCTGATCAATATTAGAATTTGTAGTATATCAAAAACTGTGCTAATAACAAAGGTTAACAAGTTGCTCATAATGTTAATAAGGCGTCTTACAATTCATGGATTTACAATCGCCATATATGATGATAGGTAAAAAGACAAAATTCATTAATTAAAAATTTTGAAAAGTAATTGAAGCTTTTGATTGATCATTTTTACCAGCTCAACAAGCAAGCGCACCCATTGGATCCCATGGGTCTAAGTGAATTGCATCTTCATTATAAAAAAGATCAACCAGCTCATCTGGAAGGTGATTTTTATGAACTACAACCTCATAGTTGTATTCGTCAAACCATTTATCAGACATGATATTATATCCCTTTTCTCCTCCTTTTGTTCCCCAACTATTTTCGACTCTCCACTTAACAGGCTTATTATGTAAATCCAGGTCTACACCAGTAAAGAGCATGGCATGTGTCATTTGACTGTCTCCATACTCTAATCTTGCGGCCTTATCCATTCCAAACTCTAAATTGTAGAAGGAATCATAATCAAATAAATCCATATCCATGACACCTAGTTCACGATGAAAATGCTTACTAACATCACATCCGAACCAAACGGGTTCGTCAGCCAACAAGGATTTAACAGCAGCTTCTTTCATTTTTTCACTATCAACATTTAGATAACGAATAGGGTTACCCTCAACTACATTACCCAAGTAGTCTACCGTATAGACTTTATTGTATTCTTTATCGGACATAGGACAATTAATTAAACATACGTATTCATCAAGATTGAGACCCACATGATCTTTGTAGAAAGATTGTGGTGTCATATCGGTAAAACGAATAAACTTCTTTTTCTTATCCCTTGATTGCCAATTAATTTTTGTTGGAGGTGATCCTAAGTGAATGGTTAGCATTTTATAGATGTCCTGCAGCATCAATTGCTTTTGTTTTAATAGATCATCATCACCCGCCCCGTCACTAATTGCGTGACGAAGAACTTTAGCATTTTCTCTTAGCTTCCTGGTAATCATTCTGTTCATATATCTAGAATTACTGGATGAGTAGGATTCAGGCATCTCAGTTTGAGGTACTACACCATATTTATTTACAAGGTTAACCCACATGTCCCACTGACCTCCATCCTGTATTGGATTGGACAATAGATGCATGACTAACCTGCTGTTCCAATCCTCTTTGGCTGTCTTTATTATTGATTCTAAAAAGTAGTTAGACTTTTCAAGTTTGTCCCAAAACATGAAATAACTTTGTGAAAATTGGAAATCTTTTATTGAATATTTTCTGCCAAGATATACTCTAAAAAGATTCAAACCAGCAAACCCCCAACAACGGCCACTTGATTTTTGATTAGTTATAGGCATTTCACCATTGATTACATCTGAGAAAGAATGATCAATTTTTCTGTAATGGTCCCAATCCATGGCAACTTCAATTAGATTGTTGCGAAAAGTTGCATTTCTTATTGATCGAACATGAGAATCTGAGCTCGTTAAATTTTCAAACTCATTAATTGTATTTTTATCAATTGGCTTCATTCTTTCCCTATTTATTGTTTAAATGCTAAAGTAATATTCAAAATATAACCATGGTTTTAGTACAATATCTTCAATTCAAAATCGGATAATCAGAGAAAATCATTTCAGCAATAGCATCCTACCTTTTTTAAAATCAGTACCAGTTTTAATAGTGTAAAAGTAAAACCCAGTTCCAAGATCTATGCCATTATCATCACTGGAATCCCAAAAAACTGACTTTAATCCTGCATCCTGAACTCCATCAAAAAGAGTTCTTACTTTTCTTCCCATGATGTCATAAATAATTATTTCAACCTTACCACTCACTAGTAGCTCATACTTAATATTTGTAGCCGGATTAAATGGATTTGGGATATTATCAACATGGTCTATCATACATTGGCCTCGATTTCTATCCAGTGGGAGGTTTGAATTATCAAATATGGTAAATTCCTTTTGCTTTATCGCATAAGGATGTTTCAAAGGTACGACATCAATATTGATTTTAGAGTATGGTGTATATCTTACAACATGTGAAAAATTATAATCCAAATGAATATCTATTTGCTCTTGTGAATTAATAGTGTCAATACCAGTCAATCGTGGAATCCATTTTTGATTATCTGATATAGTGTACTGATATGGTTGCCTGTAATCACTCTCGTTTTTGATAGAAATAGTGACAATACCACTAGAGTCAATTATAACTCCATTCATCTCTATTCCATCCAAATTGATATGAGAATACGGACTTACCGTAAGTGAAAATGCGTCAGGGTGCAGGGAAGGAATTCGAAATGCTCTGTACCAGCCGTAACGCTGATTTCCTCTCATCTCCCAAACAATTTCCTTATCATAGGTGACTTCAAGTATTGTGGGCCTATCTGGGTTTGCGCCTACTCCTCTCGTAAAAATTAGCCTGTTATTGTTTTCAAGAACCTGCATACTACCACAAGCGTGGCCATATAATGCAGGTGGAAGACTGTATTCCCAAACAATATTACATGTAGAATCGTCCAAGATCTCAAACTCAATGCCCCTGGAAATACGGTGACCGTGCTCAAACAACTGATTACTGATATTCCCATTATCAAACAACGTATAATTTCCATTTTCCAATTTGACAATATGATGCTGGAAGTTAAACAGCAAATTATTTCCAAGATAAGATTCGCCATTTGCAATATATGGAGGCGGTAACGTGATATTGTATAGTAATTCTCCTGAAGGATAATCGATCTTTGAAATTCTTGATAAATGCCTGCTCGACATATAAATGGCACTCTCATTTTCATCAAACCATAATGCGTTTGAATGAGTCCAATCATATTCCATGTGAATATAACCATCCATCCATGTGTGACCATGATTATCAAAGTCTTCCATCTGAAAGTGATCAAATGGATTCCAATCCCAAATGATATCTCCACTTTCATTTAATTCAATAATTCGTTGTCCATACCAAGGAAATTCATGGGTGGTATCATCTGCGGCAAAGCCTAGGTTTTGAAATATATTCGTCAATCCATTATCAGATGGAATAGGTCCAGTTAAATACGTATTCTTCATTACAAAGTAGGTATTTCGAGATGTCTCTTTCATATCGTGAGGATCAACGTTAATATTTGATGCCCAAAGTATCTCCATGTCATAGTTGATTTTACAGGCTGTATTTGCAGGGAATGAATGATCACTGTTACCATATAGAGTCCCGAATTCATCGACATGATTTATTTTAAATTTGTAAATAAAATAATTATTAAAGATAGTGATAACTTAATTGAACGTAACACCCGAATTTATGTTTGTCTTGGTTGGGAGGTGACGAAAACAAAATTAATTGTCAGAGAAGAGGAATCCTATGGCAAGATAAGGTGTTTTAACTTTCTTCCTGAAGCTGATGAATACTTATGGGATTTTGATAGTTTTTGTAATTTAGGAATCCTAAGAAAGTACCCATTAATGGGGAAAGAATATGAAGATTGGATAGCTTGTGAAGTATATACAGGTTATAAACATAAAATGAAGCTATTGGGTGAAAATGAGTGGGACGATGATGCTGAATGGGTAAAGGAATATGTTGGAGATATAAATGGATGTTATCATTACGTAATGTTTGAGAATGAGGATGGCATTAATTCTGAAAAAGATAAGGATTTACCAGTTTTATTAAAATTTTAAATTAATTATGTCTGAACCAACTACCACGATTGTTCGTTTTGAACAGATTAATAATAGTGCAAAATCAAGATGGCTTGAGTTAACAAAAAGATTGGAGGAGAATTCAAAAGATGAATCATCTAGTCCTGAGGGAATGCCAATGGGTAATATTCTTTTTGACTCGAATGAAGATTCAAAACCTGATGTTTTGGAC
>ENA-OSEY01001045-OSEY01001045.1-marine-metagenome-genome-assembly--contig:-NODE-1045-length-19587-cov-5.395695_pt1 | contig 19587 bp, 20 predicted proteins | sample MGYA00248465_ERZ534230 | MGnify/ENA primary metagenome ERZ534230 (study PRJEB26409, sample SAMN06344110) | marine metagenome | isolation source: Sea water from surface | place: Atlantic Ocean:Southern...
CCGCGAGATCAGCAGCGAAACGCTCTATGACGCCAAAGCCCACTTCAAGGCATGAGTACAACAAGCAAAAGAAAACCAGGCCCTCTGCAAATTCAGATCTTGGTGCCCAAAAAACTGTAAGCAGACCTTGATCCCTTTCGTTTTTGAATCAGTCGAATCAACCCATCTAGTAACCACGACAGAATCAGACGAATTGGAAGACCTTTCGCATCACAACCACGAATCAGATCATCAAAATCTATCGCCACAAACAGGCACTTTGGCTAGCAATTAAACAGCTTTGCTCTTAGTGCTGTGGTGATTTCGCGCCGCGAATTGATTGCTGGGGCCGGACTCGCCGGGCTTGGCTCCATGACGCTTGGGAGACAAGGATCAGCAGCTGATTCAGCCACGCCTTCTGACGTTGATGTGGTGGTGGTCGGAGCAGGATTGTCAGGCCTGACTGCAGCGCGTCAGCTGCGCAGACATGGCTTGAAGGTTCATCTTCTCGAGGCACGAGCCAGAACGGGTGGGCGAATGATTCGCCAGACCACGCGCACAGGCGCCGTGATTGATATGGGCGGCCAATGGGGAGGTGAAACCCACCACCGCTTTAAGAAGCTCGTGGAGGAACTGGGCATTGAACGCTTCCCCAGTTACTACGACGGCCAAGGTGTACTGGTTTGGGATGGCCAAAGGGTGGTGGCCGACATGGCAACAAAGCCCTCCAACAGTGTGCTGCTCTTTGAAGCAGATCAGATCCAACAGCCTGCGGAGGAGGTGGCCAAAGCGAAACAGGCGATGAAGGCCTTTCGGGCGATCGTTGCTTCAGTGAATCCAGCCCGACCCTGGACGGCACCCAACGCCACCGAACTTGACCGCACGACCATCCGGGCGTGGTGTGAGAAGAACAGTAGTTCGAGGCTGAGCGATTTCGAACTCGAGTGGCTCTCCGTTGTTGGGGGATCAGGCGGCTTTGATCCCTGGGATGCCTCCATCCTTCATCTGGCATGGACGCAATCGGTTGCTCCTCAGGACGAGGCCCCAGAATCCTGGCTGCTTAAAGGTGCGGCGGGCCAGATCGCCGAACGACTCACCACTGAACTCCAACCCTTCATCAGCCTCAATGCTCCTGCTCACGCCATTGAGCAGGATGGAAATGGCGTGACCATCCGGTTCGGCCAAGGCCAAACCATCAAGGCCAAGGCGGCCATCGTGGCCATCCCTCCTCCACTGCGTCAGCGCATCACCTTCACCCCTGATCTGCCGGCTGAAACACGCTCATTCCTGCAACGCAGTCCCATGGGATCCATGATCAAGGTGTTCGCCATTTACAACACTGCTTTCTGGCGCAACAGCAATCTCAATGGCTTTGGTGTTGGCAATCTGAAAACGTTGGAGCTCACAGCCGATAGTTCTCTACCCAGTGGATCACCTGGAATTCTCGCCAGTTTTGTAACAGCAAGTGCTGCCGTTGCGTTTCAGCAAAAAACCAGCAAGGAACAGCGCCAAGCGGTCCTGGATGATCTGATCGCCTACTGGGGACCAGAAGCAGGCGCACCGGAAGAACTGATCATTCAGAACTGGAACCATGAAGCTTGGTCCACTGGAGCCTTTACCAGTTTTGTAACCCCTGGTGCCTGGACAACCTATGGCCAGGGCTGGCAGCAATCCCATGGGCGCGTCCATTGGGCTGGCACTGAGGCGTCGAGCCGCTGGCCTGGCTATTTCGAGGGGGCGATAGAAGCGGGGATCCAGGCCTCAAGCAAGGTCCTTGCCCAAGTATGAATAGCCGATCGCAGGGTCATGGACATATTCAAAGCACCCAGGCCAAAGGGTGACGTGCATGCCAGAGCAGAGCAGCAAACACCTGAGCATTTGCACTCATTTCTTTTTATTTAATTGAAAGAAATTCTTGTTTTCAAGCTCAGTTAGAAACCGGATCTTTCATTTCTTGGTGAAAAGCAACCACTGCACATCTGCTGCTGTTGAATGAAACCGACTTCTCTCGCACAGGTCGCTGCATGACCACAACCCTGACGCGACCGGCGGACGGTGAAGGCAGCGTGCAGGTCCACCAGGACCCGGCACTGAACATCCAGGACGAAACCCTGGTAATCGCGGTCTACGGCAAAGGCGGAATCGGCAAATCCACCACCTCCTCGAACCTGTCAGCCGCCTTCTCGAAGCTGGGCAAGCGGGTGCTTCAGATCGGCTGCGACCCCAAGCACGACAGCACCTTCACCCTCACCCACAAGATGGTGCCGACGGTGATCGACATCCTCGAGGAGGTGGACTTCCACAGCGAAGAGCTGAGGCCTGAGGATTTCGTCTTCACCGGCTTCAACGGGGTGCAGTGCGTTGAAAGCGGCGGCCCACCGGCGGGCACGGGCTGCGGCGGTTATGTGACCGGGCAGACCGTGAAGCTGCTCAAGGAGCACCATCTCTTGGAAGACACCGACGTGGTGATCTTCGATGTGCTCGGCGATGTGGTGTGTGGTGGTTTCGCCGCCCCGCTGCAGCATGCCAACTATTGCCTGATCGTGACGGCCAACGATTTCGATTCGATCTTCGCGATGAATCGCATCGTTCAGGCGATTCAAGCCAAAGCCAAGAACTACAAGGTGCGGCTTGGCGGCGTTGTTGCGAACCGCTCGGCAGACACCGATCAGATCGATAAATTCAACGATCGCACCGGCCTGCGCACCATGGCCCATTTCAGGGATGTGGATGCCATCCGGCGTTCCCGACTGAAGAAATGCACCATCTTTGAAATGGATGATGCCGATGAGGCCGTGCAAGCAGTGCAGAACGAATATCTGAGGCTGGCCCAGAACATGCTCGACAAGGTGGAGCCCCTTGAGGCGACCTCCCTCAAAGACAGGGAAATCTTCGACCTATTGGGATTCGATTAACCCTCGACTTGATCGACAAAGCCCCGGCCGCTGCAACCGGGGCTTTGTTGTGACGATCTCAGCTCAAAGGCCCACGAGTTTCATCGACAGCTCCCAAACCCGGCAGGCTGTTTCTGGATCTGTGGCCTTGTCGGACAGTTCCTGGCTGAACTGCTGACCATCCTTCTTCTGGCGGTTGCCCCAGCTCCAGTGCACCCCGGATTCGGCGAAGTCGGGATTGGCCACCACATCAGCCACCCGTTCTCCCGCCAAAGCCTGGGAGACATAGCCACCGGTAATGTTTTTCTGAAACCAGGGGAAGATCGTCTGGAACGCCTTGGGGGTGTTGCGGAACAACGGGGTGTCGGCCACACAGCCCGGGTAGAGCGACGTGAAGGTGATCCCCGTGTCCCCATGCAGGCGGCGATGCAGCTCCTGGGTGGTGATCATGTTGCAAAGCTTGCTGTCTTTGTAAGCCTTGCCGGGCTTGAACGGTTTGCCACTGGCCATGGCGACGGGGTCTTTGAACCCGGCCTCAAAACCTGAGAGGTCCCCCAGATCTGCCGGCGCAGGGATCGGAATCTTGCCCCCCAGCTCCTTGGAGTTCGCCGTCACGGTGCCCAGGATCACCACCCGCTTGGAGGGGTGAGTGGAGGCCTTGAGCCGACCCAAGAGCAGCTGCACCAGCAGGAAATGGCCGAAGTGGTTGGTGGCCATTGAGATCTCGTAGCCCTGGGGGGAACGTTCCGGCTGCTTCAGCTTCGGTTTATACACAGCTGCATTGCAGACCACGGCATCCAATCGCTCGGGCAGGGCATCCACCGCCCGGCGCACACTGTCGAGATCTCCCAGATCCATCAACACGTGCTTGAGCCGGTCTTTCGGGAGATCCAATTCATCCGCCGCCGCCGCCGCACGCTGCGGGCTGCGGTTCGCCGTGATCACCGTCCAACCCCGCTTCACCAAGGCGCAGGTTGCATTCAGGCCCACACCGGAGGTGGTGCCGGTGATCAGAACGGTGCCGGGCGTGGACATCAAGACAAAGCCAGGAAGGCTGCCAGTCTGCCGGTCAGCACTCAGTCCCAACGCCGCTGGTCACGAATCTCAGCGCCAGATCACGCGCAGGCGATTGGGGGCGATCCACTGATCCTGCTCGCTGATCAGTCGCTTCTCTCCACCGATGCTGAACAGACGATCGAACCGTTGTTGCAGCGTTTCCAGTTTGGCCGACTCAATCGAAACAACCGCCGCGATTTCGCTGTGACGATCCATGCGTTCCTGATAGGCCACCGACAGGCGGATCAAGCTCACAGCGCCCAACAGAACAAGCCCCGCCTTGGCCGCTAAGGCGAGAAGGCTGCACTGGAGTTCCTGTTGGTCGGTCTGCCGCTGTATTGCCGCAGCCACGGTGGCTGCATCCGTGCGGGGAGCTGATCTTTGAACCTGACTGGCAGTCACCGCATCAGCACGAACATCCGCTTGTAACGCAATCCGTTCGCAGTGCCAAGACCAGCTCCACGCCCGTTGATCTGGGCGTCCTTTGAAATCAGGCCTCGTAAAGGCTGATGGAGAGACGCAGGGCCAGAACAGCGGCATGGGCAGCCACCACGAGGGCAATGAACACCTCAGGTGCAGACAGAACGGTTTCCATGGGAGCCATGCATCAAACGGTCCCATTCTTCTCTGAGGGAAGGGCTGCAGGCCATCATTCGCAAAGGCCTGTCACACCAGCCCATGGATCCGGTTCTGATCGATGCCCCTGCCATCCGCGCGTTGGATCTACGGCCGCTGGAGATCTGGAGCACTCAGCCCCTGGATGCACTGCTCAGCCAGGGACCGGTGCTCGAGCTTCGTTTCGACTGGCCGCGGGCGCAGGATGACCCGCGCGAACTGCCGGAATGCCCCGAGCCTCGGCTCTGGGCCCTGCGGGCCGATGCGCGCTACCCCTGGCTGCCGCTGTTGCTTGAGCGCGATCAGGGCAGCCTGATTCGCCATGTGGCCCTGGTGGTGCCCCACAGTTTCAGCCGCAGCGAAGGCCTGCGTTTTGACCCAGAGGCCTTGGAGCTCTGGGTGACGCATCGATTGATGGTGTTGGACGACCTCTGCCAGCGAGAGCTCGGACGCCCGTTGCGGGGCAACCTATCCCAGATGGCCGCAGCCTTGGGGTACGAGCTGGATGCGGGATTTTGGAGTCTGTTGAATTGAGCTGACCAGTTAGCTCAGCCAAAGCTGCAGGGCCCGCCTGGAGCTGTCGATCGCCAGGATGATGGCGAGCCCCCGCAGACAGCGCACCAGTAGGGCCGCATCAAACTGATCGAGACGGCTGGCCGTCCACTGCGCAGCGATCGCCGCCACCGCCCCCAGCAGCAGGCCCATCAGAGGGACGCCGCGTCCTTCATGCAGGAACTGCAGGGATGCTGCACTGGCCGAGCAAAGCACCGCCACCGTGCTGAGCCGCACGGCCTGATGAATCGGCACAGACATTGGACCGCTCATCAGGGGCACCATCACAAGCCCCCCGCCCAGGCCCAACATCCCAGCGGTCCAGCCGGCGATGCAGCCCACACCTGCCAACTGCGGTGCGCTGCTGTCATCAACGTCATCATTGGCATCCGCCTCGGACCGTTCGCGAACGCAGAACGCCAGCACGATGTACATCAGCGTCTGCATCGCCAGCAGAATCCAGCCCGCTGCCAAACCGGCCAAACCACCGAACAGCAGTGCCGAGCCAAAGGCTGCCAAACCGATGGCGAGACCTGGCCGCGTCGGCAGCCGCCCCTGGCGCAGATGGGTGATGGTGCCCGCCAAAGCCGTGGGCACAATGGCGAAACTGCTGGTGGCCAGGGCCTGATGGGGCGGGAGATCAAGCCAGAGCAGGAGCGGGGCAAAGATCAAGCCACCGCCGATCCCCAACAGCCCGGCCAAGCCCCCCGCCAGCAGGCCCAGGGCGATCAGGATCGGCACATCCCACCAGGGCACCATGGCGTGCGATCGATGCTTTCCTCCAGCATGCCCGCAACCGGGCGTTTGCTCCCCACCCAGCAAGCGGATGGACACACCCAGATGGCTTTGGATGCCTGGCTTCTGAAGCGAAGCAACGGTCCGGTTCTGCGTTTTTATCGGTGGGATGGGCCCTGGCTCTCCCTGGGACGCCATCAACGCCACTGGCCTATGCACTGGAATGAGTTGGCCCGCCGTGGTCGCATCAACCTGGTGCGACGCCCCAGCGGAGGCCGGGCCGTGCTCCATGCCGGCGGTCTCACCTACGCCTTGATCTGGCCGGATGCACCCCGGCGACGCCAGGAGGCCTACCGCCAGGCCTGTCAGTGGTTGATCGATGGCTTCGAGGATCTCGGGTTAGCGCTGCGCTTCGGGTCGGACCCTGCTGGTGCCGAGGCCAACAACTGTTTCGCCACGGCAACGGTGGCCGACCTGGTGGATCCGTGCGGCGTCAAACGGGTCGGTAGCGCCCAGCGCTGGCAGAACGGTCGCCTGCTTCAACACGGTGAAATTCTGCTGGATCCCCCTGCTGAGCTCTGGGAGGAGGTGTTTGAGGAAGCGGCTCCAGCAGCGGCTCCAGCCCGGATCAACCGGCTGGAGCTGGATCAGCGACTGCGCCAGAGCCTGGTTCGGGCCTGGAGCCATTGCCCATGGCAGATGCAGCCCCTGAAGGCTGACGAAGCTCAAGAATTGGAGGTCGAGCTGGCGTCCGGCTCTGCGCTCTGAGCCTGCATCGTCTGCACCATCTGAGGAAGCATCGCCAAACCCAGGGGATAACCATTGCGCTTGCGCGCCTCGTTGAGGATTGCGGGGGGCAGGGTCACCCCGAGCCGCTTCAGCACTGCATCGCCCACATCCATGCGATCAAGGGTGCCGGAGGGAAGGCCCGCAGCACTCACCACCAACAGGCGTCCCTGGGAGGCCGTCTCCAGGGCCGGCACCGCATCCACAAGTGAGGCCGAACTGGTGATGGACGGCAGTTCAGTGAGGGGCCGCAGATGATCCTCGAGACGCTGTTGATCCCATTGCTGCACCGGCAGGAGTTTCAAGGGCTGATCGTCAATCCAACCCACCCAACGGCCGCTCTTGCAGACGAGCACCCAATCAGCAGGCCCCTCCGCCTCGCTGGCCGTCAGCCGCAGCTGGCTGAGGCGCCGCAAGGTCTGATCCGCCTCCAGCACGCGGAAACGTTTGCCGGCCGCAGCCTCCACCTTCAACTCCCGCAGCACCGTCTGCAACTGCAGCATCTGGGTCTGACTGCGGTTGGCACTCAAGCCGAACCAACCGATCAACATCAGCAGGAGGCCGTTGAGCCCCCAGCCCTGCCAGAGCAGGACACCGCCCAACAGGATCATCAGCATCGACAAAGCCCGTCCGGACGCCGATGCCACCTGAACGCCTTTTTGCTGACTGCCACTCAGCTGCCAGACCAAGGCCTTGAGGATCAGCCCGCCATCGAGGGGCAGTCCTGGCAAGAGATTGAACAAGCCGAGCATCAAGTTCAGCAAACCCACCTGGCTCAACAACTGTGTGGCCAAGGGCTGGGTGTCCGACAGCGCTGCAGCCCCCGCCAACATCCCGAGGGCCAGCACCAAACTCACGATCGGGCCAGCCGCCGCAATGCGCAGATTGCCCATGGCGGTGGGGCATTCCTTCTCCACCCGCGCGATGCCGCCCAGATGAAACAGGGTGATGCTCAACACCTTCACCCCTTCCCGCAGGGCCATCAGGGCATGGCCCAATTCATGCAGCAGCACGGAGCTGAACAGCAACAAGGTGGTCAGCAATCCCAGCCCCCAACTCACCGTTACCGGGGCCGTGGTCGCGTAGCGGGATTGAAACAACGTGGTGAAGATCGCCACGGCAAACAACCAGCTGGGCTGAAGCCGCAGGGGAATTCCGCCAATCTTGAGCACCTGCCAGCCCTCTCCCACCGCCAATCCCGTCGTGTGCCGCTGCTGCGGACTGTCATCCACGATCCTAGGGAGAGCAATCCATGCAGCCCTTGCGTGATCCCCGCCCCACTCCAGACCTCAAGATCTGTGGGATCACCGACCCCGAGCAGGCTCAAGCCATCGCACAGATGGGCGTGCAGGCGATTGGCGTGATCGGCGTTCCCGCAACCCCACGCTTTGTTGAACCAGCCCAGCGCCGGGCCATGTTCCAGATGCTGGAAGAGCAGCACCCCTTACTGCATCGGGTTTGGGTGGTGGCCAATCCGGACGATGCCGCCCTTGAGGAGGCACTGAACGGAGCAGGGCAGCCCTCCGTGGTGCAGCTGCACGGCGGCGAGTCCGTCGAATGCTGCCAACGCTTGAAACAGCGCTACCCCCGGCAGCAGTGGTGGAAAGCGTTGCGGGTGCGTGAACCCGACGATCTCAAGCAGCTCGAGCAGTACGCGCCCCATGTGGATGCTCTGCTGCTCGATGCCTGGAGCGCCGATCAACTGGGCGGCACCGGGCACCGGATCCCCCTTGATTGGCTGGCCGAAACCGAGCTTTCGGTGCCGTGGTGGCTGGCAGGAGGAGTGAGTGCGGAGTGGGTTCCGGAACTGCTCAGTCGCGTCAATCCTGAAGGGCTCGATGCCTCAAGCCGACTGGAGGAACGGCCCGGATGGAAAAACCTCGACAAGGTTCAAGCCCTTGTCGAGGCGGTGAAACGGGGTTGAGTCGAAGCTGATCAGGTGCTCAGAAGTGCTTCCTGCTGACGCACCAGCTCAAAGAACTCCTGCTTGAGGCTGGGGTCGTGACGGAAATCACCGCGCACCACGGAGTTCACCATGCTGGTTTGGGGTTCCTTCACACCACGCCACTTCATGCAGTAGTGCTGCGCCTTGATGATGATGCCGAGACCCTGGGGCTCACAGAGCTTCTCGATTTCGTCGGCAAGGATCATCACAGCCTCTTCCTGGATGTGAGGGCGGGAGAACACCCAGTCGGCAACGCGGGTGAACTTGGAGAGGCCGATCACCCGGGCACCCGGCTTGATCCCGATCCAGCAGTTGCCCATGATCGGCACCAGGTGGTGTGAACAGGCCGAGCGCACCGTGATCGGGCCAACGGTGTAGATCTCATCCAGCTGTTTCACATTGGGGAAGCTGGCCACCTTGGGCTGCTGGTGGTAACGCCCCTTGAACACCTCCTGGAGGTACATCTTGGCGACGCGCTCCGCCGTCTCGTGGGTGTTGTGGTCGTTATCGATGTCGATCACCAGGCTGCGCAGCAGGTCGCGAACCTTGTCTGCAACTTCAACCTGAAGTTGATCGAGCTCACCGGGCTGGAGGTGATCAGCGATGTTGTCGTTGGCCAGGAAGGAGGCACCGGCCTCTCTCAAGCGTTCACGGATGCGCGCTGAGATCTGGGGATTCAAGCTGCCATTGCCGTTGCCGTTGGCGACGCCGTTGGAAACGAAAGGGACTGTGGAGGTCATGGTGTTCGTTCAGAAGGCGCCGGCGGCCGGCATAAGGGTGAGGTCTTCGATCAACTGGTTGCTGGGTTGCATCGCCAGATTCGCCAGTGTTTCTGCCGCCTGATCGACAGAGAGCATGGCACGACGATCGAAATCGCTTTGTACGGTTTCCGCGTCCCACAGTGGTGTGTTCACGGCCCCAAGAGTGAGGGTGCAGGCACGAATGCCGTTGCTCCGTTCCTCTTCCGCCAGGCAGCGGGTGAAGCTGGCCAGGGCAGCTTTGCTGACGCAATACGCACCCCATTGAGGGAAGGCATTGCGGGCGGCGTGGCTGCTGGTGTTGATCACCAGTCCACCGTTCTCACGCATGAAGGGGACAACAGCAGCACAAACCTGCATCACGCTGGTGACATTCAGCTGTAGCAGCCATTGCCAACGCTCGATCGGCATGGCCAATAGATCGCCGGTGTAAGCAGCCCCCGCGTTGTTGATCAACACTGAAGGGGTCTCACCCTGCTGCAACAAGCCAGCCATCGCAGAAGCGATGCCATCAGGTTGAGTCAGGTCGATGGCGGCAGAGGCCACAGAGACACCCGTGGAGCTGAGCTGATCACTCAGCTGCTCCAGTTGATCAGCGCTACGGGCGGTGAGCAGCAAGTCCCAGCCCTGATGAGCCAGAAGCTCAGCAGTTCGGCGACCTATGCCTCGGCTCGCACCTGTGATTAGAGCCGTTGGCAAAAACCGTTAGCAAACCGCGACACTTTAAGCGGCTTTGTCGACATCCTGTGACGTTTTTTCGAGGAACCGCCCCATCGCTCTGAATTTGGAGTAACGGGCCTCGCGCAGTTGCTGTTCCGAAAGGCTCAGCAGTTGGTCGAGGTGACGCTCGATCGCCGCCCGCAGGTTTTCTCCAGCCTCCAATGGTGCCCAGTTGTTGCCACCGGAGGGCTCCTCGAGCACCTCATCCACCACCCCAAGCTCCAGCAGGTCACGACCCGTGATCCGCAAGGCTGCCGCCGCATCAGGCGCCTTGGCCGCATCACGCCAGAGAATGGATGCGCAGGCCTCAGGGCTGGCAACCGTGTAGACGCTGTGCTCGAACATCAGCAAGCGATCCGCCACCCCGATGCCCAAGGCACCGCCGGAGCCGCCTTCACCAATCACGGTGGCGATCACCGGAACGCGCAAGCGGAACATCTCCCGCAGGTTGACGGCGATCGCTTCACCCTGACCCTGCTCTTCAGCCTCAAGGCCGGCGTAGGCCCCAGGGGTATCGATAAACGTGAGAATCGGCAGGCGGAAGCGATCGGCATGGTCCATCAACCGCATGGCTTTGCGGTAGCCACCCGGAGCAGCCATCCCGAAATTACGGGCGACATTTTCCTTGGTGTCGCGTCCTTTCTGATGGCCAATCAACATCACCGCGCGATTGCCCACCCGGCCGACACCGCCGATTAAGGCCTGATCGTCGTTACCGCGACGATCGCCATGCAGTTCGACCCAGTCGTCGCAGAACATCTGGATGAAATCCAGCGTGCTCGGACGCTGCGGGTGACGAGCAACTTGAATTTTCTGAGCTGGAGTCAGGCCCTGAAAGATCTCCTGACGACGACGGGCCGCGAGGCTCTCCAGCTGCTGAAGCTGCTGCGAAACGTCGACTTCCGAATCTCTGGCCAGCTGACGGATTTGCTCAATCTGCTGCTCAAGCTCGACGAGCGGTTTTTCGAACTCAAGCAAGGGGCGACGGGGCATGGCTCTGGCTCTCCGAGGGTCAGGCGGCGGTGGCCTGCAGGTTGGGATGGAGGTTCAAGGTGCTGAACCCATGGCGGACCGATGCCGCACCAATGAAGTCCATCTTCTCGAGGGTGATGTTGTTGCGTCCCCAGCTGAAGTTGGTGTGGCAGCGCTCAAACTCGAGCAGCATGGCTTCGGCAAAGCAGGCAAACATCTGGCGCTGCGGCCGCTCCATCTCGGCGATGGCCATCATCGACCAGCCGATGTCGCGGCAGAACTCAACGATTCCTCCCTTGAGCACGTGGATGCCACCCCCGGCGACCTTGGTATCGAGATTCTTGGGATAGCCACCATCAATCATCAAACAGGGCTTCTTGAGGCTGTCTTGGTCGATCTCAAGGGTCCGGGGCATGCTCGCCACCCAGACGACCACATCCGCCTCAGGCAGGGCTTCATCGAGCGACAGGATTCGTCCACCGCCCAGTTCCTGCTGGAGATCGAGCAGGGGTTGCTGCTGACGCGCCACCAGTAGAAGCTCACCCACTCCGGTGCGCGCCTGCAGCCAACGACAGACGGCGGAGCCGATATCACCAGTCGCGCCAACGACGGCCACCTTGGCTTTGCTGAGGTCAATGCCAAGGGTTGGAGCGTTGTTCTCCACCTGACGGCAGATCACCCAGGCCGTGTGAGTGTTTCCGGTGGTGAACCGCTGCCAATCCAAGGTGGTGCTCCGCACCGTTTGGTGCTGAAGCAGGTTGAAATTCTCGAAAATGATCGAGGTGAAACCGCCCAGAGCAGTGATGTTGATGCCCTTCTTCTGGGCAAGTTCCATCGCATTGAGAACCTTGCGCCGGGCCGTTTTGAAACGGCTCAGCATCTCGGGCACGAAGCAGGAGTCGATGTAGGCACCCTCAATGGTCGTTCCCACCGGACTGGTGACTTCCACGTGCTCAACGAGCTGGGGAGGTGCACTGCACCACACATCGAGATCACCGTCAGCGATGTGATCGAACCCGAGTTCCATCGCTTTGCGGCGAGCTGCCTCAAAACTCGTTGAATGTCCGATCAGACCAAACATTTCCTACCGCTGACGTCTCAAAGAACACCTCGAACGACCATGCTCCCATGGCACCCGGTATCGACGGCAACGTGCCTGTCGATAAACCGGCGTTGGATTAAGCCCTGAAACGGCTCAAACGGCAAGAGCAGCTGCTGCCATGCGAGCGATGTCGCGGGAGGTGAAGCCGATCTCTCCCAGAGCCTCCTGATAAGCGATCAGGAAATCTTCGATCAGGTCTTCCTTTTCCATGTGCAGGACGGCAGCATCAGCAGCCACGTCTTCCAGCATCGAGCGGATCAGAGGGAGGTTGGCTTTGTTGGCCTCGAACAGCTCATCTTTGCTGGCCTCAAAGTTGGCCTTCAGCCATTCCTGGCCGTAGTTGAGGTGGGTGTACTCGTCCTTCACCACACCCTCAGTGATTTTGCGGGCGAAGGGATCGGCCACAGGGATATAGATGTGATACGCGGAAATAGCGAATGCTTCGATCAGCAGGGCCTGAATCAGCAGGCAGGTGACCACCTTGCCCTCCTTGAGAGCAGCCTGAAAATTGCCATGAAGGGGTTCGAAGAACTTTTTGGCGAAAGGCAGATCGGCTTCAACTCCAAGGTTGCGACCGCAGGATGTGAAGCCCTTCATGTGCTTCATCTCCATCCGTGCCAAACGCTTGAGCTCCTCGGCCTGCTCGGGGATCAGTGTTCCAAGGGAGATGTAGTTGTCGTGGGCTTCCTGCTCGCCCTCGATCACGATGGCGTTGATACGGCTGTAAGCGTCCTTGTAGGCAGCAGTCGTGAAATCCGGCAGTGCGTCCTGGCCCTCCAGCACGGGTGCTTCAGGTGCATTGAGGGTCGTCATAGGACGCTGTCCACCACATTCAGTGGGACTGACAATAACCAGTGCCCCAAGAGTTGGGGACACATGCGTCCAAGGTTCAGGACGTGGGCGTGATCTTGGACGGTTTGGAGAGAAGGCTTTGGGTGGGTGGCCAGTCGCTGGTCAAAAGGGCCTGAAAACGCTTCTGCCAGTGGTTGATCAAGCGATCTTCCAGACAACGTCCCAGATCTGCTGAGGCCTGGCGGGCATCCCCGATCACCCCCGTCGCGCTGAGATCGTCGGTGAGCCAAGCGCAGGGCGCCGCCCCTTCGAGGCTCCAACCCTCCGGCGGCTCCGGGGCGGAACCCGGCGCTGCTCGTCCATCCACCGGGCGGGCCGATCCCACCAGATCTGGGGCCATCTGGAGCATCAAGCTGGTTTCGGCTTGGCCGGCATGAAGACCATGGAGCAACTCCTGCTCAGGCAACAGATCCGCTAGCCCCTCGACGCCACTCCAGAGGAAGCAGGGCAGAACAGCCAGCGATGGGCAGCGAGCCCGCAGCTGTCGGGCTGCCACCTGCAGCAAACCGATCTGGCCGCCATGGGCGTTGAACAGAACAAGGCGCTGCACCCCCATCGCCGCCAGCTGCGTGCCCACCTGGTCGACCAGATCCAGAAGCAGAGGAGCTGAAAGGCTGAGGGTGCCGGGAAAGTTCTGGTGCTCAGGCGAAAAGCCGATGGCCTGACACGGCAGTCGCCAAATCGGCAGAGCTGGCTCAAGCCCGCGCATCACTGAATCGAGGATGCCTTCAGCAAAAACAGCGTCCGTCGAAAGCGGCAGTTGGGGGCCGTGTTGCTCACAGGCTCCAAACGGCCAGATCACCGTGGCACCAGGTTGGCAGGCAGCATGACTGGCCTCGGGCCACGTCAGCTGATCAAATCGCTTGCGGAGCTGGTCCATGGAGTTGCACAGGCACGGGGGTGCTGATCCCAGCCCAGCCTGTCAAAATGAGCGATCGACAAGCCCAATGGTCCATGCCCGCAGCCGGCAGCCCGCAGCCCAACCGCCCCAAGGCACCCAAGCCGGCAGCGACGAAACCGCTGCAGGTGATGCAGATCAACCGCCGCCAGGAGCAGGAAAAGCTGGCTCGAGAAGCGGCTGAAGCTCGGGCAGCAGCAGAGGCTGCAGCGGAAAAGGCACGCATCCTTGAGGAACGGGCGGGTCTCGCCACCCCTCCGCGACCGGTCCAGCAGGAACCCGCCTCGTCACCAGCAACGGATGACGACGCTCTGTTCGACATGGGCGGCATGGAAGGCATGACCATGGCTGACCTAATGGGTGCGCCGGATCAGCAACCCAGGAAGGAGCAGCGCAATCAGCCGCGCAGCGTGGACGACTTCGATTTCGACGAAGAAGCCTTCCTCGCCGCCCTCGACGAGAACGCTCCGGTTGGCACCACCGGTGAGGTGATCAAGGGCACGGTGATCGGCATCGAAAGCGATGGCGTGTACGTGGATATCGGCGGCAAAGCCCCCGGCTACATGCCCAAGAGCGAAGCGGGCCTAGGCGTTGTGACCAACTTCCGGGAGCGCTTCCCCAAGGGCCTGGAGGTTGAAGTTCTGGTGACCCGTGAGCAGAACGCTGATGGGATGGTCACGATCAGCTGTCGCGCCCTTGAGCTGCGCAAGAGCTGGGACCGGGTGAAGGAGCTGGAGAAACAGGGGAAAGTGGTTCAAGTCATCGTCAATGGCTTCAACCGCGGTGGGGTCACCTGCGATCTCGAAGGGCTACGCGGCTTCATTCCCCGCTCTCAGCTTCAAAACGGTGAAAACCACCAGGAGCTGGTGGGCAAGACCCTGGGCGTGGCCTTCATCGAGGTGAATTCGGAGACGCGCAAGCTGGTGCTGTCCGAAAAGCGGGCTGCTGTTGCGGAACGCTTCCAGGATCTGGAGGTGGGCCAATTGGTGGAAGGCCAGGTTGCTGCGGTGAAGCCCTACGGCCTGTTCATCGACCTCGGTGGCATCAGCGGACTGCTGCACCAATCAGCCATCACCAATGGCAGCCTGCGCTCGATCCGTGAGGTGTTTGACCAGGGCGACCGCGTGTCGGCCCTGATCACGGAACTGGACCCGGGCCGCGGACGGATCGGCCTCAACACAGCCCTGCTGGAGGGGCCTCCTGGCGAGCTGCTGATCGAAAAAGACAAAGTGATGGCTGAAGCCGCCGATCGCGCCAGCCGCGCCCAGAACACCCTGAAACAGCAGGAGCAATCCGCCGGATGAGCACTGCTGCCCTGACAGCCGCTGAAGACTGGGAACTCGACTTCTACTCCCGACCCATCCTTGAGGCCGATGGCCGCAAGCGTTGGGAGCTGCTGATCACCTCCACCCCCGCCGCAAGTGGCGATGCAGAGCCATTTCGCTTCGCCAAGGTGTGCCCCTCTGGTGATGTGAACTCGCTCTGGTTGAGCCAAGCCCTGGCAGAAGCCAAGCAGGCATCCGCCAGCGGGGGCTGGGGTTCGCCCGTGCGCCTGCGCTGCTGGCGCAGTTCGATGCGCACCATGGTGCAGCGCGCCGCAGCCGAACAAGACCTCGAGGTGATTCCCAGTCGCCGCACTTTCGCCCTGCTCGACTGGCTTCAACAGCGCGAGAGGGAGGTGTATCCCGAGGAGGAGGGCTTCATGGCGGGCCCATTGGCACCGCCGCCGGCTCCCGTTCCAACCCCACCGGTTCCCCTGCCGGAAGAAGTTCAAGGTGATGCCTGGAGCTGGGCCGCCCTGCCAGCGAGCCTGCTGCTGGAGGCATCGGAATGGCCGATGAGTTTCAGCGGTCTGCTGCCGGTGCCCGATGGCATCGAACCCGAGGCCTCTGTTCCTGGTCTGCGCCTGTTCAGCCAAAGCCGCTCCCTTGCCATGGCGGGCTGGTTGGGGGGTCTGGAACCCGTGCGGATGATCGTCGAAGACCGCCAGCTGGTGCTGGAGGCTGGTCAGGACGACCGCTGGCTGGTGAGCGACCTGGAGCCAGGCGTCGCCGCTGAAATCGCCGAAGCCTTAGCCACTTCGCAGCAGCAGGTGCGCGGCCTCCAATTCATCGCCATCCAGTCCAGCCCCGAAGAACAGACCTTCGGTGGTTTCTGGATGCTGCGGGACATCCCCATGGCCTGATTGCAGGGCTGATGAAAGACGGGCCATTTGATCGACCAGACAGCCGCTTCAACACGTTGAAGGGATGGACCTGGATCGGTTGTTACGGGGGCTATTACCTCCAGAGCGATCTTCTGCACAAGCAGGGGTTCGAGCACGGCTTTTTCACCCGGCTCTGGCACGGCCGTGGGCCTGATGAACTGGCGGGGTACGTCAGCGCCGGCATCAGCGTCCACCGGCCCCAGCAGATTCACAGTGGGGTCATCCTCAACGCAAGCGACGCCGTTCAGGATCCCTGGCCTGAGGCCGATGGCCTGGTGAGTGATCGCGGAGGCCAGAGCCTCTGGGTGTGCGGCGCCGACTGCACCCCGGTTCTGATCGCCGATCCCGGCACCGGGCATGCTGCGGCCTGTCATGCCGGTTGGCGTGGGGTGGCGGCTGGAATCCTGATCACGGCCCTGAATCAATTGGTGGAGCGAGGTGCGCGGCGGGAGGATCTGGTCGTTGCCCTGGGTCCGGCTGTCAGCGGCCCCTGCTACCAGGTGGGCGACGAGGTGGTGGAGGCCGTCAGCGCCGCGATCCCCGACGAGGCCTCGTTATCCGAGGCCGGGGCCCTGTTGCCGGATGAGCAGCCGGGGCGGCATCGCCTGGACATTCGAACGGCCGCCAGAGTGCAGCTCAAGGGCTCAGGAATCCTGAGCGAACGGATCGCCCACTGCCCGTTGTGCACCGTCAGTGAACCCGAGCTATTCCATTCCTGGCGACGGGATCAGGTGAAAGCCGTGCAGTGGAGCGGGATCGTGGCGCAAGCCCCAACCTGATCCCGCAGGTCTCGATTTACTAGCAAAACCTGTCTTGCCTCCGCAAGCAAGCCAGTGTGGAATGTCTCTCAAATTGCACGATGTTCAAAGCGATCCTTGGCCTCGGCTTGGCCGGTGCAGCCTCCATGGGTGCCTTGATCTCTTTAGCTGCCACCGCGGAAGCGAAGCCAGCGGTGATGTCAGAAACTATCCGAGTGGGTGAAGTTAAAGCTGCACAAGACACGTGGTGTGGTGCTCTCGTTGCCATCAGCACAGCACACGCTGAAGGGGGTCTTGCCAAGTCCAAGCCTCTGTCAAGCGACATCATTGACGCGGCCTATGCGTATCAATTTGGACCAGTCGCTTTTAAACCCACTTGGGCTTATGGAGACACGACCTTCCGTACAACCAAAGACGGCGCGCTTTCCTATTTCATTGGTGACGATCCCAATTACACTGACCCTGGATTTGGGATTGGATCACCCGGCGATGGGAATTATCCGAACTTGAGCAACAGGAGTCCTTGGATCAAGTGCACACCAGAGATTTTTGCTATTCAAGTATTTGGGAATACAGCGAATGCGATGGGCTGGGTGCATTTTGAAGCTGCCGACGGGACAACTTCTAAAGTCGACAAAACCTTTTCGTACGTTCGAGACGATGCTGGAAACTTACGCATAACAGTTCACCACTCCTCAGTACCCTATTCCTGGTGACTTAAAAATCTATATCAAGCGAACAAAGAAGCAAAATCCGACCCGTTGGCAACAGCGGGTTTCTCTTTAACAGCAAGTAATAAGCCCGGTATTTTTCGTAGATAATGTATAAGTTGAAAGATCCAACTCAATTCATTGCCGTCAGCATTTCTCAACTTTGTCCATCAACAGCTGTCGAGCCACCGCTTCAGCGGCCCGGATGCCATCGATTCCAGCAGACAGGATGCCGCCGGCGTAGCCCGCCCCTTCACCGGCCGGCACCAGCCCCTTCACATTGAGCGATTCCAACGCCTCATCCCTGGGAATCCGCACGGGCGATGACGTGCGGGTTTCCACTCCTGTGAGCACTGCATCGGGGTGGTCGTAACCCTTCAGCTTGCGGGCAAATACCGGCAACGCCTCCCGCAAGGCCTCAACGATGGGAGAGGGAAGCAACGCATCCAGATCGGCGGGGTGCACGCCCGGCTGGTACGACGCTGCGATGGCACCAAGACGGGTGGAGGGACGGGCAGCCAGGAAATCCTCCAACCGCTGCGCCGGTGCGGCATAGCTGTTTCCACCCAGCCTGAAGGCGCGCTCCTCCAGCTCCCGTTGAAGGGCAATCCCCGCCAACGGATCCCCGGGGAAGCGTTCAAACGGCGCCAGGTCATCGGCGTCAAGAGCCACAACCAAACCGCTGTTGGCGTTGCGCTCGTTGCGGGAGTGCTGGCTCATGCCATTGGTTACCACCCGGCCTTCCTCCGAGGTTGCGCCCACCACAAATCCCCCGGGACACATGCAGAAGCTGTAGACGCAGCGGCCGTTTTCGGCATGGTGGACCAGCTTGTACTCGGCCGCCCCGAGACGCGGATGGCCCGCCGCCTCTCCCCAGCGGGCTGCGTCAATCAGATGCTGCGGATGCTCAATCCGCACACCCACGGAAAACGGTTTGCGCTGCAGCTGCACACCGATCTGCTCCAGCATTTCAAAGCAGTCGCGCGCGGAATGACCGGGGGCCAGCACCAGATGGCGGCAGGGAATCTCCGTTCCATCGGCCAGCACCACTCCATCGAGTTGATGCGGCTTCCCAGCGCTGCTGTCGCTGAGCTGAAGGCGTGTCACGCGACTGTTGAAACGCACCTCACCGCCCAGGGCTTCAATCCGTGCCCGCAGGCCGCGCACCACCGTGGCGAGTTTGAAGGTGCCGATGTGGGGACGGTGCAGCGTGAGGATCTCCTCGCTGGCACCACAGGCCACCAGCTCCTCGAGAACCTTGCGGCCGTAGTGCTCGGGATCGCTCACCTGGCTGTAGAGCTTGCCGTCGGAGAAGGTGCCGGCTCCGCCCTCACCGAATTGGGCATTGGATTCCGGGTTGAAGGGGCTGGTGCCCCGCCAGAAGCCGAAGGTGTCTGCGGTGCGTTGCTTCACAGCCTGACCCCGCTCCAGCAACAGCGGGCGAAAGCCCATCTGCGCCAACAGCAGAGCAGCGAAATAACCGCAGGGGCCTGCCCCCACCACCACCGGCCGATCGCCCGCATCCAAGGGGAAGCCATCCGGGGCATGACCCAAAGACCGGTAGCGGGTGTCTGGAGCGAGACGCACCCGGCCTTTGTTACCCATCCGCCGCAGCAGAGCGGCTTCCCCCTTCACCTGAACATCCACGCTGTAGATCAGCTGAATCCGGTCGCGGCGCCGGGCATCAACACTGCGCTTCACCAGGGTCTGCCCCAGAAGACGATCCGCAGGGATCCGCAAACGCTTGAGCACCGCTTCCTGCAGCGCTTCCTCCCCATGGTCGAGGGGTAGCTTCAGTTCACTCAGGCGCAGCATCTCGAGGTCATGTCCCCAGACCTCATTCGATCAGACCGGCCATGGCCTGGCCCGATGGTGCCTGGCCAGCACGAAAGCGGGAATCGCTGGCCACGGCCTTGAGGCGCAGACGCTCGCCGCGGCGACGCTGATCAAAGACCTGGCAAATCGGAACGGCTTCCTTCTGATCGGGGTCCAACCACTCCATGCAACGATGCCCCCGCCAGCGGACCTTGGCAAAGGGGCTGCATTGGC
>ENA-OSEY01001046-OSEY01001046.1-marine-metagenome-genome-assembly--contig:-NODE-1046-length-19582-cov-10.066752_pt1 | contig 19582 bp, 20 predicted proteins | sample MGYA00248465_ERZ534230 | MGnify/ENA primary metagenome ERZ534230 (study PRJEB26409, sample SAMN06344110) | marine metagenome | isolation source: Sea water from surface | place: Atlantic Ocean:Southern...
GCTGGTTTCAATTTTTTTGATTTTTCATACGTTGGATTAATTATTACTGTTATGTGTATATTGTTTATTGCATTTATTGGCAATAGATTAATTTTTTTAAGGAAAGAGATTCCATCAAACGAAAATCTTATAGATCTAAAAGGTTATTTATTTGAAGTTCTTGTAAATGAAAATAGCTCTTCAATCGGCATGACCTTATATGCTTTCAAAAAAAGGGCTGGAGAAGATACTGAGATACTTGGGATAGTTTCTGAGAGTGGTGCTGTTCGTAAGGTACAAAATAATATGCGAATTAAAGCAGGACAAATATTAGTCATCAAAACACCGCCTGATGATATTGGAAACATTTTAGATATTTTTGATTTCTCAATACCAAAAGAATTGCATTCATTTGATGAAGATGATCTTGAAGAAATTGAGGTAATGATTACTCCTGGATCAAGACTGATTGGAAGAAAATATGAATTTTTTTTAAAGTTAGCCTTTGAAGAACTTAACTTATTAGGCCTATGGAGAAAAGGTTCTAAATATAGAACTAGATTAACACGCGAAACATTTAGAGCTGGAGATGTATTGCTCTTAGGAGTGAGAGATCTTGCTGAAGAAGATGTCTCGAATAAAATTAAACACCTTGGATTAATGCCTCTTAGACAAAGAGAACTCCAAACAATTCCAAGTAGAAGTAGGCTTATAAAAGGATTGGCATTCTTTTTATTGTCAATTTTTTTAGTCTCATTTAATTATCTTAGTGCTGCACCTGCATTTCTTTTATGTGTCTTAGGCTTTGCAAGAATTAAAATTATTGATAATGATTTTTATAGAAAAATTGATTGGCCAATAATAGTGATGTTAGCGGCAATGATTCCTATCGGAACTGCATTGCAAACTACTGGCGTGAGTGCTGAAATTGCATCATTTATTTCTCAATATGCATCCGATTTAGGTTTGTTTTGGATACTCTTCATAATTTTAATTGTAACCATGGCTACTACAGATATTATCAATAATGCTGCAACTGCTGTCATTATGGCGCCAATCTCAGTAGGTATTGGTATAGAGCTTGGTTACGCAATTGAGCCATTTCTAATGGTTGTCGCTGTTGGTGCCAGTTGTGCATTCTTAACTCCAATTGGACATCAATGTAATACTGTTGTGATGGGTCCTGGTAACTATAAGTTTACTGATTACTGGCGAATGGGTTTACCAATGGATATCTTAATAATATTGGCCTCTATACCGATGATATTGTTTGTGTGGACTTGATGCATGGATGATAGATATAAAAGAGTAAATAAATTAACTGGAGAGCCATTCCATGCGGGTTATCAAGATGAGGATGGTAGAATTTTTCTGAGATATCTAAGTAAACAAGGTAATGATGGATATTATCTAGAAGAGTGGAAAAAAGACATCAAAAGCTTCAAAAATAAAGCTAGAGAATTAAATATTAATTACGACTTAAATCAGCAATCGAATCAATAATTTCAGGGTACTTCAAATAGAATTCATATGATTCTCCCTCCTCTTCTGTAAAGGGAGTAATTACATCTGAACCAGATTCTATAGTTCCTGAAGCTATCAACATCCTACCAATAGCAATAGCATTATCTATGCCTGCCCATCTAAGATATTTCATGATGCCCCATTTCTGAGTAGAGCCATTGTCTTGTTCTGAATATTTTGAAATTCTTGTTACAACAACGTCATTTTCTCTGTCTACAAAAGTGTATTGCCCAAACTTTCCACTTGTATTAAATATTTTTGATTCTTCATCATACTTTGATACCCACCAATGCAGAGAATAATATCGTTTATAGTCTGAGAATCTACTTGGCGTTTCCCATACAACCTGAAAAGTTTCGTCTACAAATTCTTTTGACACAATCTGTTTATCATTCCACTTTCCATCTCGTGCAAATAATAAACCCAACTTTGAATAATCCCTTGCTGACATATCCACACAACAATATGTCATCACGTTACCCATTTCATCTTTCCATAATTTATAGTCCCCTATACCCAGAGGTTCTAGAATTCTCTCTTCAAAAAGCACATCAGCTTTTTTGTCAGTCGCTTGAAATAAAATATCACCTAAAAGCATAGAATTGACATTGTTATATTCGAACTTTTCGCCAGCATTTTTTTCAACACCAACTTCTTTAGCATATTGAAGATGATCTGCTTGAAAAAACATTTTTTCATGTTCATGAGTCGGGAAATCAAGACCACTAGACATATCGAGAAGATCTCTCAAAGTAATATCTGATCTTTCGTCATCAAAGTAATCAAGATAAACAGAAACTTTATCATCAAGACTGTTAATTTCTCCACGATCAATTGAAATTCCAATTAATGCAGCATAATAGCTCTTTGCCATCGACCAGGATGTGCCATGAGAATTTAGATCATATCCATTAGCATATTTTTCTGAAATTATTTTGCCATTCTTAATTACAACAACTGCTTGAGTTGCATCATCTGAAAATGATAAATCCATTAATTTGTCAATTTTATTAGGACTCACACCTTCCGCTTCAGGCGATGAAATGTCCCAATTTTCATTATTAGGAAAATAATCCGCTAGTGTGTTTGATGCATAGGGAAATAATAAGAATGACAGAATAAAAGCTCGAATGTGCATTTCTAAATTCATAATAAAAAGTTTTAAAAATATTGTTGAAATATACTGTTAATATAGCCTTTTTTATCTCTTAAGCAAATAATTAATGATATAAATTTCATTGATATTCAATTATAAGTATATATAATAATCATATGTTAGTTTTATCAAAAAAATTATCTTTTTCTTTAATACTATCTTTCATATGTATAGATTTAACTTCAGAAGCATATACTGTAAAGATGCTTAATCAAGGTGCAACTGGTGTTATGGTTTTTGAGCCTGCGTTTTTAAAAATTAATGTTGGTGATACTGTTACATTTGAGTCAACTGACGCTGCGCATAACTCTGCATCTATACCTGGCATGATTCCATCTGGTGCTTCACCTTGGAATGGACAGTTAAGCAGAGATATTTCAGTAACTTTTGAAATTCCTGGAGTATATGGATATCAATGTACACCTCATGCAATGATGGCTATGGTTGGTGTAATACAAGTAGGTGATGATAATTCAAACATAGAAACTGCTAAAAATGTTGCAACACAATTTAAGTCTTCGTTTGTAATGAATCAAACCAGACTTGATGAATATCTGTCTAAAATTAATTAATACTATTTAATAAATTTTTTGTGTAAAATTACTCCTCTTCAAGGGCGAGTAACTCAGTTGGTTAGAGTGTCTGCTCGACACGCAGGAAGTCGGGAGTTCGAATCTCTCCTCGCCCACCAATATAATTATTTTTTAAGCTGGTCTGCAACCCAACTTATCGACCAGTTATGACCAAGTCTTCTTCCATTATAGGTTTTAGGTAATCTTGTTACTTTACTGCCATCAACTTCTATAATTTGAGGATCATAATCTAAATTATTAAATGCTCCATCTAGTTCTTTAATTGTTCTCCACTGAAAGAGTGTAACGTTATCTCCGATAAATTTAGGTGCAGAATAATTACATATATTACTGAAAAGACCTGATCTTAGATCAGACGATATAGGTCCGGTTAAAGGTCCTGCAACTGTATGCAAAGTTAATGGCACTTCGTTGATCCATCTCTCTGAAAACATTGCTATGATCATAGCGCCATAACTATGTCCCATTAAAATTATCTGTTCAATGTTTTTGTTTTGATCTAATAAACGATTAATATCATTGGAAAGGTTTGCGTAAGCTCTGTTTGGACACAAATTGTCGTTATAACGAAAGAAACTCATTAAATTTTGATCATCGTTTATTGTTATTAATGGATATATCCATTCATACCCCTCGCTATCACTTCCATGAACACCTATAAAAAGTACATTTTGTATATCCAATTCTTCCTCAAGATAATGCAAACCATTATCAAGAGACATCAAACTTCTTCCACTCTTAAATACCTCTTTTAAATCAAGCTCTTTGACAGAGATATCAGATTTTATATCAAAAGAAATTATTAATATGATCCAAAAAAATATTTTCAAACCTGAGCTTAATATTTTCATCTTTATTGTTGCATTGAAAGCAGTTGTTCTTTTGTTGCAAGGAGAATGGATTGATCTTCTTTATTATTTTTTTCATCTAAAAGTTTTTCAATTTCATTAAGCGCCTTATCAACAGAGCCCCATTTACCCTCTGAGTGAACTCGCTCATTTATTAAATCGTCGTATCTGCTTTTAATATCTTCAGGAATATTTGCTGAGTTTTTATTACAAATTATTCGTTCGGCTAATAGACGAAATCTCTCATCTTCAAAATTTCTGGAAATTTTTATTAGCTGCTCGATATCATCTGTTATATGAAACTCTTTCATTAAATCTTGATCTCTATATGAAGGGAATCCACCTGAATAAATAGTGCCCTCAATATAATCAGGTTCTGGAAAATTCATTATCCTATCTTCCATAGCTTGTGAAACCTTAGTAAAAAAATCTTTATTAGACCTAACTATGTCTGCACGTCTTTGGAGTTCTTCATGGGTTATATCAAAGTGGTTATTTTTCTTTAAAAGTTTGCTTGAGCAAATAGGTATAGTTTTGTTGATCTTATATTTTTTAAGGGGTAGATCTCTTTTGCCAGACTGAATCATTTTATTAATTTCAGTAAAATCTAAATTAATAATGTCTTCGGGATCAAAACTTAAATCAAAAAAGCAGATCTCGTTAGGTCTGGAATTATCTGCACCACAAATAACAACTGGATATTTAAAAGGATGTCTTCTGTAAACTTCCCCCAAAGCAAGAAATTCATTGGTATATAAAAGATCTTTAACACCCTCTTTAGTAGATATTTTTATAAAGGATTCAAAAACTTCTGGAATCTTTTCTTGAATTACTTTACAGATTCCAATCATAAATTTACAGTCTGAAATTGCATCATGAGCATCGCTTACGTCAATTCCATGCTCATCTGCTAAATGTTCAAGTTTGATACTCAAGGCAGGGCCATCTTCAAAATAAGGTATAGATATCTCCTCGGAAAAGAAAGGAGCTATGTTATGGATCATTAACATTAAATCTAGTCTTCCATTTTGATTGGTGTTAGTTATGTATGGCTCAAGAAGATTGCACCAAAACTGTCTTCTTATTAATTCTTCATCAAAGGCATGTCCGTTATAAGTAATAAAAATTGCTGGTAAGTCTAAGCACCATTCTTTCCACTGATTTTGAATTTCTTTCATCATTTGATAATGCGAAATATTAGATGAAAAAGAATTAATCTTCTTATTTGTAAGCATTGCTTTTGGTTGCGGGATAACCCAAGGTAAAGGAGCACTACCTATATTTTGTTCAGACTTTTGATTTAAGTTGATATCCGTAAATATGGAACCACATTGTATGATTTGACTAAAATCTTTATGAATTCCTGTAGTTTCAGTATCGTAGAATATTAAATTATTCAAACTGTTAGCTCATATATTTACCAAGCTCATATCTAGCAACAGCTCTTCTATGAACTTCATCAGGTCCATCAGCTAATCTTAGTGTTCGCATGTGAGCATACATACTTGCAAGAGGTGTTAATTGAGAAACGCCTTCTCCACCATGAATTTGAATTGCACGATCAATTATTTTTAGAGCGACATTTGGAGCAAAAACCTTTATTTGTGCAATCTCACTTGCTGCAACTTTATTACCAACTGTATCCATTTTTACTGCTGCGTCCAATGTTAGAAATCTCGCAGCATTAAGCTCAATTCTTGATTCTGCAATATAATCAAAATTAGCCCCTAATTGAGCAAGATTTTTACCAAATGCTACTTTGTTAGGATCTATGCCTCTCTTACACATAAGCTCGAGTGCTACTTCGCCTGCACCAATTGCCCTCATACAATGATGAATTCTTCCAGGCCCTAATCTTCCTTGCGCGATTTCAAAACCTCTACCTTCTCCAAGTAACAGGTTTTCTTTTGGAACTCTAACGTTTGTAAATTTCATATGAGCATGTCCATGTGGTGCATCATCATATCCGAACACATGCATCATTTTTTTTATTTCTACTCCCTCAGTTTCCATTGGAACAAGTATCATTGAATGACGTTGATGTTTTGGATTATCTGGGTTTGTTACACACATAAAAATGATAATTTTACATCTTGGATCACCAGCACCTGAAGTCCACCACTTTTCACCATTTATGACATATTCATCCCCATCAAGAACTGCAGTTGCTTGCATGTTAGTTGCATCACTTGAGGCTGTTCCCGGCTCAGTCATACCAAAAGCAGATCTTATTTTTCCATCTAACAATGGTTGCAACCATTCCTCTTGATGTTGTTCATTACCGTACCTTGCAATAACTTCCATATTTCCAGTGTCTGGAGCGCTGCAGTTCATTGCCTCTGATGCTATATGACATTTACCCATCTGTTCAGCTAAATGAGCATACTCATAGTTAGTGAGACCTGCACCAAACTCACTTTCTGGTAAGAATAAATTCCATAAACCTGAAGCTTTTGCTTTATCTTTTAGCTCATCAATTACTTCAGGATATTGATTCCATCTATCTTCGCCTTCCTTTATTTGATCATGAAAAACGTGTTCTTTTGGTTTTACTTCATCATTTATGAAGTTTTTTACTCTATCAAGTAAGTCGATAGCTTCTGGTCTTAATTCAGGCATCATGTGATAAGGTCTCCCGTTATATCAAAAATTTTGTTACTATTATAAATATGGTGAATAGTATGTATGTATCTATCTCTATGATAGCTGTATGTAGAGTACAAATCTAGACGAAATTTACACATATAGTTTGCTAAAAAAATAACGTAAGGGGAATCGTTAAAATGAAAATAAGTTCTTTTGATTTAAATTTATTCGTAATTTTAAATGCTATTTATACTGAAGGTAGTCTAACAAAAGCTGCAGAAGTAGTTGGTATTACTCAACCCGCTGTTAGTAATGCTTTGTCGCGTTTGAGAGAAAAATTTAATGATGATCTGTTTGTCAGAACAGGCTCAGGAATGATTCCAACGCAAAAGACTGAGAACATGATTACGGATGTGCAAAATGCACTTACATTAATCCAACAAAGTGTGAATGAGCCAGATACGTTTGATCCAAAATCATCAAAAAGAAATTTTAAACTTTCTTTAGGAGATGTTTCTGAGGGAAGAGTGCTGCCATTTATCATGAAAGAAATATACGCAGATTCTAAAAATATTTCTGTTGGAAGTTTCGCTTATCAAAGAAGTGATCAAGTTCATGCTCTTGCAACCAATAATTTAGACTTTGTTGTCGATCCAATAATACCTAGATCAGATGAAATTAATTCAGAAAAAGTCTTCGAAGATGATTTTGTTGTGATGTATCGTGAAGGTCACGATCTTTCTAAAATTAAAGATGTTTCTGTCGATGATATTCTTGATCAAAAACATCTTCATGTTTCTAATAGAAGAAGAGGTCTTCATTTAATAGACACAGAATTAGAAAAAATTGGCTACAGAAGAGAGGTAGCACTAAGGTGTCAGCACTTTCTCATAGCACCAACTATCATTCAGTCAACAGATTTGGTGCTCATGGGTACTAGAAGTTTTGCAAATAGAAATAATTTACCTTTTGCTGAAATTCCTCTAGATATTCCATCCATGGAATATTTCTTAATATGGCATAAAAATGACGAAGGTGACGGTGGTCATATATGGATGAAAGATTTAATCGTTAGAGCCTTCAAACACGCTCAAAGATAAATATAGTCAACTTAGATTGTGACTTGATGTTTTCACAATCCCTCCATCTGAAGTTATTGTCTCACCAACGGTGTATGCTCCAGCTCTAGAACAAAGAAATATGGCTAAACCAGCCATATCCTCTGGAGTGCCAACCCTATTCCTTGGATTTCTTTTTGCAATTTCGCTATAGTCATGATTTACAGCTGCACCAAGCATATTGCTTGGATAAGGACCAGGTGCAATAGCATTAACCAAAATATTTTCACTAACTAGCCTTGCAGCCAAGACTCTGGTCAGATGATGAACCGCTGCCTTTGAAGCTCCATAAGGATATGTTTCCATTGATGGAACATTTAAGCCATCAATAGAACCTATATTAATCACCCTGCTAGGATCATCTTCAGTAGCCCTTTCTGAGAGAAGCTCTCTAAGCTGCTGAGTTATAAAAAATATGGACTTAACGTTAAGGTCCATAACTTTATCCCACCCTTGTTCAGAAAAGCTTTCTAATGGCTCACCCCATGCTGCTCCTGCATTATTTATCAAAAAATCAATACCATCTTCATTTTCTTTCAAGACTTCTACAAAATCTTTTATGCCCTCCATCGAGCTTAAATCACATGGAATTGGAATACATTCATTTTGATATTTATCAGACAACTCTTTCGCTTTATCAATTAGAGCAGGAGCTTTTCTGGCAGAAATATATACTTTTACTCCGTTTGCAAGAAAACCAGCAGTAATCATTTCACCAATACCCCTTGAACCACCAGTAACAACAGCTATTTTATTTTCAATATTAAATAAATTTTCTATTTTCATATTCAACTTCTCATAATTAAGTTACCAGATATATTGTAATGTAAATTAAAGAAACTTAATTTAATTAATTGTTATCTAGGGTAGAATAATTTATGGATTTTTTAATAAATTTCCTTCTATTAGGCCTATCTTTGTCAATATTGATATGGGGAGCTGACAAATTTGTAGATAGCGCTTCAATAATTGCAAAGCAACTTGGCATTAATGAATTAACTATAGGCCTAACAGTTGTTGCTTTAGGAACTTCTGCTCCAGAAATTTTTGTTGGCATCTCATCAATTATTAATGAGAGTGAATCTTTAGCAATGGGCGCTGTTGTTGGGTCAAATATTTCTAACATTGCTTTAATTTTTGGTGTTTCTTGCATAGGTATTGCTGCTAAACCCAAAAAAACTCCATTAGTACAATTTGTTCCATTTTTATTATCATCATTTATTCTCGGTTATGCACTAATTGATTTATCAATTTCAAAATTTGAAAGTGTTTTACTTCTAATAATTTTTTTATATTTTATATATGTTACATATCAAAACAGGTCTAATGATGATCAAATGCAAGAAGATTCTTTTCCTGAAGAAGGTTCAATTTATACAATTTTCGCACTTTTATTTGGATTAATTGCTCTTGTAGCTGGATCAAATTATGCAGTGGTATATGCTGAAAAAATTGCAGTTCTTTTAAAAATTTCAGAGCTTGTTATTGGACTAACCATCATAGCTATTGGAACTAGCTTGCCTGAATTAGCAGCTACGATTAGTGCAGTAATTAAAAAGAAAACTGATATGGTTGTTGGAAATGTAATTGGTTCAAACGTCTTAAATATAACTCTGGTCGTTCCAATTATCGGATTTTTCTCAAATGTTCAACTTGATAGCTTAATTCTATCAAGAGACTTTTTTGTAATGATTATTGCAACAATCTTATTTGTGATTATTGGTATATCCTATTCGTCTAAAGCATTTGGCATTAATTCAATTAAACTAGTTGGACTGATCTTAGTTTCTAGTTATTTGATATATATTCTTAGTTTGAGTAGCTTAATCTAAGCTTTTCTTAAATAAAGGAGAATTATTCCAACAAAGAAAGCACAAACTTCAAAAACAAAAAATGTATTATAGAATCCTGGAGTGGTTGGCAGCATTGAAAAAATAACTCTGCCCAATGCAATTGACCCTACAATAAAAGTTATTAACTTGATTGAAAATATTCCAATATTTTCTTTAAAAATTCCCACTAAACACATAATACCTATACAAAGATTAAGACCTCCGTATATTCCTGCAATTTCAGAATAACCAATCTGAGAAGTAACAGATAATCCTACTGCTTCCAAAAAACTTGGGTAGCCCAGTTCTAATGCTCCAAGCAAAGGATCTAAAATTGCCCATACACCAATAGTTCCGTAGATTACTGCCATAAACAACAAATAAATTCTATTTATCCAAATCAAGTCATATTCTCCATTTTGTAATAAAATTAGCATTCATTATATATATATTTCATATGAATACCGATTTAATAAAATATATTACATTTTTTAGTTTGTTTATTGTTTGTATTAATATTAATGGGAAAATTATGCTTGATGAAAATGACAAATTAGTGTCACCCCTACCAAAACCTTATGATGGTTTAGTATATTCTGTCGACGACCTGAAGTCTTTTATCGTCTCTACTGTGAAATCAAACAAACAACCAATTATTATATTTGGTGCAAACTGGTGTCCTGACTGCAGAATATTTTCTGGAACAATGGACATACCAAAAATTAAATCATACATAAATGATCATTTTGCAATCTTGTACATAGATGTAAAAAGATATGAAATAAACATGCAGTTAATGGAAGAATTTGGAATTCCATCTGCAGAGGGGATTCCAAGAGTTTTAGTATTTGATAAAAGAATGAATCTTATAAATAATTCAAATACAACTGAATGGAGAACTGCTAGGGAACGATCAAGTCAAGAAATTTTTGATTTCTTTCAAAACATGACTACTAATTAAATTGTCTGCTTGCACTTGCAAATATTAGATAAAAAATTCCACCAAAAATTAAAACAAAGGAGCATATGTAAAAAATTGAGCTCCATGAATTAGTTATCTCAAGAATAAATCCTGCAACTATAGGTGCAAGAATTGCAGCAATCATTCCGATGCTTCCTGCAATTCCAACTAACGAACCAGTATATTTTGGACCAAGGTCTGCATGATTTACTCCAAATCCACCAGCACAAATACCTGAACAAATGTTAATTAAGCAGAGCAAAATTACAGCATTTAAGAGAGAGTCCTCAAAAGAAATTAAATATAAGAAAAATGCAGATCCGAAAAATCCTATTGAATTGACAGTTTTTCTAACCTTGATAACTTCATAACCTTTTTTAATTAAGTTATCAGCCAGAAAGCCTCCCAATATCAGCGCAATCATTGCGACTAAACACGGAATTACAATTGAATATATAAATGCATTTGAGCCTAAATCTATTCCCATACCGCCTTGAGAGACAGGAGCGTTAACATATTTTGGTAAATAAGATAAAAATGTGTAAAGAGACCAATTATTACAAAATGTAGCAACAGTAATTGCCATAAATGGCTTATTTTGTATAAGTTTGAGAAATGGTATCGATGAAGCAGAAGTTTTTGCAGGTGCCTCTGATTGTATTAATTCTAATTCGTTTTTAGATAAATTTTTATTGCTTTCAGGAAAAGATGTAACAGTTGTGTTCCAAAAAAAATACCAAAAAAAGCCTAAAGCTCCAAAGGTATAAAACACCCATTCCCATGAATAATTGGCTATGATTAAGGCAGCAACTGCATATCCAAACAAAGTTCCAGCAGCAATTCCGCTATTTGTGAAACCTACAGCTCTAGTCCTTTCTTTAAAAGGTATCCATCTTGCATATATAGCATGCCATGATGGGAAAGTTACGCCCTCTCCAAGCCCCATTAATATTCGAATTAAAATCAGCCACCACAATCCTTGATATGAGAAAAAAGGAGTAATTATTGTAAAAAATGACCATATTAATAGAGCATATCCGAGAACTTTTTTACCGCCATATCTGTCTGCTAAATATCCTCCAACTATCATAGTAATCATATATCCAAAGTAAAAAGATCCTAAAATAATTCCAACTTGAGATTCAGACCAGCCAAATTGCTCTTGCATTGGAATTATTGCTACAGAAATGTTTACTCTATCGATGTAACAGATAAATACAGCTAAAAATGATAAAAAGATAATCTTAAATCGGTATGGAATAATCATTCAGGAGTAAATTTTATTGGCATCTCTTGAATTGCATGTACAAAATTATTTGGTGCTACTTTCCAGTCACCATTCACTTCAAAATCACTAAAACGAGTCAAAAACTGTTTATAAAACTCTCTTAATTGCATCAATGCAACAGGCTTGCCTAAGCAAGTATGTCTTCCAATACCAAATGCTAAGTGTTTTTCAGCATTTTCTCTGAGAATATCAAACTTGTCTGGATCTTTGAAAATTTCTGGATCTCTGTTAGCAGCTCCATACCACAAAGAAATTTTTTCGTATGGGCCTATCATCTGTCCATTTATTTCAGTTTCCTCTAAAGATGTTCTTCGCATATGGATAACCGGTGATACACATCTTACAGTTTCATTTATAAAGTTTGGTAAGAGCTCATAATTCTCTAATAAAATTTCTTTTTGTTTTGGGTTGTCATGAAGTAACTTAATTCCGCCACTCATAGTATTTCGAGTTGTATCATTTCCTGCAAAAATTATTAGCAGCCAAGAACCATCAAGAAATTCATCTGAGAGTTGTTGACCTTCGATTTCTGCATTGGCAATTGCACTCAACAAATCGTCGGATGGATTTTCTCTTTTATTTTTTAAAATGAATCTCCCATATTCAAACATTTCGTCAACCATTGCATTAAACATATCAACCATTGCTGGATCTGGTGTACTGTCAGTTTTTCCTTCGTTCTGTTCTTTTATCATTTCATAGGTAAAGTATTGAGCCAATTCTAGAAATTCCATCCAAGAAACAAGTTTTTGCCTATCTGCTTCTGGTATGCCAAGGATCTCTGATAACGTAAATATTGGTAATTGCTGAGAGACTTGCTGTACTAGATTGCATTCACCCATAGGAGCGATGACATCTAATAATTCGCCAACTTTAACAGACACTTTTTTTTGTAATTCATCTACGTAACCAGATTTAAAAAATGGCATGTGTTCCTTACGAAGCCCAAGATGCATTTCTCCATCTAAATTTAGCATATGGTCGATGGTAGATTTAAAAAGTTTTGGGTGTCTATTTTCTTCAGTGCCTAAAGTTAATAAATTTCCAGTAGAGTATTGTGAGGAGAAGATCTTAGGATTCATAGATACATGTTTTATGTCGTTATATGAAGTTAAGACCCAGTAACCAGGCTCAGGATCTGTTGGCATTGGGTCATGGAAGAATACTGGAGATTTCTCTCTAAGTTCTTTATATAAACTAATTGGTTGTCCTTTTGTAAATAAGTCAAGGTCGTTCAAAGAGCCTGAAGGCTTATGAGGATATGAAATATTGTGTTTTGGATGATTAATCTTATTACTTAAAATTTCATCAGATAATATGTATCCTGGGTTTGGATTAGTCACCTCCACCTCCTCCAGCATCTCCACCTGCAACTGTTCCATCTGAGGAAGGATTTGGATGAGTAAGATATATGCTAGACATAAACGCTGTACCGTCTCCAAGAGCTGCAGTTATTTCTTTGAGATTTAGTTTTTCACCCAAATCAGAGTAAGGCTGCACATCTCCAGAGTCTTTATCTACAATAAGTGCATCTTTTTTTGATACTAAAATAATATCTCCAGAAATTATTACTAAGAAGTATTGATTAAAATTGAACATAGATTTTTTGAATCTTTTTCGAAATTTAATCTTGCCAGTCTTCCATGACATTTTTGATATTTCTCTTGAGGAAGAAAGAAAGTACATGTATCCATCATGTGAACTTGGTATAAATGGAATCATTGAGCTATGAAGATAATCTTGATAATGAGACCATAAAAAATCTCCATTATCACTTTTAAAACAATGAACCATTTTAGAGCTCCATGACGAGCTAAAAACAATAATATAATCTTCGAATTGTCCTATGATGTTTGGCTTGTAACCTGGAGAAATGTCTCCAACCCATACTGGTTTATTTTTAACTAGGTCGTACTTTGCAATAGATCCTTTTTTGCCAAAAATTGCTACTTTATCCATGAGTGCAATTATATATGTTTCAGATATGAGGAGTCGAACTCCTCATATCTGAAATAAAATTAGAAGCTATAGGTATATCTCAGCGCTATAGTTCTTGGAGGTATCCACTGCATCCAGTTTCTTGGTCTCCATGATGTGTCATCAACTGCATAAATATATGCCTCAGTTCTCTTATCAGTTAAGTTATCTATTGATAGTTGAAGCATAGAATTTTCACTCAAGTCTAATCCTAGATTAAAGTTTAGCTTAGTATAATCAGGTGAACTTGAATTAGGATTCTCAGCAAAAGTATTAAAGCTATCTCCGTAGTAATTTACGTCCAGTCTTGCATATGTAGGATATGACATTATGGTCGTGTCATAGACCAGACCAAGATTCCACTGGGTTTCTACAGTATTTGGAAGTCTATCTCCAGCAGAAGCACCAAGAGAATCAATATCAATTGAAGTTTCTGCAGTCATAGAGCTTCCTGCAAAATCTAAGGAAACTGAATCATTAATAGCGTAAGTAAAGTCGACCTCCCAACCAGAAGTTTCTGCTTTACCTCCATTAAAGTTATATCTCCAACCACAACCAGGTGTGACTTGGATTATTATTCCGTCCCAATCAACATCAAAATAAGTAACATTAGCCGTATAGTTTTCACCTCTAGCTTTTACTCCGAATTCAGTTGTCTCAGCCTCATCAGAATTGAATCTTCTTGAGAAGTTTGCTTGTGCTGCTTCATCACTGCTACAGAATGGAGGAAGTGGTGCCTGATTTCCACCAGGTCTATACCCTGCTGCTTGAGTTGCATACAAGGTCAAGTCCTCGTTTACTAAATAACTAACAGCATATTTCATTCTAGTATCAGACTCTGAACCAGATAATTCAGCACAGTCAGTTCCTGCCGGATCAGTACCGTCACAGCCAGTGCTATCCATATAAAAAATACCGTATTGATATGTTTTTGATGCATCTTCAATTTCATAATCTCTAATGCCTAATGTAAGCGTTAATTTGTCATTTACGTTGTAGTCAAACTGACCATAAAGAGATGTCTCTTCTTGCTCATTAAATTCAGTATATGAAGCATAATACAAGTAAGGATAGCCTAAATGATCCGAACAAAATGGTGGACAATATGCTGTAGCATCATAAACAGCCGGATCAACTCCAGCAGCAATCGAAGTAACATAATCTAGCCAATATGCATCGACTGCATATTGAGTTTGTGAAATTGAATTAGGTTGTTCCTCAAATTTATAGTTATAGTAACCAATAGTCCACTCAAATTTTCCAGGTTTTGAAACTAGTCTCAATTCTGTAGTATCTTCATAATATTTGTCACCATCCACAATAAGCGGTGCAGGAACATAATCATCCATATCAATTCTAGCCCAGTCAGTCACAGCATCTTCTTCTACTGTTCTATCAGAGATAATTAAATTTGCATCGAAAGCACCAAAATCATATTTAATATTTGCTATTAGTGTTTCTCTTGTAATATCTTCAGACTCATCTGCTGCTAAAGCATGAGCATATTTTGGGTCATAGTTTGTAAGTACCGAGCTTCCATTAGGATAATCAGCTTCAGTTGCTGCAAATCCAGATATCGCACTCAAACGCGAACATGTTGGATCACCGTCCCAGTTATACCACCAACTTGATGCTTGAGGACAGCCTTCAACATAAACGTCAGCACTACCAGGCTTGCTCTGACCTGGTTCTAAAATACCATATGCTTTGTTATTAAAATTAACATACCTCAAACTTCCAGTTAATTTGCCCCCATTATTGAATCCTAGTGTGATCATAAGTTGAGAATCATCTTCCTCACCAACAGTATTGCCTGTCTGAATATTTTTATAGATACCTGGAGAAACAAGCTGCGAATATACAGCTCTAACAGCAAGACTGTCAGTTAGAGGCATGTTGTACATCATTTCGATACTAGTCTCAGGATCATTAGCTTTAACTTTATCACCATAACCAAGCCTAATTTTTCCATAAGCTGCGCTTGAATCTGGTTTATTAGTTATGTATCTGATAGTTCCACCGATAGCATTAGATCCATAGAGTGTGCCCTGTGGCCCTCTAAGTACTTCAATTCTTTCAATATCAAATAAACTCATTAGTGAGCCGTTTATTTCATCAATATAAGTAGAAGAAGTTCCTGATGATCTTTGCGAAGTAGATGTATTTAGCCCCCTGAAAGTATAGTAATTTGATCCGCCAGGTGTCGACACACCAGCAATTGATCGCAAATAGTCTTCAGGATTAGTTATACCTCTCTCTTCTATTGTAGCTTCTGTAATTACAGATATGTTCATAGGTATTTCTTGAACAGTTTCAGCTTTCTTATTTGCAGTAACAATCACTTCTTCAACTTCTTGAGAAATCAAGACGAATGGAGCCAAAATTAGTGCGCATAAAATTGTCTTCAAATTTTTCATAATTTATATCCTCTCAAACAAAAAACCCAGCAAAAGCTGGGTCAATTCAATAAAAGCAGGTCCCAGCTATGCTGCTACTCCCCGGCTTTTATGTAGGTTAATTTTTAACATACTTAGGTGAGTATATATGTAAAAAAGAATTAAACTAGTAAATTAAGAAAAAAAGTATCTATTTTTTATATCCAATATTGGTAGGGATGGAGGGAGTCGAACCCCCACGCCTTGCGGCACTTGGTTCTAAGCCAAGCGTGTCTACCAGTTCCACCACATCCCCAGGCATTGGCATTATATATAGATAAATTGTATTAGTGGAGTTTTTTTTAAAGGTCGTAGTTTATTAAATCTTTTCTTTTTTTATGAACGTATGTAAGACCTATAAGCGTTATGACTCCTAAAATTGAAGCTACAATATCGTGAAAGTGATATCCTTCATATACTAAACCACATACTTTTCCAAGAAGCATAAATACGCACAGATAGATCAGAACAGTACCTAATTGAACTTTTGAAGATGAAAAAATAAACCTTATCAAAATATAACCTGAAGCTACAAAAACTCCCGACATTGTTCTAATAAAGTTCGCTAATGGTGTATATCTCTCAACGCCATCAAAAGCCGGGTACCATGAAACAAAATTAGGTCCCAACATAGCCCAAAGACCCATTACGCAAGATGTGATGCCTATAATTAATAAATAGCCTTTAAAAATTGTATTCATATCACTCCCAACATATAAAGTGCTAGTAAAAAAGATAAGACTCCAATGCCCATCCAAGTGTACATTTCCTTATAATTGTTAAATTTATATGAATTAATTGCAAGAAAACAACAAAAAATTGGCGCGATAACCAAAACACCATAACCAATTAAAATTGCTAATGGAATAAAAGCCAAGAACAAAAATAATTGCAAGATAAATTTATTCATATAACTATAAAACTATTAATTATCATTTGTGTCAATTTTCATTCGCCTGGGCTGAATTTAGGTCTTCAGATGAACTGATTTGGGTTTGTATCTCAAGAATGGTTTGATTTAGCTGATTTTTATAATTATTAAGAGCTTGTACAGTATCATCAAGTAACATTAATTGAGTATCAATTGAACTGATATTCATTCTTATTGAATTTAAATCTTCCTCAGATAGTCCCAGATTTTCAATATTCTGCATATTTGTTTCAATGCTATTTCGCATCTTTAATAAATTTGTTTGATTACTATCAACATCTGTTTGTAGTTTTTGAAGTATTTCTTCTATTTTAATTGCTTGATCCGATAATTTTTGAATATTAACTTTATTTCTTTTATTACTTAAATCCCAAAGTTTCCTAACTTCCTTATCTAAAAATTGAATTGAAGACGAAATATCAGTAATCGTGTCATTATTTGTCTCATCAACAATATTAATTTGTTCCTCAATGAGATTAAGTCTTTCATCGATGGTGTTTAATAATGATTTGTCGTTTTCAGTTTCAAAGGTTTGCCATATCCATAAAAATAAAATACTCATAAAAACCAATACATATATAAAACCCACCAAAAGGCCACCATTATTTGATCTTTTCAAATATTCAGGAAATTTTCTTTCAACTTTCATATCTAGTTTTTTATAATTAAAAATATTAATTATTTAGCTTATAATGGTTATCTATTTTACCTTAACTTAAAGACGTATTTATGAATTTAGACTTTTCAGATGATCAAAAGTTCCTTCAAGAGGAAGCTAGAAAGTTCCTAGAGAAAGAAAATGCACTTTCTCGCAACAGGTCTGTTTTAGAAAATAATGCAAATGTTGATGTTGAGCTTTGGAACAAAATTGTTGAATTGGGATGGACAGGTATTAGAATCCCTGAAGAATATAGTGGATTAGGTCTTGGCCATTTAGAGCTTTGTGTAATTGCTGAAGAATTAGGGAGATTTTTAGCACCTGTGCCATTTTCATCATCAGTTTATTTATTTACTGAGGCCATAATTAATTATGCTAATGACGATATTAAAAAAGAAATACTGCCTAAACTAGTGTCAGGCGAAGTTATAGGAACACTTGCAGTTGCTGAGGATTTACAGGCCCCTACTGCTGATAATATTTCGTTACAAAGTGATAACAATATTTTAAATGGAAAAAAGATAGCTGTACCTGATGCTGAAATTGCTACGCATGCAATTGTGGTTGCAAAAACATCTTCAGGGATCTCTCTTCAGCTTGTTGACCTAAATGCTGATGGTGTAAAAATCGAAAAACAAGAAAATATTGATGAGAGCAGAGGTTATTTTTCTATCTTATTTGAAAATTCTCCAAGCAAATTGATAGGTGATGAAACTGGCGGCTGGGACTTATATGAAGCTTTGATGAATCAAGCTGCCGTATTGTTTGGTTATGAACAAATAGGTGGATCTCAAGCAGCCTTAGATATGGCTATTAATTATTCTAAAGAGAGGTATGCTTTTGGGAGACAAATAGGATCATTTCAAGCAATAAAACATAAACTAGCTGATATGTATATTGCCTTAACGCTTGCAAAATCTAATTGTTATTATGCTGCATGGGCACTATCAACTAACTCAGCTGACTTACCTTCGGCATCTGCTACAGCTAGAGTAAGCGCAACAAAAGCATATCAACTCTGCTCAAAAGAAAATATTCAAACTCATGGTGGTAATGGTTTTACATGGGAATATGATTGTCATATGTTCTATAGGCGATCAAAACTATTATCTTTAAATATAGGCTCACTAAGTAACTGGAGGGAAAAACTAGTTACCAGTCTTGAACAATCAAATATTAATTAGGAAAAATTATGGATTTTAACGACACCCCCGAACAAGCTAAATTTAGAAAAACATGTAGAGATTGGCTAGAAAAAAATGCACAGCTTAAAGATAGTTCACCATCTGAGTCTAATTTCGCTAACAAAGACATAATTAAAGAAGCGAAAGCATGGCAAAAAAAGAAATATGATGCAGGTTGGGCCATGCTCCACTGGCCTAAAGAATATGGAGGTATTGGCGCATCTCCAATAGAAAGAATTATTTGGGCTAATGAAGAATCAAAGTTCAATGTACCAAAAGGTATTTTTGAAATTGGGTTAGGTATGTGCGGACCAGTAATGATGCAGTATGCTTCTGAGGAACAAAAAGAAAGATACTTACCTCCGATGGCTGAGGGTAAGGAAATTTGGTGTCAATTATTCTCAGAACCTTCAGCTGGATCTGACGTTGCTGGCCTAAGAAGTAAAGCAGTTCAAGATGGGGATAAATGGATAATAAATGGTCAAAAAGTTTGGACATCTGGTGCACACTTC
>ENA-OSEY01001047-OSEY01001047.1-marine-metagenome-genome-assembly--contig:-NODE-1047-length-19580-cov-5.358560_pt1 | contig 19580 bp, 9 predicted proteins | sample MGYA00248465_ERZ534230 | MGnify/ENA primary metagenome ERZ534230 (study PRJEB26409, sample SAMN06344110) | marine metagenome | isolation source: Sea water from surface | place: Atlantic Ocean:Southern...
AACCCGCGACCTCCTGCGTGACAGGCAGGCATTCTAACCAGCTGAACTACCACCCCGGTTGAATTTGATAGGCAAAACTATCTTTTCATTAATACTTATGAAAGCAAAACATTAAATTTTTAAATTGATTATTTCAAATTCATATTAAATCTTTCATAAATTTACCCTTCAAACAAAATCAATATGTCTCTAGACTTTGAAAAACCAATAATTGAGCTTGAAGAGAAGTTGAATCAGATGAAAGATATTGCTGCCAGAAATGGTAAGAGCTTAGATGATGAGGCAGTACTATTAGAAGGTAAAATCATCGAGTTAAAGAAGGAGATCTTCTCTAACTTAACTAGATGGCAAAAAGTCCAACTTTCAAGGCATCCTAATAGACCATATTTCCTAGATTATGTATATAAGATAACCAATGAGTTCATTGAATTGCATGGAGATAGGGTAGCAAAAGACGACAAAGCAATGGTTGGAGGAATTGCTGATATAGACGGAAAATCAGTTGTTTTAATTGGTCAGCAAAAGGGTAGAACAACTAAAGACAGACAATTCAGAAATTTTGGTATGTCAAATCCTGACGGATACAGAAAAGCTCTTAGACTAATGAAGATTGCTGAAAAATTTAATATGCCAATAGTTACTTTAATTGATACCCCTGGAGCATATCCTGGACTGGAAGCAGAGGAGAGGGGACAGGCAGAAGCAATTGCTAAAAATATTCAACAGATGACTACTTTAAAAGTCCCTGTTATTTGTATTGTTATAGGTGAAGGAGCATCAGGTGGCGCTCTCGGTATAGGGGTAGGAGATAAAGTATATATGATGGAGTATACATGGTATTCTGTTATATCTCCTGAATCTTGCTCGTCTATTCTATGGAGGAGTTGGGATTATAAGGAGCAGGCAGCAGAAGCTTTAAAGTTAACATCCTCCGACCTAAAGAAAATGAAAATTATTGATGGTGTTATTAAGGAACCGTTAGGAGGTGCTCATAACGATGTTGATTTAGCTGCTAAAAGACTAAAGAAAGTTATTCTTGATGATATTCAAGCACTAGAGAAAATTAAACCCGATAAAAGAATTGATGAAAGGATAAATAAATTCTCTCAGATGGGTGTCATCAATGATTAGTCTTCTAAATAAATTCATATTCCTTAAAATACTTAAATGGAAAATAACTGGAGATGTTCCTACAGATAAGAAATTAATTTTTGCTGTTGGACCCCACACATCTGCCTATGATTTTTTTGTTGGATTATTTTTTAGATCCCATTTAAAAATGGAAAATCAGATTAAATTTATAGGTAAAGCAGAGTTATTCAAGATCCCTATATTTAGTCTCTTTTTGAGAAGTATTGGTGGAATACCAGTCATTAGAAATAAAAACAATAATTCAGTTGATTATTTAGTTAATGTTATAAATAACAACAATGAAATTTATCTTTCATTATTTCCTGAAGGGACTAGAAGTAAAGTAGATAAATTAAAGACAGGATTCTATTTTATAGCATTAAAATCAAAAATTCCAATACAACCAATTGGGTTTGATTTTGAGAAAAGAATAGTAGATTTTGGAAAAAAATTTAATCCATCAGGAGATATTGACAAAGACATGAAACATATTACCTCTTACTTTAGTAAATTTAATGGGAAGTTTCCTGAGAATGGTTTAAACCACTAATTCTAATGTATTTTTATACTGTTTTAATTTTCATCTTAACAAGCGTATTCTTTTCATTTGAAAGAGACTCCGATGCTGTTGTTAATACTCAAATTATTTTATCTGATTCCTTACTATTCCCAAAGGCAAAACATAGAGAGCAATCAAAACTTATTCACCAGTTACTTACTAAATATCATTATAAAAAAGTTAGCCTAAATGATTCTTTGTCAGAAAAAGTTCTTGATAAGTATATATCAAGCTTAGATCCTAACAGAGAGTATTTATATAGCTCAGATATAAATTACTTTAAACAGTATGAGAGACAGATGGATGATTACATAACATCTGGTTACCTTGAACCTGCTTACGAGATTTTTACTGTTTACCATGAAAGGGTGAAAAATAGGATTGATTTTGTTTTTTCGATGCTCAAAAATGAACCAGATTTTTCTAAAGTAGAAGATTTTTATCTGGATAGAAAAGAATCAGAATGGTTTGATGACGTTGAACAGATGGATGACTACTGGAGAAAAAAGATTAAAAATGCTGTACTAAACCTTAAAATTTTAGGAAAAGATTGGAACTCAAACAAAGAGACGCTTGAGAACAGATACAAAAGATTCAAGAAGACAATAAATCAGTTTAACTCTGAAGACGTTTTCGAAATATTTATAAACTCTTACGCAGAGCTTTATGATCCGCATACTAACTACTTCTCGCCAGTAAATGCAGATAGGTTTGAAATAAACATGAGTAAAACATTTGAGGGTATTGGAGCTAGATTACAGCAAGACATTGAGTACACGACTATTTTCTCTATAATGCCTGGTGGTCCAGCCTACAGAAGTAAGTCGTTAGAAAAAGGGGATAAAATCATTGGCGTTGCTCAGGGTGACGAGGGTAATTTTGAAGATATTATAGGTTGGCGATTAGATGACGTCGTTAGTAGGATTAAGGGACCTAAAGCGTCAGTCGTAAGATTATTGGTCATAAAAAAGGAGTCGTCTATTGATGCCTTTCCTGATACTGTTAGACTTGTAAGAGACAGGGTAGATGTTGTGGACGAAGACGCAACATTCGATATAGTTCCATTTAATTCAAGCGATAGGCAGTTTAACATTGGTGTTATTAAGATCCCTAGTTTTTATATAAATTTCGAAGATGCTCAAAAGGGAGTAAAAGATTATAAAAGTGTTACTAGAGACGTTAAGAGGTGTATTGATTCTTTAAAAACACTTTCAGTTGATGGAATAATTATAGATTTAAGAAATAATGGAGGTGGTTCATTACAAGAAGCTATTGACTTGACAGGACTTTTTATAGAAACTGGACCTGTTGTTCAGATTAAATCCTCAAACGGTAGAATTGAGATTGAGAAAGATTTTGATAAACAAATACATTACGACGGTCCACTGTTGGTATTAAATAATTCATTTACCGCCTCATCATCTGAAATTTTCTCAGGTGCATTGAAAGATTATAAAAGAGGTCTCATTGTCGGAGAGCCAACTTTTGGTAAAGGTACTGTTCAAAATCTACTTGATTTAGATAGATTTTTTCCAAAAAGTAGTCTGAAGTTTGGTCAGTTAAAGATCACTCTAGCTAAATATTACAGAGTAAGCGGGGGAAGTACACAAAAGATAGGTGTTAGTCCTCATGTTTTATTCCCAAATATTTATGATAGAGAGATATATACTGAAAACGCAAGAAAAAATGCATTAGAGTGGGATAAGATAAGAGACATATCTTTTGAAAATAATAATGATATTTCTGAATCTCTTGTGGATCATTTAAACTCAAAGTTTATTAATGATACCAAGTCTGATTCTTCACTTATTAATTACCTTTCATTTGTTAAGAGAACAGAAGAAAATAGAAAGAAAAATACAATTTCACTCAACTATGAGACAAGATTGGAAGAAAAAAAACAAAGCGATAGTCAGAATAACTCTCTCAATACCTCATTAAAAATCACTGAAATATTTCCAATTGAACAAGAGGACTTAAAGAAAAAGATTAAAAATGATTTGTATCTGAGGGAAAGTGTTAAGCTTTTTGTGGAGATGATTGGCTATAAAAACTCCTAAAAATCTAATTTATAAACAACTTCTGTTAATAACTAATACTTAGATCGTGGATAATTATGTGGTATTAATGTGTAAAACTTGTTGATATCTTTTCTTTTTTTTTGTGGAGGTTTATTAAAAAATAGTCTTACTTAGTATCATCAAGCGAGAGATATAAATGTTGAGACATATGTCGAGGCAGGTATCTAGAGCGAATAGAGGAACTACGGTTTCAATATACGAAATAGAAACAAGCTCTCAAAATGTAGTCTTAATTTATTAAGATGAAACTTTGGGGACATTTTAACTGTAGCTTGACGTTTGGAAAGCACCACGGTGATTTTTAAATGAAAAGGGCAGATATTCTTAGGAATTGATGCCCTTTTATTGTTTATAGACATTCCTAGATGAGATTCAATCTTCTTTTTCGTACTACTTTTCTTTACTTAATTTTTTCACTTTTAGTTCCTTTTGTTTCACACACAAATGACCTTAAATATATTTTTAAGAGTGGATCAGAGGGTTATAATACATTTAGAATTCCATCAATCATAACCACTGATTCAGGAGTTGTGTTAGCATTTGCAGAAGGAAGAAAAAACAGTTCATCTGACTCTGGAGATATTGATTTAGTACTGAAAAGATCTACTGACGGAGGAAAGACATGGGGGGATTTAATAGTTATCAGAGACGATAGCACAAATGTATGCGGTAATCCATCCCCAGTAATTGATAGAAAAACTGGAAAAATATTTTTATTATCTACTTGGAATAGAGGAGATGACACTGAATCTGAAATTATCAATATGACAAGTGTAGACACTCGAAGAGTTTATGTCATGAATTCGATAGATGAGGGATTGTCATGGTCAAAACCAATTGAAATTACAGACAATGTAAAAAAACCAAACTGGACTTGGTACGCAACTGGTCCAGTTCATGGAATTCAGATAAGAGAAGGAAGTAAAAAAGGAAGGATAGTAATTCCTTGTGATCATATAGAGGCAAATACTAAAAAATATTATTCTCATATAATATATTCTGATGATGGTGGAAGCTCTTGGAACATTGGAGGCATAACACCTCAGGATCAGGTAAACGAATGTTCTGTGGCAGAGATAGGTAAGGGAAAGTTGATTTTGAATATGAGAAATTATGATAGAACTCAAATGAATAGGAAAATATCCATTAGTAAAGACTATGGAGAGTCTTGGGGAGATATATATGACGACAAAGCCCTTGTAGAACCTATATGTCAGGCAAGCATTCTAAGGTATTCATTCAAAGGTTCTGGGAGAAATGATTTATTATTTATAAATCCAGCAGATAAAAATAAACGACTGAATATGACACTAAGACTAAGTAGTGACTTAGGAAGAACATGGACAAAAGAATTTTTACTTCATGAGGGCCCTTCGGCATATTCTGACATAACTAAATTAAGAAATGGCAATATTGGTTGTCTATTTGAGGCTGGTAAAAATAGTCCATACGAAGGTATTGTTTATAGAGAAGTTGACGTTAGAGACATAAATTGACATAGTATAATCCTATGTTAATAAGTTGTTGAAAACTTTTAAATCAGATGTATTGTATAATTAAAAAATATTGTCTTACTTAGTTTCATCAAGCGAGAGATATAAGAGTTGAGACCTAGTCTCGGCAGTAAGTTTGAAAGTTAAAAGAAACTACGGTTTCCACAAACAATAAAATGAACGGCTCTCAAAGCGGAAACTTAGCTTGCTAAGCGAAAACTTTAAGGACACTTTAACTGTAGCTTGACGTTTGGAAAGCACCACGGTGATTTTTAAATGAAAAGGGCGGCATATTCGATAAGAATATACGCCCTTTTATTGTTTATATACCTTTTTACTAATCAAGAATTATTCCCATAGCACCTTTCTCTCTAAGAAACTTCGTGAAATTAGGTACATCAACACCCACTATCTCCTGATATGGATTTATATATCTTTCATAGTCAGATTTTAGTTCCTGAACCCTATCTAGCATCCCATCATTTGGAGCCTGATCATCAGTAGTTAATCTGTCATAAAGGTGAGTGATGTGATTTGTCCATTTTCTAGGATAATTAATTTCATCTTGCGAAGTCTCTATCTTGTCTTGATATAAATTGTTCTCTACATTTTTTATTGACTCTATTATTGAATTACCAAGATCTTTGACTTCTTTATGGTAATCTTTTCCTTCTGTAAGACTAATAAATTTTGTTATCTGACTTACTATCCCTCTCATCTCACTTAATTTTTCTTGGGATTCATTAATGAGCCCTACAACTTCAGAGGATACGTTGAACTGCATCTCTAGATCCTGTGCAGATATTTTCCACCTTGGATCCATTCTCACCTCTAAAGGCTTAGAGTATATCTCACCCTGAACATTTAGTTCAATTGTATAGGTTCCAGGAATTGCAAGTGGCCCATTTCCTCTGTTAGCACTGTAATACATAGAAATGAAGTCTTTTTGTATCTTAGGCTCTTCATGTTCTAGATCCCAATAAATCGTATGTGTGCCAGCATATACTTTCTCTTCATCATAATCTACGTCAAAGAGATAACTTGTTCGTTCTTGAAAATTAACTACAATATTTCCACTTGGGTCTTTGATGAACAACTCAATTTCATCAACATTATAATCTCGAGGAAGATAGAACGATATGTCATTCTCAAATCTGATGCCACCAGACCGTCTGCCTCCTCCAAGATTTGTCCTAAGTGCAGGTTCTGGAGTAAATAGAAGCGGTTTATCGTCTATTAAATGTATATCTTGAAGTACATTTATTTTATCTAAGATCCAAAACCCTCTTCCCTGGGTTGATATGGCGAGATCATTCTGAGTAACCTCCATATCAGTTATAGGGACATGAGGAAGATTCATTTGTAATGAATTCCACGATTTTCCATCATTGAAGCTTACATATGCCCCGAACTCAGTTCCTGCATAAAGTAAGCCTTTTCTTGCTGGATCTTCAGCTACAGCTCTTACAAAATGATCAGATGGAATTCCATTATTCTTTGATATTATCTTCCAACTCTCACCGTAATTGTTTGTAACAATTATATATGGTTTAAAGTCATTGTTTCTGTAATTGTAAACTGCCACAATAGCTCTGCCAGGTTCGTGTGAGGATAATTCGATTTTATTAATAGTTCCTTGGTATGGAATAATCTTCTCCGGTGTAATATTTACCCAGCTTTTTCCTCCGTCTCTTGTGATATGTATTAAACCGTCATCTGATCCTACCCATATCTCTCCCTCGTTATGAGGAGACTCTTCTAGGGCAAATATAGATGAGTACACTTCTACTCCTGTAGCGTCATTTTGGATTGGTCCACCTGGAATATCAGCTTTCTCTTCATCTTCATTGAGTAGCTGTCTTGTCAAATCAGGACTTATAATGTCCCAATTTACAGCTTTGTCTGAAGTCACGTGAACAACATTTGAACCTACATAAACATTATCTGGATTGTATTTTGATACAAATACAGGGTAATTCCACTGGAATCTATATTTTAGATCGTCCTGTCTTGTTCCCTCAGTAAGGTGAACGTAAGGTGTCCTCTGATACTCTTCACCAGTGGCAAGGTTTTTATAAGTAAACTCACCGCTATAACCGGTTGAATATATAATGTTTGGGTCTGTTGGATGAACTGCTATATCAGAACACTCTGTTCCTCCGGCATTGAACCAGTTCTGGAAGGGAGTAAGTGCAGGTAGTCCCCTGGATGGCACTGATATAGTTGAATTATCCTGCTGACCAGCATACATTCTGAACGGAAACTGGTTGTCAACTGTAAGCCTGTAAAACTCAGGGGTAGGTTGATTTAACTGCGTTGACCATGTTTCTCCTCCGTTTAGTGATACGTTAGCCCCACCATCGTTACAATTGATCATTATCTTATTATCGTTTGGATTTATCCATACTCCGTGGTTATCACCGTGTTGAGTATATAGTCTCTCGTCGAAAGTTTTTCCTCCGTCAACCGACTTATAGAATCCAGTATTAGAGGCATAAATTATATTCTCGTTAACAGGGTCTGCGTTTATATGAGAATAGTACCATCCCCTTTGTCTTAACTTATGATCTCTATTTATCCTGTTCCATGTTTTTCCACCGTCATCTGAGCGGTACAGTCCACCTTCCTCTTCTTTTTGAGCCTGAATCATGGCCCACAAGCGACTGGAGTTAGCAGGTGAATATTCTACCTGTATTTTACCAGTTAATCCCTTAGGGAGGCCCTCCGTAAGTTTTTTCCAGCTCTTGCCAGCATCTTTTGACATAAAAACACCTCCTTCATCACTTCCGTCGACAAGTGTCCACGGTTTTCTTTGAACAGTCCAGAACGATGCTAGAATCTCATTTTCGTTGTCAGGATTGATTTCTACATCTCTTGCGCCCGTTTTATTGCTAATGAAATATACTTTCTCCCAATTTTTTCCCCCGTCTACAGTCTTGTAAACGCCTCTTTCAGCGTTTGGGCCAAATATATTACCTAGTGCAGCTACGTAGACAATATCTGAGTTTCTGGGATGAATCTCTATTTTCCCTATCAAACCTGCCTTAGGGAGTCCAATAAACTCCCAGTTTTCCCCAGAATCAACAGATTTATAGATACCGTTACCTATTGAAATATTACCTCTCGGGTCAGCAGAGCCTGTACCCACATAGATAACGTTTTCGTCAGATTCTGATACAGATATAGCTCCTATAGAACCTACCGTTATCTGCCCGTCTGATATGTTTTTCCAGTTATTTCCTGCGTCTGTGGTCTTCCAGACACCGCCTCCTGTAGTTCCCATGTAGAACGTGTAAGGCTTGGATATTACACCAGAAACAGCGGTTGATCTACCTCCCCGGTAGGGACCAGCAAATTTCCACTCTAAACTCTCGTATAATTGTTCAGTCGAGATTTCTTGAGAGTTGGAACTATTAGTATTAAAAATTAGAAGTAAAATTAAAGAGGGTAGTAGTGTTGTAAGTTTTTTCATTTATCATTTTTTTTTCAATATAGGTAAGAACTTTTAAAACATTAAATATTCCTATTTTTTTTAAAAAAAACCATTTTAGGTAAATCTAAAATAATAAACATAATACATTGTAAATGAGTAAGTTATATACTTATATTATAATCAAATATTTAATACATAATTAAAATTAAAAATTGCTTAATAACTAACCTTTTTTTGTCTTTTTTTTGGAACTAAAAAAATTTATCTCTTCATCACTGAGAGATTCTTTAAAATATTTTTAAATTGAATAATGGTCAGAGAAAATTGGGGTAGTAGGTTCGGTTTCATAATGGCAACAGCTGGATTTGCCATAGGTATGGGTAATATTTGGAGGTTTCCTTACATAGTTGGTGAGAGCGGTGGAGGTGCATTTATCCTTGTCTACTTACTCCTGACTGCGATTATTGGTATTCCTTTACTAACTGCTGAGGTCAGTTTAGGCAGGAAAGCTCAGCTAACACCACTAGCTGGTATGAAAAAATTAACGTCTCCAAGCTCTTTCTGGAATATAATTGGCTGGGTTGAGCTCCTAACAACCATTATTATCCTTGGTTTCTACCTTATGATCATGTCGTGGGTGACGGTATACCTTAAAGAATACATCACAGGAGAAGCCTTTTTATATGACTCAGACACAATACAGAGCCATTTTAATGATCTCCAAAGAGATCCTGGTACACTTATAACCTATTGTGCTGTAATATCGGCGATAATGGCTTTTGTAGCTGCTAGAGGCCTCCAGGGAGGTGTAGAACTCGTCTCAAAGGTATTCATGCCGGTACTGCTTGTTATGTTTATAATACTTGCATTTGGATCTAACACATTTGAAGGGTCCTCTGAGGGTTTGCTATGGTACCTTACTCCAGACTTCTCAAAAATTACGTTTGGAGTCATTTTAGCTGCATTAGGACAGATATTTTTCTCAGTAGGTATTGCCTTGACTGCAGGCTTTGTTTTTGGAAGTTACCTGGACAGAGATAACAGCGATATCCCGGGAAGTGTGGGAATTGTTGTATTTTTTGACACAGCAATAGCAATTCTAGCAGGACTTGTAATATTTCCTGCTCTATTTGCCTTTGGAATAGAGCCTAACTCTGGTCCTGGCCTATTATTTGTTACCATGGCATCGTTATTCAAGGAGATACCATTTGGAATGTTTCTTGGGGGCTTATTCTTCTTTCTAGTGTTTATCGCCGCATTTACATCGATAATTGGACTTTTGGAGGCAGTCATATCAACAGCGATGGATTCTTTCAAAATTTCTAGAATCAAGTCAGTTCTTATTTGTGTTTCCATGACCTTTATTCTATGTGTACCTAACGTACTTGGATTTAGCACGTGGAGTGGTTACGAGATCCTCGGAATGAGTATTTTTGGTTTCTTTGACTTCATATCAGCAAAAATATTACTTCCTCTTGGCGGTCTGCTGATATCTGTATATGTAGCCCACATATGGGGATTCAATAACTTTATGAGGGAGACAAACAAGGGCTCAGAAAAGATAAAGGTTACACCTATTTGGGGACCTGTAATGAAATTTATAATACCAGTCATAATTCTCGTAATCCTTATTGTAGGGCTTACAGGCGAGAATTTAGCTTAAAATTTACCAGTATGGACAAGATAGATTCACTTAATCAGACAGCTGATTTTCATAGGTTATTTAACCACCCAATCCTTGATAAGCCTACAATTCCAGATAAGAAGAGGTGTGCTCTGAGGGTTGAGCTCATCTCTGAGGAGTTGAGAGAACTAAAGGATGCTATAGAAGATAATGACATAGTCGAGATCGCTGACGCGCTCTGTGACATACAGTACGTATTATCTGGGGCCGTTCATGAGTTTGGGATGAGTGAAAAGTTTGTCAGGTTGTTCAACGAAGTGCAGAGGTCCAACATGAGTAAGGCGTGCGTATCTGTTGAGGAGGCTGAGGAGACAGTAGAGTGGTACAGGAAAGAGAAAGACACAGAATGTTACTACGAGGAGAAAGACGGTAAATACCTTATTTACAGGACATCAGATAGGAAAACATTGAAGTCAGTTAACTACTCTCCGGCAAATTTGAAAGATATTCTAGAGGACTAGCTTAGATGTTTGTATTCACATTATTAAGGTCAGAGAATGATTTTCTGAGCCTCTCAATCATAGCTTTTTCTCCCTCAAGGAGCCACTTCCTAGGATCGTAATACTTCTTATTTGGTACGTCATCACCCTCAGGGTTGCCTATTTGACTATTGAGATATTCCTGGTTTTTCGTGTGGTAGTCGTTAACACCCTTGCAGAATGCCCACTGCATGTCTGTGTCAAGATTCATTTTCACTGCACCGTAACCTATGGCTTCCCTTATCTCGTTAGTTGACGACCCTGAACCACCGTGAAAGACAAAATTTATAGGATTTGATTCGGTGTTATGCATCAGGGAGACGTACTCCTGAGACTTCTGTAATATGGTAGGAGTAAGCTTCACGTTTCCGGGCTTATAGACTCCGTGTACATTACCAAAAGCAGCTGCAATCATAAAATTTGGGCTAATTTTAGTGAGTCTGTCGTAGGCGTAGTTCACTTCTTCAGGCTTGGTGTAGAGTTTTGACTCGTCGATGTCGGTGTTGTCTACTCCGTCCTCCTCACCACCTGTCACTCCTAGTTCGATCTCAATGGTCATACCCATCTCGTTCATCCTCTCGAAATACGTGCAGCAGACGTCTAAATTCTCTTCTATTGGCTCTTCTGAGAGGTCGAGCATGTGTGAGCTGAATAGGGGCAGTCCCTCCTTCTTGTAGAACTCTTCTCCCTCCTCAAGTAGTCCATCTATCCAAGGTAAAAGCTTCTTTGCGCAGTGGTCTGTGTGTAATATGACAGGGACGTCATACTCCTTTGCCATAAGGTGTACGTGGTAGGCACCAGATATCGATCCTGCGATCGCTGCCTTCTCGTTTGTGTTGTCTAGGTGTTTACCGGCGTAGAAACTTCCTCCACCGTTCGAAAATTGTATTATAACCGGCGCATTAACCTCTTTTGCTGTCTGAAGAACTGCGTTAACAGAGCTGGTATTTACGACATTTACAGCGGGTAGGGCAAAATTATTTTCGTTGGCGTAGTTGAGTAGTTCTGTGACCTCGTCACCGTGAAGAACACCTGATCTAAATTTCATAGTATGTTAGTAAGTTTTTCCGCAAGCTAGACACATACATCATTTTTTCAAAGGATTTACGTAATTATGTACATAGAGCGATTTTGATCTGTTCAGTGCGTCAAATCGTATCTCAAGCTTGACCTGCTCGTCTTCCATCCTGGTCTCCTGTCCATCGCAGGCAGGGTTGTAACTTATGTAGTAGTAGAATATTGTCTGGCTCCTAGTGAATAGTGTCTGGTTCTCTGGTCTTCCCAAAATATCGATGATCTCGTTCTGATTGTACCTTAAGAATTTATCTTGGTTGATATCAATCAGAGATACAAGGTCCATCCTCTCACCTCTGCATCCGTACTTATCCGTAACCCAGGCATCGTAATTCATTCCCTCAATCTCAGGAAGCTTAGTGTTACAAGAAGATAGAAAAATCGTCGATATAAGCGAGATAGATAAGATTATTTTCATTACATAAATTTAGATCATTTAGGAATAAGATTTTCATAAATTATAGATTAAAAAAAATGTTTGGATGAAACAAAATAAATGTTAACTTTGGTCTCCTTTTTCCTAAGGGAAGGAGTATAACATAAACCACTAAAACACTTAGTTTGAAATCATTTTACAAAAAATTATTTCCTGCTACTATTGTATCTACTTTACACTCATTTTGGTGGTTTTCGTTATTCTTCTTTATTTCTAACACACTTTTTGCGACAGATTACAACATAACAGTAACGGCGTCTGGGAGTTCAAACTATATCTTTAATAGCAGTGGTTTAGGTTTTACAGATGAAAATGATCCCGATATCGCCGTGAAAGTTGGTGATAAGTTGATATTTGATGCTACGAGTAACACCCTAGGCACACACCCATTTGCCATAGTTAGTGCACTCACGTCATCTGGAGGTTACGCCTCATCTAACTTAGTATCTGGAGTAACTAATAACGGTCAGAATGGTGTCACAATAACGTGGGACCTCACAGGAGTCACTCCTGGAGAGTACTTCTACATATGTATCAACCATCCCAATATGGTAGGAAAAATTACCGTTAGCGCGGCGACAACAACAACGGATTCTGACGGTGACGGTGTCAACGACGACGTTGACGTGGACGACGACAACGACGGAATTCTTGACTTGATAGAGGGAGAGGATGATATAGACGAGGATGGTCTAGTAAATAGACTTGATCTTGACTCAGACGGAGATGGTTGTAACGACGTCGTAGAGTCTGGATACGGTGACATTGACGGTGACGGTAAAGTCGGTACGGCAGATGCTGAACATACTGACGACGGTAAGGTGAAAAACATAACCTACAAGTTTGAGAGTGAGATCGATGACCTAGATGGAAATGGGACAAAGGATTACCTCGAGGAAGGTTCCGATCTTTCTAAGACGTCTGACCCTAACAGCGTGAATGTGCTTGAATTCTCAAACGTCACATTTAGTTCTGGTGGAGAGACAGTCGGCAACAAAGGTACTATAACATACAACTGGCAGATAACTACAGACAACGGAGCAGTTTGGAAAAATATTGACACGTACACATCCGAGAACCCAAATCATCCTGGAAAGTACACTAGGGAAACAACAACTACCCTTAAAATTGATTCGGTTGAGGCCTCAATGGACGGTTTCCAGTACAGGCTCCTCATGCAGACGAAGGCTTTTAAGTGTGATCAGGACATCACTTCTAGTGCCGCAAAGCTCTCTGTGTTCAAGACAGATACTGACGAAGACGGTGTACCAGACGACGACGACGTAGACGACGACAACGACGGAATTTTAGACGCTAACGAGGGTGGTCAGACTCTCGATACAGACGGAGACGGAATACCTAACAGGATTGACACAGACTCTGACGGAGACAACTGCTCTGACGTTATTGAAGCTGGTTTTGTTGACTCAGATAGTGATGGTAGAGTAGGAATCCCAGTTATTAGCGTAGATGCCACTGGAAAGATACTTTCTACTGGTTCTGGAGCATTTACTTATCTCACACCAAATGATCTAGACGAAAACGGCACGAAAGACTTCCTAGAGGCTGGCGGAGGAGTACAGTCCTACACAAACCCTGACGGGGTGATAACGACCGAGGGTAAGGAAGAGAAATTCTCAGTTACTGTTACCTCAAACTCAACGGTTGTCTACCAGTGGCAGAGAAGTACCGACAACGGCGTCAGCTGGACAGATCTCACAGATAATACATCTTACAGTGGTGTAACCACCAGCGAACTCACTATCTCTAGTGTAGACGTGAATATGAACGGTGACCAGTACAGAGTAATACTTAGCACTCCTAGCTATTACTGCGGTGCCGAGGTTACGACTGCTGCAGCGCAGGTCGTGGCGACAGAAGATTTTGATGGTGACGGAGTTGGAGACACAGATGATGTGGACGACGATAACGACGGTATCACGGATATCTTGGAGGGAGATACAGATACAGACGGTGACGGTATCCCTAACAGGCTAGATCTCGACTCAGACAACGACGGATGTAACGACGTAGTAGAGGCTGGATATATTGATGGTGACAACGACGGTATTGTGGGTGTTGCCCCTTACGACTTCACTGATGACGGAAAGGTAAAAAATGTAATTTACAAGACAAACGCCACACTTGACGACCTCGATGTCAATGGTACCAAAGACTTCCTAGAGATAGGAACAGACCTATCCAAGACTCAGGACCCTACAAAAGTTACAACGATAGAGTACTCAGGCGTGACATTTACTGGTAACGGAGCAACAGTAGACAACAAGGGTACAATTACATTCGCATGGCAGATCACGACAGATGAGGGATCAACCTGGACAAATATTAGTAACTATATTGCAAACAACCCTACGCATCCAGGGAACTACTCTGGGCTCGACTCGACAGTTCTCTCGATTGACTCTGTGGTCTCCGAGATGGATAAGTTTGCCTACAGGCTCTACATGACCACTCCAGCCTATAAGTGCGACAAAGATGTTACCACAAACGACGCGGAACTTAGAGTCTATAAGAAAGATTCAGACTTAGACGGTATCCCTGACGAGTTAGACCTCGACGACGACAACGACGGTATAACTGACGTGTTAGAAGGTGGAGATACCTTAGATACAGACGGAGATGGTACTCCTAACAGAATTGACCTAGACTCTGATGGGGACGGCTGTAACGACATTAATGAGGCCGGTGTTACAACAGATGAAAATAACGACGGGAGGGTAGGTATACCTATTATTAACGTAAACTCGAGTGGTCTCGTGACCTCATCAGGTATCGGAACCTACACGTACGCAACGCCTGCTGACCTGGATGGTAACGGTGTCTACGACTTCCTTGAGTCTGCCTCCGCCGCGACGATAGTCTCAAGTCCTTCTGACGCCACAACAAGAAATAATGGCTCAACGATGTTTATTGCCAAGGGATCCTCAGACGGCACGCTCAAGTACACGTGGCAGGTCAGTACTGACGAAGGGACAACGTTCACTGACATTGACCAGCTCTCTACCAACGGAGGACAGCAAGAGATCATGATCGTTGGTGGTGGTGCACCGAAGTTTGACAACCATAAAATTTTCTTGGAGCTGTATGCTAACAGAAACATCACAATCGGAGAATATAAGCTAAGAATTATTGCCCAAAACGGTTCTTACGTCGAAACCAACATCACTAGCGCAAATGCTGGCCAGTTCATATTTTTCCAGGAAAGCAGCCAGTTCACAAACTACTTTGGAGGCTCATTTAACGACACCTACGGCGCAGGTAACTGGAGATGGCAGAGGTGGAGCAATATCGACTACTACAAGGGTGACAACAGGTACGAGATCATAAGAAATTCTGATAACGCTGTCGTAGACAGGTTTGGTGAGAAGACAACTACATCAACAGCAGACCCTGATTACCCGTGGGCGGGCTCATACAGTAGTTTCAAGAGGAAAGATAACACGTACGGAACTAGTGAATTTAACGTTAACGACTGGGTAATATGTATGGGATGTCTAGACGGCAACACCAACGCAACATCTTCTACTCCATACCACCTAGATAGCTTAGTTCTACCAGCTACTTCTCTATATACCGGAATAAACGACGACACACTTAAAATTAACGGAATACCAAGAAGTTTTGATAGGTACCAGTACAGGGTTAAAGTACAGACAATTAATTATGCATGCGACGACGGGACATTCTCTGACGCTGCTGAAGTTGTTGTATTCCTAGATAATGATGGCGACGGTGTTGGTGACGCCGACGACCTCGACGACGACAACGACGGTATCCTCGATACGAAGGAAGGAAACGCAACCGATGATTTCGATAACGACGGTATCCCTAACAGGTTAGATCTCGACTCTGACGGTGACGGATGTCTAGACGTCTTAGAAGCTGGTTTCGCTGACGCTGACGGCGACGGAATACCAGGAACGGGGGCACCTACAATAGATTCAGAGGGTAAAGTTTCTGGACATTCTTACGCAAACCCACAAGACCTTGACTCTGACCTTACGATGGACTTCCTGCAGACAAATTACAACGCTGGAATTTTCAGCCACCCAGTATCCGTCCTTACTGACGAGGAAGACGACACTATTTTTGTCTCTTCAGCAAGTCTTCAGACGAACTTTTTCTACTTCAACAGAAATGAGCCTAATAACACCGGTTATGATAACGCATACATGTACGCTGCAAATTACCAGAATTCTGGTTGGATCGATTTTGGTAAGAACTCGAACCGTCTGACGGTAGTTGTAGAGTTTGACTCACTTACTACCAAGACGATATCTGGGCTCAGTTACATGTTCCAGTACAGAGGTCACTCGTACTACTCGGGATCAAGCGTAAGGTTTTATGATGACGCAGTAACGTTTGCTCAGAGTGCAGGTGGATACCTAGTTGTTTTAAACGACCCTATCGAGGCAGAGCTAGTCAGGGAGAACGTAAGAGTATCCAAAGGAAACACCAATTTCTGGGTAAATCACTTCAGAGATTCGAATGCACCTGGTTACGTAGAGAACGACTTAAGCACTGGTTGGGTATCGGGTTTCATACCTAACTCTCCAGTAAATTACCAGTGGCAAGTAGGAGTTATAGGCTCCTCAGATACCACGTGGACAGATATCACTAACGGCACAAATTACTCAGGAGCAACAGACGACACGCTAAGAGTGAAGTCAATTCCTGCAAGCTTTGACAAGAACCTCTACAGGCTGAAAGCAACACCAAAGGCGTATGTATGTTCTCCAGGAGCAGCATATTCTAAACCTGCCCAGCTCACTGTATCCTCAGACCCTGATAACGACGGGATAAAGAACAGCGTCGACTTAGATGACGACAACGACGGTATCTTAGACGTAGACGAGGGAGGAAAAGACCTTGACACGGACGGTGACGGTATACCTAACAGGCTAGATATTGACTCTGACGGTGACGGATGTAACGACGTAGAGGAGGCCGGATTTGTTGACTCTGACGGCGACGGTAGGCTATGTAATGACACTAACTGTGCTGGAAATGATGGTAAAGTCACTGGACACACGTACTCAACACCAGCTGACGGTGACGGGTCAGGAACTGCTGACTTCTTAGAGAAAGGTAGCTCTCCTACAATCACAACTGACTTACCTACATCAACCATTGCATCTAACGGATCCTCGGTCACTCTTAATGTAAATACTACCATTGACGGAATAAAAAGCAGTAGTGGCTACACGAATTGGAGATCTGGAGAGCCAAATAACGATGGAAGTCAGCACTACGCGTACACAAGGATTGCTGACGGCGAGTGGGATGATTACAGAAATGGTTCTGCTTACTGGTGGGTTGTTGTAGAGTTTAATCAAGCCAGAGATGACGAAATAAGTGGTTTCACGAAACTTATGGACGATTACAAGGGCCATTCTTATTACGTAAGAGACAACACAACAAATTACTGGACTAATGCCAATACTCAGGCACAGGCAATCGGAGGGTACTTAGTAGTATTAAATGACGACGCTGAGAATACACTTGTCTGGGAGGCAGTAAGAGCTAAAAAGGGAACGAACAGAAACTACTGGATAGGCCACTACCAGGATACAAGCAGTCCAGATTATACTGAGCCTTCAGGTGCATGGACTACAGTAACTTACCCTTCTGTTGTAAATTACACGTGGCAGGTAAGTAGCGACTCGACGAACTGGACTACGATAAACGCTGAAAATGATACTGTTACCTTTGGTTCTTCGGGCTCTGGGTCTAATTTATTTACGAATGGTTCATTAGATGGTACTGTAACTGTCGGTGGTGTACCGGATGGTTGGGCAATTTTTTCCGCAGAGGTGATAGGAGGATTGACACCCGATGTCAATAATCTCGAAAATCCAGCAATAGCAACTACCTCTTACGCTGTCTCAGATGATACTAATCTTTCAAGCTCTAACGACGGAGGTACTTGGGTTGGATTCCATGATCGTATTGATGAGCCGTGGCTATCTGACAACGGATTTGGTGATGTTAGGGAGGGATTTTATCAAAGTGTTTCCCTTAAAGCAGGTGTCACCTACACTATAAGTTTTGAACAAGCTAATTTTGGGGCAGAAGGGGTGATTTCTTTAATAAATAATGGTAAAGTGGAAGTCTTTATTGATGCTGGTAGTGCAGAGCCTAGTACTTTAGTTGGTGATGGTGGCTCTATGTCGCTTGGTACAGGGTGGAACAATGCCTCAGTTACCTTCACACCAACAGCATCGGGTTCACACTCGATTGGTTTCCGTGCTAAGACAACATCTGGTGATAAAGAGGGAGCATATTTGTCCATTGATGGTCTAAGTGTTCAGGAAGCGGTTTCATCTACTACTACTACTGCCTACACAGGATACGGAACAAATTCACTTACTATAAACCCAGTATCTGATGATTTAAATGGTTACCAGTACAGGGTAATAGCCTCAAATCCAGGCTTTGCGTGTGCAGTAGCAGACACTTCAGTTGTTTCCACTCTTGTGGTGAGAGACGATTTTGATCAGGACGGAATCAGAGATGAGATCGATGTCGATGACGACAACGATGGAATATTAGATACTTACGAGGGTAACGGAAATACAGACACTGACGGAGACGGAAATCCTGACTCGAGAGACCTCGACTCAGACGGAGATGGCTGCTACGACGTTGACGAGGCGTACGGAACCTCTACAGACAGAGACTCTAACGACGACGGAATACTTGGTGGCGCAAACCCAACTATTAACTCTAACGGTTCAGTAAATGGATACAATAACACGCAACTAGACCAGGACGGAAACGGCGTGAAAGACTTCCTAGAGGCGGGGTCAGCAATCACAGACATGAGCTGCCCAGACGATGTGACGGTAGCGGAGGGATCTCCATTCAGCCTCGTGTCAACAGCAACTGGAATGGGAGAGACGGGAGTATCGTACATGTGGCAGGTGAGTGCAGACACTGGTAAGACGTGGACTAACGTGACACAACAAAATATTAATAATACAAATAGGCCTGAGATCATGATCTCTGGAATTGGGTTTGGAAAAAATTCGACTAGTAATGACGGATACCCTAAGTTTATTGAGATATATGCCCTTGAAGATGCTAACCTCAGTCAGTACAGGATGTACGATAACGTAAATGGTGATTATAGTGGTGTTTACGGTTGGGGCTTTATAAACCTTAATATCCCGATGAAGAAGGGTGAGAG
>ENA-OSEY01001048-OSEY01001048.1-marine-metagenome-genome-assembly--contig:-NODE-1048-length-19580-cov-3.077783_pt1 | contig 19580 bp, 23 predicted proteins | sample MGYA00248465_ERZ534230 | MGnify/ENA primary metagenome ERZ534230 (study PRJEB26409, sample SAMN06344110) | marine metagenome | isolation source: Sea water from surface | place: Atlantic Ocean:Southern...
GAACTCCCGACCTCTTGGTTCGTAGCCAAGCACTCTAATCCAACTGAGCTACGGGCGCGATTATTAAATTTTCCGAGCTTCTTCTGGCAACATTACAGGTATTCCGTCTCTTATTGGATAGGCTAGACCAGACTCTTCACAAATTAGTTCGTTAGCTTCTTCATTAAGAACTAAAGATTTTTTTGAAACAGGACATACTAAAACTTCAAGTAATTTTTCATCAATTTTTGCCATAGCACGAAAGTATACATGATGAATGAATTTTTGTTTATATATGTTATCTTATCGATAAAAATATAACCTTTATAATGAATTCTCTTAAACTTATAGCTTTAGATAATTTCCCACTAATTGAGCCAAATGATAATTTAATAAATTTGATTGATAGCTCAATCAATGAAAATAACTTGAACATAGAAGATGGTGATATTTTTGTTATAGCTCAAAAGATTGTATCTAAGTCTGAAAATAGATATGTAGATTTAAATACAGTTGAAGTTTCAAGTGATGCAGAAGAAATGGCATCAAAACTAAATAAACATCCTGGTTTAATTCAATTGATAATGAATGAATCTCATAAAATAATTTCAACAGAAAAAAATGTGATTATCGTAGAGCACAAACTGGGTTATATAAATATCAATGCAGGTATTGATCAATCAAACATTCCTCAAGATAAAAATCTTGCACTCCTTTTACCTGAAAATCCTACTAAAAGTGTAGAAGATCTTCAAAAAGGATTATCGGGAATTTTTAATAAAGACATTTCAGTTATTATTTCAGATTCAATGACAAGACCTTATAGATCAGGAATAACAAATTTTGCTATATCCAGTAGCAATCTTCCTAGTTTACTGGACTTAAAAGGTAAAAAAGACATGTACGGGAATATCCTTAGAGGAACTGAAGTTGCTATTGCAGATGAATTAGCTGCAGCTGCTGGACTTCTGATGGGTCAGAGTAAAGAATCCAAACCTGTAATATTAATTAAAGGTTTTATTAAAGGAAAAAGTGATATAAACAATGCATTTGATTTGATTGTTAATGAAAATGAAGATCTATACAGATAAATATATGAAATTATAATTGTCCTATGAAACTGAGTATAAATTTAAATAAAGTAGCGTTGCTTAGAAATTCACGAGGAGAAGATTACCCAAATATAGAACATTTTGCTAACAAAGCAATTGATTTAGGTGTGGATGGATTAACACTTCATCCACGGCCAGATCATCGACATGCAACAAGCAAAGACGTTATAAATCTTGCAAAACTTTCAAAAGAAAGGGGAGTTGAGTTTAATATTGAAGGAAATCCATTTTCAAAACCAAATAAAGATTTTCTTGGTTTTTGTGAATTAGTTGAGTTAACAAATCCAGATCAGATTACTCTTGTACCTGATGAGATTAATCAAATAACTTCAGATCATGGTTGGTTATCTGGGATTCATGACAATGATTTAAAAAATATTATTAAGACTCTAAAAGATTCATCAAATTCAAATATAAGTCTATTCATCGATAATAAAGATGGAGTTGAATATGCATCGGAGATGGGAGCAAAATTAATTGAGATACACACTGGTAAATTTTCTAAAGGTATTGAAGAAAATGAATTATCTGTTGTGACCGAAATTCAAGAAATTATAGATTGCGCGATAGATTCAAATTTATTAGTAAATGCAGGTCACGATTTAAATTTAAATAACTTACATTATTTGGTCGAAATGGGTAATATTAATGAGGTATCTATTGGTCATGCGATTATAATAGATTCACTTCATTATGGATTTGAAGAAACAATTTCAAAGTATTTAGATATTATTAGGAATTAAAATGAATATTGAACAAAAACTTAAAGAACAAATCAAAGAAAATCCCATATTAATATATATGAAAGGTACGCCTTATGAACCTCAGTGTGGTTTTTCCGCAAAAACCGTTCAAATTTTAATTGAGTGTGAGTCTCAATTCAGTTATGTTGATGTTCTTGCAAATAATGAAGTTAGAGTAGCCTTACCAAAAGTTTCAGATTGGCCTACTTTTCCTCAAGTATTTATTAATGGAGAGCTTATTGGTGGAGCTGATATCATTTCTCAAATGCATGAAAATGGTGAATTAAAATCACTTATTGATTCTGTTGAATCCTAGAATTTATACTCGTTAACAATTTTACAAAAAACTTCCGAAGTTACTTTTGTATCGTATGCTGCTGAGTGAGCCTCATCATTATCATAGTCAATAGATAATTTCTCACATATTCTAGCAAGTACAGTTTGACCTGTAGCAAGAACTCCAAGAGACACAGTATCAATAACAGAAAATTTATGAAATGGAGTTTTTTTAATATTATTTCTTAAAACCGCTGCATCAAGAAAGGATTTATCAAAATGTGCATTATGACCAACTAAAATAGCACGCGAGCATTCATATTTATTCTTAGTTATATTTATTATTTTAAACAGCTCCTTTAGAGCAAGTGATTCTTCTACAGCATTTCTTAAAGGATGATCTAATTTAATTTTTGTAAATTCAAGTGATTCTTTTTCTACAACAGATCCCTCAAAAGGCTTTATATGATATCTGTGTGTTTCTCCAGGTAGAAAGATCTTATCTTTTTCTTCAATCAATGTAATTGCAATTTCCAATATTGCATTTGAATTTGGATCAAAGCCTCCAGTTTCAATATCAACAACTACTGGAAGATATTTTCTAAATCTACTTTTTAACACCTAGCTTTTCTTGAAGTTTTGAATTTGAGGTAGTGTAACCAAATGGAACCCTTTCACCAGGAAATATTCTTTTATAAGCTTCCTGAACTGCTAGTGTTGTTTCATGAAACCCAGATAGAATTAAATCTAATTTTCCTGGATAATCATTTATGTCACCAACAGCAAATATGCCATCTTTTGAAGTTTGATAATTTTCAGTATTAACAGTTATTTTTTTTCCATTTAAATCTAAATCCCAGTCAAGTATTGGACCTAGTTTTTTATTTAATCCAAATAAAAATATAAGTTCATCAGCATCATATGGTTCTATTTCATTAGTTTCAAAATTTTTGAGAGTAATTGATTCAACGCAATCATTTCCAATAATTGAATCTATAAGATAAGGTGTTAATAATTTTACTTTATCTTCTTTTACAAGATTTCTCATTAATTCTTCAGTATGTTGCGCCCCCCTAAAGGCGTCTCTTCTGTGAACTAATGATATTGATTTGGCTGTTTTAGATAATTCAACAGTCCAATCAAGAGCAGAATCTCCACCACCAAATATAAACACGTTTTTATCTTTATATTTGTCTATTGATCTAACTGCATACTCAACACCTTTATTAATAAATTTATCTGGATTTTCAATATTTGGAGGTCTTCTAGGTTCAAATGATCCTGCACCAGCAGCAATAAAAATATTTTTTGATATAAATTCTTTATCTTCGGTTGTTTTTACTCTCCAGAATGTTTCGTTTTCATGATTAATTTCTTCCATAGTATCCACTCTTTCTGAAAGATGTAATTCATAATCAAACGGTTTTATCTGTTCTAGCAAAGCATTTACGTGTTCTTGTGCAGTTTGAAAAGGTACACCAGGTATATCATATATAGGTTTTTCTGGATATAGCTCAGCACATTGACCACCAGGCTTGTCAAGATTATCTATAAGAGTACAATTCAATCCAAGCAAACCTGCCTCAAAGACCGTAAAAAGTCCGACCGGACCAGCTCCAATAACTATTATGTCTGTTTTATTCATTATCTTACTTTCATTCCAGGTTTGGCACCATCATCTGGAGAAACCAAATAAATCCCATTTTCGTTACTTGAAGCCAAAACCATACCTTCCGAAAGACCAAATTTCATTTTTCTTGGCTCTAAATTATTTACCAATACAACTAATCTATCAATTAATTCATCTGGTTTATATGCACTTTTAATTCCTGCAAATACATTCCTTGTTCCAAGATCTCCAACATCTAAATTTAACTGTAATAATTTGTCAGCACCTTCAACATCCTTGGCATCTATAATTTTTGCAACTCTTAAGTCAACAGCTGAAAACTGATCAATATTTATTAGATTTACGTTATCCATATTTTCTTCCTCAGGAATTATTATTTTATCAAGCCTATTTAGCAATGGTTTATAGTTATTTATTTTGTTTGTTAATATTTTATCGACATCATCAATCGAAGATAAATCTATATTTAAAAATTTAAATGCTTCTTTGGTTATATTTGGTATTATTGGATGAAGATAAATACTTAATATTTTAAAAGCATTAATAGCTGTTGATGCTATTGTCACAGCCTCTTGATTATCTTTTTTCCAAGGTGTTTCCTCGTTTATATATTTATTAATATCATCCGCTAAATCCATTATAATTCTGATAAGTTTTGAATATTGTTTTGAGTCATATAAATCAATAATTACATTTTTCTTTTCAACTAAGTTTTTAAGAACGTTATGATTTATATCCTCAGAAATAACATTTTTATTCTTTTTTAAAAAAGACGCTGATCTGGAGGCGATATTTAAATATTTTCCAACTAAATCTGAATTAATCCTTTGTACATAGTCATCAAAATTTAAATCTATATCTTCTACTTTATTATTTAACTTTGCTGCAAAGTAATACCTCAGCGTTTCAGGATTTGTAATATTTACAAAATCTCTAGCTAAAATGCCAGTACCCTTAGATTTAGACATCTTCTCACCATTAATTGTAAGAAATCCGTGAACGTTAATTCCATCTGGTAATCTAAACCCTGCTGAATCTAACAGTGCAGGCCAAAATAGACCATGGAAATATGCAATATCCTTTCCGATAAAGTGATGTATTTCATAATCTGATTTGTCTGACCATAGATCATTCATATTTAAATCATTTTTATTTGCCCAATTTGAAATAGATGCCATATATCCTATTGGTGCATCTACCCAAACATAGAAAAACTTATTCTTTTCATCAGGGATTTCAAAACCAAAATAGGGCGCATCTCTAGATATATCCCATTTTTTTAAATCATCACCTAACCATTCATTTAGTTTATTTTTTACAGACTTTTGTAGTTGAACATTTTTTAAGAAATCTTTTAACATTTCAGTTTTTTGTGGCAGATCAAAAAATATATGCTCACTATCTTTTTTTATTGGTTGGGTGTTTGAAAGAATGGATATTGGGTTTTTTAGGTCTTGTACTTCATATGATGCACCACACTCATTGCAACTATCACCATTTTGATCATCTGCACCACACTTTGGACAAGTCCCTTTAATAAATCTATCAGAAAGAAACATTTTTTCCTTTTCATCATAATACTGTTCGATTGTTGCTTTTGTTATAAGGTTATTCGACTTAGCTTTACTATAGATAAGTTCTGAAAATTTTTTATTTTCATCACTATGCGTGCTGTGAAAGTTTGCAAATTTTATATTATAAAGTTCATATGTTGATTTATGATCCTCATAAACATCTTTGATTAGTTCTTCTGGTGTAATTCCTAACTCATTAGCTTTTAACATTACCGGAGTGCCATGAGTATCATCAGCACAAAAAAAGTAACACTCATTATTATTTATATTTTGAAATCTAGTCCAAATATCTGTTTGAACAGCCTCTAAAATATGTCCTAAGTGTAAGGGAGCATTTGCATAAGGCAATGCTTGAGTTACAAGAATTTTTCTTTTATTTTTTTTAGGATTGTCCATTTATTAAATGTATTATATGTGAAAATAACTTTTGTATGTCTATAAAAAAAATAATTGCAATTGGCTCTGCAAAGGGTGGTGTAGGTAAGTCATCAATTACAGCTTCCATAGCATTATATCTAGCAAAAAATTACTCTGTAGGTATTTTAGATGCTGATATATATGGACCTAATCAACACTTATTGTTTGATATCATAGAAAAACCATCATTTACTAAATCTAATGAAAGAAAATTACTCAATCCAATCATTAAGAAAAATATTCAATTTTCTTCAGTAGGGTTTTTATTGGAAGAAGAAAAACCAGCCATGTGGCGCGGACCTATTTTAAGCTCTACCATTAAACAATTATTTTATAGTACTCAATGGAATGATTTAGATTTTTTGTTTATTGATATGCCACCAGGAACTGGAGATGCTTATTTAACTGTCTTGAAAGATATAAATATAGATGATTTTATTTTAGTGACCTCAAATAATAAATTATCAATTTCAGATTCTTTAAAAACTCTCACGATGATTAAAAAATTTAATATCAATGTTCTTGGTTACATTGAAAATAATCTTATTGCAAATACCCAATCTAAAAATAAAAATATCTTTAATACAAAAAAAATTAATTATCTAGGCTATGTAAATTTTGATTCCAAAATATATAACTTTGATACTAATTATGTTTCGGATGATATTATTGCTCTATCAGAAAAGATTTTATCAACAATAAATAAAATATGAATAAAATTTTTATCATCATTACTTTAATATTCTCAGCTGGAATTTATTCAAATGAAGTAAACGATCCTTTTGAAAATATAAATCGAAAAACTTTCGAATTTAATGAAAATTTAGATGAAAAAATCTTAAAACCAACTGCTAAATTCTATTCTAAATTTCCACCTCGAATTAAAAATGGAATAACAAATTTTTTTAATAATTTAGAAGAGGTAGATACGTGTGTGAATCAACTATTACAAGGTAAACCAAAAAAATCTGCAAATGATTTAACTAGATTCCTTATTAACTCAACTGTTGGTTTGGGTGGATTTATTGATGTAGCATCTAAAGTGGGTCTAGAAAGGCATGAAGAAGACTTTGGACAAACTTTGGCAGTGTGGGGAGTAGGAGAAGGCCCATATATCATGTTACCAGGCTTAGGTCCTTCAACTCTAAGAGATACTTTAAGTAAGCCAGTATCATCATTTTTATCAGTTACATTTCATATGACTGAAACTGATGTAAATATTACTCTGAAATCTATTGATGCTATTGAGACAAGAGAAAGGCTTTTAGATGTTGAATCACTTCTTTCAGGAGATAAATATGCATTTGTTAAAGATGCCTATATCCAATCAATTCAGTATGAAGTAAAAGACGGCATAGATGTACAAGATGACTTTGTTGATGATATGGATGACTTCTTAATAGACTAATAATTCTTCTAGATCTTTTTTATGTTTTTGAAGTTGCTTGTCCTTTATTACTTCTAGAACTTTTATTCTAAATGTCTTTGCATGCTTATCGCCTCTAGAAAGACCAAATAAATGCTTCATCATTCTAGCTAGATCATGGCCATTTTCTAACTGCCTATCAACATACTCAAAATATTTATTAAGAACTTGTTTTTTTGATTCTGTGCAAGATTCTTTATTAAAAAATCTTGAATCCACATCTTTTAACATAAAAGGATTTTCATATGCAGCTCTACCTATCATTACACCATCAACAGATTTCAAATGAGTTTCAGATTCATCAAGATTTTTAATTCCCCCGTTAATTACTATTTCTAAATGAGGAAAATCTTTTTTAAGTTTATATACATAATCATATTTAAGTGGGGGTATATTTCTATTCTGTCTTGGACTCAGTCCTTTCAGTATTCCATTTCTAGCATGAATAATAAATGTTGTAACTCCAGATTGACTAACAATAGAAACAAAATTATGCAAAAACTCATATGATTCATAATTATCAACACCAAGTCTGCATTTAATTGACACAGGTACGTCAACAACGTTTTGCATATTCAACAGACATTCAGCAACAAGTTTGGGTTCTAGCATTAAACAAGCCCCAAATTTTCCCTTTTGCACTCTATCTGATGGACAACCTACATTTAAGTTTATTTCATCATAACCATATTGTTCACACTTTTTTGAACACTCAACAAGATCATTAACATTAGAGCCACCTAATTGAACTCCTACAGGATGTTCTTCTTTGTTAAATTCAAGTTGATCAAAGCATTTTCCATAAACTAATGATCCTGTTGCAATCATTTCAGTGTATAGAAAAGCTTTTTTTGAAATTAATCTCAATAAGTATCTATCATGCATATCTGTATATTGCATCATTGGGGCAATGCAAAACTTATGAGATGTTTTTTTGGTCATTAAAGAATATTAGCAATAGATATGTAGCCAACAATTGAAAGAATAATCGTATATGGAAGAGCCATATATACCATTCTTAGATATGATAAATTAATTAAAGGCGCTAGAGCAGAAGTTAGTAGAAACAAAAAAGCTGCCTGACCATTAGGTGTTGCAATACTGGGTATATTTGTTCCAACATTAATTGCAATAGCAAGATTATTAAATTGTTCTGTGCCAACAGGTATTTTTTCTGCAACTTGACCGATATAAATTGTTGCAACAAATACATTATCACTTACTGCAGATAAAAAGCCATTTGCAACATAAAATAAAGATGGCTGCACTGCTTCAGGCTGTGCTAATACATATAAGATAACTGGTTCAAAAAGTTTTTGATCATATATAACACTTACGATTGCAAAGAAAACTGCTAAAAGAGCAGTAAAAGGAAGTGCTTCATGAAATGCATCGCCTAATTTATGTTCATGAGTTATTCCTTTAAAAGCAGTAAGTAATACCATTACACTAAGGCCAATCAAACCTACAGCTGCAATACTAAAAGCAAGAGCAAAAACTAAGAAAATTAATACCACCGATTCAATTAGTAATTCAGTCTTATCTTTGAGAGTTATATTTTCTTTTCTATATTTGGAGTAATCATTAAAGACCTCTCTAACATTTAATGGTAACTGATTCCCAAATCCTGCAATCGAAAACTTTTCAACAATAATACATGTTAATAACCCAGTAAATAAAATAGGCATTGTAATCGGAGCCATTTGTATAAAAAATTCCATGAAATCCCAATTAGCTTTCCCAGCAATAAGTAAATTTTGAGGTTCACCTACAGTTGTGCAAACACCTCCAAGAGCTGTTCCTACTGCTCCATGCATAACAAGATCTCTTAAGAAGCCTTTAAACTCTTCAAGTTCGCTTGCATTAAGACTATTTATGTTTGAGTTATCTTTATAGTTATGATTCTCATCTGCAAAGTTATTACCAGATATTACAGCATGATAAATCCTGTAAAAACCTACCATGACTCCAATAAGAACTGCAGTTACAGTGAGAGCATCTAAGAACGCTGATAATACTGCTGCTGATATGCAAAACAAAAAAGATAATAATGTTTTAGATCTAATTCCTAGTAAAAGTTTAGTAAAAATTGTCAACATCAAATTTTTCATGAAATATATACCAGCAACCATAAATATTAGTAACAAAATTACTTTTAAATTTTGTTGTATTTCGTAATAAACAGTATCAGTTGATGTTAGTCCTAAGATTAAAGCCTCTATTGCTAATAAGCCACCAGGTTGAAGTGGATAACATTTTAATGCCATTGCTAATGTAAAAATAAATTGGATCAATAGAATCCATCCCAGAATAAATCCCGCTTGCTCAGGCGATGTTATATTTAATATTAGTAATAAGATTGGATTGAAAAAGAGAAACCCTAATATGGTAGACTTATACCAACCAGGAGCATCACCAAGAAAAAGTTTTTGAATTTCACTTAACATTTTATTTATAAATTAAATTTAACATGCATTTTAAAAGATTTTTTGATATTAAAAATAAAAATAACAATATTTTAATTATTTTTAAAAACAATAAAATTATATATGAACCAAATTTAAAAACATTCTTATTAGATGAAAATTTTTTAGATATTAATGTTAAAGATCATCTTTATGTTGGAATCGCTAATAATGGTAATGATATATTTGCAGTAGATATATCAAATTATAAAAATAATATAAATATTGGTTATAAATCTCTTATTGAATTTGACATAAGGCATTTATTAGCAATGTCAGAACCAGAAGATATTGTTTTAATGGGTAGGGCTAATCAACTTCTTCATTGGGTAAGAAGTAATAAATATTCTGGTTATTCAGGTGAATTAAATCAATTTAATGATAAAGAACAAGCATTTTCTTGTCCTTCAACATCGTCAATGATTTATCCTCAAATATCACCGTGTGTATTAGCTATGATTATAAAAGGCAATCAAATATTATTAGCGAGAAATAATTTATTTCCAGAAGGCCTTTTTAGTGTTTTAGCAGGATTTGTTGAAGTATCAGAATCGGCAGAAGAAACTGTCGAAAGAGAGGTTATGGAGGAAGTTGGCATTAAAGTAAAAAATATTGAATATGTTGGAAGCCAACCCTGGCCATTTCCATCACAATTAATGCTTGGATTTAAATGCGAATACGATTCTGGTGAAATTGTAATAGATGAAAATGAAATTATTGAAGCTGGTTGGTATACAGTTGAGAATTTACCCTATGTACCTCCGCCATCAAGCTTATCTGGTAAGCTAATCAATCTTTTTGTCGAGGATCATTCTTAGCTCTCTGAGGTATATCTTTTTTCACTTTCTTTTCTTTAACAATTTCTTTAATTGGTGATTTGTTTATACTCATTTCATTTTTTTTGTTTGAATCAATTTTATTATCTTTACTTTTATCAACCTTAGTATTTGATTTTTTCTTAAATGTTTTTTTATTTAAATTTTTATTTTTATTTGATGGTTTGTTTGTTTTTGGATTATTCCTGTTAGTTGGTTTTATTGCCTTCTTATTAAATTTTTTATTAGATGATGGTTTGTTTTTATAGTTTTTTCTTTTAAATTTCTTATTTGGCTTTGTTTTAGGCTTTGACTCTTCAACTTCAATTCCAGTTATTGTTTTTAACCATTTAACAATTCCATCCTTTCTTTTCTTAGGCATTTTTGGTGGCTTTACACCATCAACTAGAGGCTTCATAGTTTTTGATCGGTTGTCGCTATCCCTCCAATCAATTTTTGGCTCAGGGCTATCTGGGCTTAAACTGTATGAGTCATTTTTTTTAACATCTGAGGCCTTAATTCTAACTACTTTATAGTATGGTCTAGATTTGTACGGGTCAGCAATTACTAGAATTTTTATTTTGTTTGACTGTTCAATATTTATAATGTCATATCTTTTTTCATTTAAGAGATAACTAGCGACATCTGCAGGAACATAGACGTGGATTTCACCAGTATTTTCTTTTGCAGCATCTTCACCAACAATTCTTAATATTGATTGACCTAATGATCTTGGGCCTCTAACTAATACATGTTCAATATCATAAGACTCATTAAGCGAGGGTCTAAGTCTTTGTCTCGATATTTCTAGTAATCCAAATCTTGATATATTTGATACTTGTACTCTAGCTCTATCTGTATATATAGCTTTTCTGAATGCTGATTCCACTTTGTTCTGATTATCCTCATTAGTCATATCAATAAAATCAATTACAACCAATCCACCTACATCTCTTAATCTGAGCTGTCTAGCAATTTCATTTGCAGCCTCTAGATTGGTTTTGAACGCTGTTTCTTCTATATCTTTACCTTTTGTAGATCTGGCGGAATTAACATCAATAGTGGTCATTGCTTCTGTTGGATCAATAACAATTGAACCTCCTGAGTTCAAAGAAATTTCTCTTTGGAAAGCTAGTTCAATTTGAGATTCAATTTGATATCTATTAAATAAAGGTATTTCTTCATCATAAAACTTTACTTTCTCAGCGTGATCAGGAATGACAGCTTCAATAAATTCTTTAGCTTCATTGAAAGTATCTTTATCATCAATGAGAATTTCCTCTATGTCCTCTTTAAAGTAATCTCTTACAACTCTAACAATTAATTTATCGTCTCTAAAAATTAAAGAAGGAGAGGTGGCATTTGGTGTTGTATTATTAATTTCATCCCATAATGCAAGCAAGTAGCTCAGATCAAGACTTAGTTCTTCTGCTGATCTTCCTAAGCCGTTAGTTCTAACTATTGCACTCATATTTTCTGGAATATTTAATTTTTCTAAAGTATTTTTAATTTGGTCTCTTTCATCACCACTAATTCTTCTAGATATACCTCCTGACCTAGTTGAATTAGGAATTAAAACTAAAAATCTACCAGCTAATCCAATTTGTGTTGTTAGCGCCGCACCTTTTGTTCCTCTTTCTTCTTTTGTAACTTGTACAATAATTTCTTGACCTTCTTCAAGTGTGCAAATAAATTTACCCTTTTTATCTTTCTTGTAAAATTCGCTTGATAAGTCTTTAAGTGGAAGGAATCCGTGACGCTCAGAACCAAAATTAACAAATGCAGCATCAAGACTTGATTCAACCCTAGATACAGTTGCTTTAAATATACTTCCCTTAAGAAGGGTTTTATCAGGTGATTCTGTATCAAAATCATAGAGTTTTGCACCATCTACTAGAGCAACACGTAATTCATTCCCATAAGATGAATTAATAAGTATTCTTTTCATTTTTTCTCCCTAAAATTAGGAAGATAATTCAGCAGTATGCTTTTTTTGAAGCTTTTATCAGTAAGTCTTATGTATTTTTGCTTACATGATAAGCTCTTAATCGAGCTTTAAATTTTAACTGTTGTATTTATCTTTCTTTATTTTTACTAGAATATTCTAGTTATTTAAGCTCTTATCCTATAGATTTAACCCATGACTGTCAAAAAATTAACTATCAATCATGATAACTCAGAAAGAAGAATAGATAATTACCTGCTATCACTTTATAAAAATGTACCAAAAAGTAAGATTTATAACATTATTAGAAAAGGTGAAGTTAGAGTTAATTCTAAACGTATTAAACCAAGCTATAAGTTAAAAATAGACGATTTGGTAAGAATTCCACCGTATTTAGATGGACCGTTAACTCATAACAAAAAAATTAGTTCATATCTTATAGAAAAACATACAACAAAAATCATTTATGAAGATAATAATTATATTGTTACCAATAAAAATAATGATATCGCCGTTCATGCTGGTTCTAAAAATGGAATTGGACTTATAGATATTTTTAGATTGAAATTTGGAAATCATATTGAACTTTGCCACCGATTAGATAAGCAAACTTCTGGATGTTTGGTTTTAGCAAAAAATAAAAAATCGGTTAAATACTTCTCTAATCTATTATCAACAAATGATATAAAGAAAACTTACATCGCTATTCTTAAAGGAAAGTTTAAGAATAAAAAAATTATTGAAAATGAAATTTATAAGAATAATTCATTGAAACTTAAGAAATCTAAAACAATATTTAAATTGGTTAGACAACTTAAAAATACATCTATAGTCAATGTTGATCTTCATACAGGTAGAACTCATCAAATCCGCATACATGCATCACAAATCAACCATCCAATATTATTTGATAAAAAATATGGCGATAAAATGTTTGATAAATCAATTAATTTAAACTTTAAAAAAACGTTGGCATTACATTCAAAATCAATTTCATTTAAAGATCAAAATTCAAAAATAATAAAGGCTTCTGCAAGCTATCCAGATGAATTTAAAAAGTTAATTAAAGCTCTAAAATAGTTTTTATTTCAATATTTGTAATTTTTTGTTAGGATAGCCTTTTTTAAGAGCATACTATGGCAGTACAAAAAAGCAAAGTTACCAGATCAAGAAGAGGTCAGAGACGTTCACATGACGCTTTAAAGAGTAGAACTCTATCAGTTGACCCTGTTTCAGGTGAAAAACATCTACGTCATCAAATGACAAAAGATGGCTTTTATAAAGGCAGATTAATTAAAGATCTTCGAAAGCCTATCAAAGAGGACATAGAAGACGTAACATAGAAGTATGCCTAGGCATATTAGCATCTTATTTCCCGGTCAAGGATCTCAACATATTGGGATGCTAGACAATTTGCCAACTGAACTTGTTGAATCTTTTCGAGGTTTAGCTTTACAAGCTCTTAGTTTTGATCTTATCGATTTAATTAAAAATGGAAATGAAGAAGATTTAAATAAGACTTCAATTACTCAACCTGCAATTTTATTAACATCTTTTATTTACTATAAACATTTACAGAATTTAACTAATATCAAAGCAGATTTGATGTGTGGACACTCATTAGGTGAATACTCTGCTTTGGTAGCATCAAACTCTATAACTTTAGATGATGCGTTGAAATTGGTTTATCAAAGAGGGTTGTTAATGGAAAGGTCTCTTAAAGGCTCGATGTATGCAATTCTTAATACAGATATTGATATTATTAACTATTTTTGTATGAAAGTTAGAGATGATGAAAATATGGTTGTAAGTACAGCTAATATTAACTCACCTAAACAAATTGTTATTGCAGGTGAAAACAGAGCAGTTGAAATGGTTGTTAGTGATTTAAAAAAAAATGGACATAAAAAATGTATCAAACTTAATGTTGCCGTGGCATCTCATTGTAAATTAATGGAAACAGCTAGCAATGAATTTCAAAATTTAATAAATAAAGTACAAATTAATTTTCCAGAATGCAATATCATTCATAATACTACAGCATCAATAACTGAAAACATATCTGATCTTAAAAAAAATTTAGTATTGCATTTAATTAATCCAGTTTTATGGTCACAATCAATGAATTATATAAATTCATTAAATGGGATTATTATTGAGTGTGGTCCTGGCAAGGTTTTGTCAGGTTTAGCAAAATCTAATGGCATTAAAAATATTTTTACATCATCATCCGAAAACTTTTTCAATGATATAAAATCAGCTTTATGAGAAAGAGAAACATATTCATATCCGGAGCATCAAGAGGTATTGGAGAATCAATGGCGAAACATTTTGCTAAGAGCAATTTTAATGTCGTTGGTACCTCAAGAAATAACTTTAAATTTGATGACGATTTAGAAAATTTATTACCATTAAAACTAGATGTTACTTCAAGAAATGATGTAAAAAATTGTTTTGATGAACTTAAATCAAAAAATCTCCTCCCTGATATTTTAATTAACAATGCGGGTATTACCGCTGATCAACTATTTTTAAGAATGAGTGATGACGATTGGGATGATGTAATTAATACAAATTTAACAGGAACATTTAATCTTACAAAAATCTTTTTAAAAAATATGATTAAGAATAAATTTGGTAGGATAATAAATATATCTTCAATATCAGGCTTAATGGGAAATCCTGGACAAGTAAATTATTCCTCTTCAAAGGCAGCTTTAAATGGGTTTACAAAATCTCTAGCAAAAGAAGTTGGTTCAAGAAATATTACAGTTAATTGTGTTGCACCTGGTTTTATTGATACTGATATGACTTCTTATATTGGAGAAAATGAAAGAAATGAAATTCTCAAGAAAATACCACTCAATAAATTTGGATCACCTGAAGATATTTCTAAATTGGTCATGTTTTTAATGTCAGATGAAGCCTCTTATATAACTGGCCAAACTATTTCAATTGATGGTGGCCTATTAATGTACTAATTTTTATGTGCATCTTTGAACTAATACATGTAAAATGTGTCAAATTTCAATATAGGGTAATGGAGATATTATGAGTGTTGAAGATACAGTAAAAAAAATTGTTAGTGATCAACTTGGAAAATCTGTTGATGAAATACAAAGTGATTCGTCATTTGTAGATGATCTAGGAGCTGACTCACTCGATACAGTTGAGCTTGTTATGGCTCTTGAGGAAGAATTTGATTTAGAAATAGCTGATGAGGACGCAGAAAAAATTTCTACTGTTAACGAAGCTGTTGAATATATAAATTCTAATTCTTAAATTTAACTAGTTCTACAAATAAGTATTAACGTTTAAGATAACATTTGTTATCTACTTTACTTATGATTATTTTTGCACGAACAATTCTTATATCTTTTTTATTATATATATCTTTTTACGCACCTTACGTAGCATATATAAACCACGTACCTAATAATAATGTTTATGTTTTAGACGTTATAGAAGGTGAGTCAATTAATAAAGTTTTATCTAAATTCTCAGACTATAGCTTAATTAATAAAATTTATATAAATATTTTTATCAAAGCTAATAAAATTTCTTCAATCAAAATTGGAGAATATTCTATAAAAGATAAATCAATTAAAAATATCATTTTATCTATGCAAAATGGAAATACTATCACACATCAAATTAGACTCGTTGAAGGGATGAATATATTTCAATTAGAGGAGCTAATTAACCAATCTTTATTAATTAATGATTGTTCATATTTGGAATGTTTAGATTCAAAATATGGATTTTATGAAGGCACATTATTTCCAGATACATATTTTTACAAAAAAAATATGAAATCATCTGAAATTCTAATCCAGAGTCGAAAAAAGTTAGATAAATATCTAGATAATTTATTTGTTGATGGCGATTCAAAAACCAATTTAACAAAGAATGAAATTTTGATATTAGCCTCAATTATCGAAAAGGAGGCTGGTAATAATGATGAAAAAAAATTAATTGCATCAGTATTTCTTAAAAGATTGGATTTAGGGATGAAATTACAGGCTGATCCAACAATAATTTATGGTTTATTACCTAATTTTGATGGAGATATTAAAAAATCTGATATTCTAGATTCAAATAATAAATTTAATACATATATGATTGAAGGTCTTCCACCAACACCAATATCAATTTCATCTACTTCATCAATAGATGCTGCACTAAATTCTTTGCCGGGTGAATTTTTATTTTTTGTAGCAGACTCACCCACATCTCACTATTTCTCAAGAACATATGATGAACATAAAAAAAAAGTTAATGAGTTAAATAGAAAATGAAGATCATCTCATTTGAGGGTATAGAAGGTGTAGGTAAGTCAACACAGATTAAATTATTAAAAGATTTTCTTGAATCAAAAAACCTTAATGTTGAGGTTTTAAGAGAACCTGGTTCAACTTTAGCAGGCGAAAAAATCAGAGATATTTTATTAGACAATGACAGTAAATTATCAAATGAAACAGAGCTCCTTTTAATGTTTTCGGCAAGATCAGAACTTGTAAATAAAATAATTTTAGATAGTAAATCTGATTATTTGTTGTTAGATAGATTTTTTGATGCTTCTATGGCCTATCAAGGTTATGGACGTGAATTATCAAAAGAATTTATAACCTCATTAATATCTTTTACTAAATGCCCGATACCAGACTTTACATTTTTACTAGATATTTCTGTCGAACAAGGATTTAGAAGAAAACATAATGATAATATGGACCGGATTGAATCATCAGGTTTTGATTTTTTTGATAAAGTAAGAAGAGGGTATTTAGAAATCGCCTCAAATAATAATGATAGATTTTTTGTTATCAATGCAAACAATGATATAGATTCTATACATGACGAAATTCTATCCAATTTGAATATAATATGAATTTAAATGATCTTCCATGGCTAGATAAAATTTATAAAAAAATTAATTTTAATAATTTACCTCACGGTATTATTCTTAATGGACCTGAGGGCCTTGGTAAAATTATTCTTGGAAACGAAATCGCAAGGAATTTGATAGTAAATAATAACGACTCTAAAGCAATTAATCTTTTTAATTTAAATTCTCATCCTGATTTTTTATTTTTAAATAAAGATAAAATTCTAACAAGACATATATCATTTAGAGATAAAGAATGGGACGAAGATCTAGGAAATCGTAATGTTATAGACTTTCTTTCAATGACTCCTTCTATTAGTAGCAATAAAGTTGTTTTAATAAACAACGCTCATACAATGAATGAAGTTTCTCAGAACGCATTGTTAAAGTCATTAGAAGAACCATCTTTAAATAGTTATATCATTCTTATTACAAATAGATCAAATTCATTACTTCAAACCATATATAGCAGATGTCAGATTTTTAATATGCCGTCCTTGACGGATGAGGTAATTAATAACTGGTTAGTTTCAAGGGGTATTTCAGATTTTAATATAAAAGATTTTCCTAGTTATATAAGTCCCATAAAAATCTTAAATGACATTGAAAATGATCAACATATGGTATTCAAAGATTTTATTAAGTTAATGAAAAAATTTTTATCTAACCAAGCACATTCAAAGCAGATACTTCAACATCTATCATCATATGAAATAGATTTGATTACTAAAATTAATTATTTAATTGAATTTTTAAAGATATTACTTAGATCAAAAATATTAAATGAAAAACTTTCAGGATTATATGAAGATTTTAATAATAGTAACTTTAGTACATTAAAGGTATCTAATATTATTAATGATTTGCATAATTTAAGATTTGAATATTTTAAAGTTCCTCAAATAAATGAAAATCATGTTTTCAACTATTATTTTAGTGAGTTAAAAAATTCAATTAAGTTATAGTTGTTCCGCCGTCAACAACTATTGTTTGACCATTTATATAATTACCAGCATTAGAAGCAAGCATTACAGCGACTCCAGCCACCTCATCAGGCATACCAATTCTTTGCATTGGCGTTGAAGAAAGAACTGTTTTTAAAATATCTGGATTTTCCCACAAAGCTTTTGCAAAATCTGTTTTAATTAAACCTGGCGCAATAGAATTTGCTCTTATATTTTTATGACCAAATTCCGCAGCTATATTTTTAACAATCATAACGTCAGCTGCCTTGCTTATATTATAGGCTCCCAATATGGGACTACCCTTAATGGCAGCAATACTTGAGATAATAATTATTGAGCCATCCTCTTTTGAAATCATTTCTGGTAAAACAAGATTACATAAAACTTGATTAGATCTAATATTGTTATGCATTACCTTATCAAATTTTTCTATTGGCATATCTAACATTGATCCCATAAATGGATTTGTAGCAGCATTGCATATTAGTACATCTATTTTTCCAATTTTTTTTCTTGTTTCATTTACTAAGATTTCTAATTGCTTATCATCACTAATATTTGCAGGAATAGCATATGCAACTTGACTACCTAATTTTGTGTTAATTTCATCAGCGGTTTGTTCGCATATATCTAATTTTCTACTAGAAATGATTACTTTAGCTCCATGTTGTGCACACTGATAAGCTATAGCTTTACCTATACCCTTGGATGATCCAGTAATTAGTATTGATTTATTTTTTAGGTTAAATAGTGACATTTTTTTATTATAATTAATTTATGACAAAAAAAGTTGAAATTTACTCGAGATCTAATTGTTCTTATTGCGATATGGCTAAAAACTTCTTTGATTCTAAAGGAATCGATTATTTTGTTTATAATGCTGATGATCCAGAAGTATTTAAAGAAATGCTAGAAAGAAATCCCAATGCAAGAACTGTACCTCAAATTTTTATAGATGATAACCTTATAGGTGGCTATACTGACTTAATCGATAAATATACGGAATAAAAATATGGAACAATTTAACAATTTTTTAATTTTATTGGATAGCAACTTAAGTGGCTCTTGGTGGTTTCCAGCATTATTAATCGGTACAGGTATATTTTTTACAATTTACTTAGGCTTTCCTCAATTCAAATACTTTAATAGTGCATTTAAAATTGTTTCTGGTAAGACAAAATCTACTGATCAAGATGGTGAAACAACTGGATTTCAAGCACTTACAACAGCTATGTCGGGTGCTGTTGGTACTGGCAACATAGGTGGAGTAGCATTAGCTATATGGACTGGTGGCCCAGCTGCCATTTTCTGGATGTGGATTACAGCAATATTCGGAATGACTACAAAA
>ENA-OSEY01001049-OSEY01001049.1-marine-metagenome-genome-assembly--contig:-NODE-1049-length-19557-cov-7.758265_pt1 | contig 19557 bp, 23 predicted proteins | sample MGYA00248465_ERZ534230 | MGnify/ENA primary metagenome ERZ534230 (study PRJEB26409, sample SAMN06344110) | marine metagenome | isolation source: Sea water from surface | place: Atlantic Ocean:Southern...
AAAATTAATTTTTAACTAAATAATAAATTATTAGAATTTATTAATTAATTAATTTTTATTTACATTAAATTAACATAGATAATTCACTTACGCCTTCAAGAGTAAACTTTTTAAAGTATTTAATTTTAAAGTATCTATTTTATTTATAAATATAAAAAAAAGAATGAAGTTTAGTTTTCGAATCTTGCTATCAAAGAAATTTTTATCATTTTTAAGTTTATCTAATAGCATGGTTTGAATCATATAACTAAACTTGGGTATTATTGATTTAATGTTATCGCCATCGAATTTTCTTTAAAAAGAAAATTTTGATCATTATCTCCAGGCATTATTAATTTAATTCAATGGGAAAAGAAATCTTTAAAATTTTTATGCTTGGAGGAGGAAAGAGAGTAAGTCTCGCAAGAAGATTTAAAGATGCAATAGAATCATTTGATTTTGAACCTGAAATTTATTCTTATGATCTGACAAAAAATGAGCCTATAATTAAGGTGGCAAGAATCATAAAAGGTCTCCCTTGGAATTCTCCAAAAGCAATATTTGATTCAATTGTATCGTCAGAAAGGTAAATACTTTGTGGCACATGTGATATTCTTGACCGCCATTGCATATAATTTTGACTATTTAAGAGTTTTTGATCAACAGTCAATTCTCCACTGGTAACGGGAAGCAATCCCATAATAATATCAATTAAGGTTGATTTCCCTGATCCATTTTTACCAATGATCCCAATGCGATCCCCTCTCTTAATACGGATATTAAAACCATTGAGGATATTAATTGTTTCATCATCATTCTGAAATGATTTATGCACATTATAAAATTCACAAATGACTTTCGTATGATTATCGAGATCTTTAATGGGCTCATAACTAATCTTTTTGGTAGCACGACGATAGGCTGATTCATCAGCCTTTAACTTATCTCTCATCTCGCGAACTTGACTGAGACGTCGTACATTTCTTTTTACGCGTGCCTTAACACCACGGGATGCCCACTCTACCTCCAGTGCTACAATTTGTTTTCTTTTTTGAAGTTCGCGCTCCTCTTGCTCCAAGAGCATTGTTGACCATTCATCAAAAAACTTAAACCCTTTGGGACTGACTTTGAGTTTTCCTCTATCCAACCAAAATACCTTATTTGTTATATTTTCTAAAAAGCGTTTATCGTGGGAAATACAGAGTATTGCTCCCTGATAATTATTGAGATAGCCCTCTAGCCAACTAATTGCTTCTAGATCTAAATGGTTCGTCGGTTCATCAAGCAAAAGAATATCAGGTTCTTCAACAAAGGCTTTTGCTAAACCTGCTCTTCGAAGCTGGCCACCCGATAGCATTGTCATCGGTTTTTTTACATCCAAATCGAGTGCTTCGGCTGCAATATCCACTTTATATTGATAGAGTTCACGATCTTCACCTTTAATATTATTAAAGATAAAATCGAATACCGTTTCTTTTTCATTAGGTTGAAAGTCTTGGACTAAATATCCTATTGTTGTTCCAGGATTTTCCCAACGTTCTCCTTCATCCAGTGACTTAACACCTGTTATAATATTCATAATTGTTGATTTACCCGCACCATTTTTCCCAACAAGAGCAATACGGCTACCTTGATGTATATTCAACGTAAGATCTTCAAATACAGGTGTCTCTTTATATCGAACGAGCGCATCTTTTACAGAAAATATAAGTTGTGAAGACATTAATTTATTAAGAATAAATAGTGTTTTTTTGGCGCACCGGGGAGGATTCGAACCCCCGACCCCCTGATTCGTAGTCAGGTACTCTATCCAGCTGAGCTACCGGTGCAGTTATTGCGAATTTACTGAGGTGTTATCGAATTGTAAATACAATTTCTCTTATATATTAATGGTTCAATTATTATAAATAGCTAATTGACAATAAAGCCCGTTTCCATTAATCAATAAAGCTTGAAGGGAATTGTGTAATGAAAAGAACATATCAACCCAGTAACCGAGTTAGAAAGCGTCGCCACGGCTTTCGTTTGCGTTCAGCAACAAGTGCTGGCAGAAAGATACTTAACCGACGGCGAGCACGCGGTAGAAAGACGTTATCCGCATAATATTCTAGTAGTCTTGACGACTGCAGGGAGTACTTATGGATATCCAGACAATCAAGAAGCGCAGAGATTTTCTTAAAGGTAATAACGCACCTTACGCTGCTATGCCATCAGTAGTAATTCAAAGCTACATGCGAACCGATGAAGTAGTGGAGACAGATGAATCCGTAATGATGGGTATTACATGTTCGAAAAAAGTTGGGAATGCTGTCAAACGAAACAGAGCAAAACGACGATTAAGAGAGGCAGGAAAGATTGTACTTAAGGAAATCGGTATAAAAAAAACCAACTATATTTTCATTGCCCGAAAGGATGCAACCATCAAAGTAAAATTTACCGATCTGTGTAATGATATAGAGAACGGAATAAAGAAGATATATGGCCAGGAGAAAGGTAAATAGATGCTTATAAAAATTATTTCCTTTCCTATTCACATATATCGTCTTTTCATTAGCCCATTAACTGGAAAGAATTGTCGCTTTGAGCCAACATGCTCTGAATACGCCTTAACAGCCTTAAAAACCCATGGGATTTTTTATGGATCCTATTTGTCTATAAAGCGAATACTAAAATGTCATCCATTTAGCCGATACTCTGGTTATGATCCTGTACCGAACAAGAAACAATCAAAAGACATTACTCGATAAATCGATTGAATTAAGTCATTAGTAACCATATATTAGTCGCAGATTATTTAAGAGAAGGCAGAGCAGATGGATGATCAGAATAAGAACCTTTTATTGGCAACGTCCCTAAGTTTTTTAGTACTGCTTGGTTGGATGCTCATGTTTCCACCAGAGCCAATAGAGGAAGTGAGTCCTGAACAAACAACAGAACAAGTTACACAAGAAGATAACCAAACAGGTACCGGTCTTAGCACTCCAGTGCAAGTTGATACCAATCAAAGCCAACAAAAAATAGATACATCTGCAGACGCACCGCGAGTACCAATAGAAACATCACGACTATCGGGTTCATTATCTTTAAAGGGTGGTAAAATTGATAACCTTAAACTCTTGGATTATTTTGAGACGCAGGAAGAGAACTCAAAGAATATTGAGCTTTTTCAGTATGAAAATGAAAACTATTATGCTGTTTATGGATGGTCATCGCGAGACAGAGAAAATGTACCTAATCCGAACACTGTCTGGAACCTCGCAAAAGGTAAAACGCTTACACCCGGTACACCTATAACGTTGCAATGGACGAGCCCCAAGGGCGTCATATTTGAAAGAGAAATCTCCATTGATGAAGATTTTCTTTTCACTATAAAGCAGCGCGTATTTAATCAATCAAACGCAACCATTGATTTGGCAGCTTATGGAATACTAGCCCGTCATAGCGCCCCCGAAACTATTGGCTTTTACATTCTTCATGAAGGGATCGTGGGATATGATGATGGCGAACTCGTTGAGTTATCATATGACGATATAACAGATCAGAAGTATGACGATAGAGAGCGTGCCAATCTTGAAATCTATGAGATCACAGAAAATGGCTGGATTGGGTTTACCGATAAGTATTGGATGTCAACACTCGTTGGTGAACCAAAAAGTAAATTTAAAATGGCTAGCAAATATAACGAAGCAAACGATATTTACCAAGCCGATATTCGTCATCCTCTGCAGAGCATTGGGTCTGGACAATCTACGGAAGTAAAAACATATCTATTCGCAGGTGCTAAAGAGGTCAATACGATAAAATCGTATCAGAAAGAGGCCAATTTTGCTGACTTTATAGACACCGTTGACTGGGGATGGTTTTTCTTTTTAACGAAACCAATTTTTTCCTTACTTGATTATTGTAATAAGCTTGTTGGGAATATGGGATGGGCGATAATTCTTCTTACGTTGGTTGTAAAAACAGTATTACTGCCACTTGCTTATAAATCTTACGTTTCAATGTCGAAGTTAAAGCAACTACAACCAGAGATGGAAAAAATAAAAAAGAGGGCCGGCGATGATCGAATGAAGTTACAGCAAGAGATGATGGCTTTGTACAAGAAAGAAAAAGTCAATCCTGCTGCCGGTTGTTTACCTATACTTTTGCAAATTCCGATATTCTTCTCACTATACAAAGTCCTTTTTGTTACCATTGAAGTAAGGCATGCTCCGTTCATAGGATGGATCACCGACCTCTCAGCTCCCGATCCTAGCTCTATATTAAACTTATTTGGCTTGCTGCCATTCTCGCCACCTGGCCCAGAAAGTTTTCTTGTTATTTTTTCTATTGGGGTCTACCCGATACTTATGGGTATAACAATGTGGTTGCAACAGAAGCTTAATCCAGCGCCAACTGATAAAACACAGCAAATGATTTTTGCATGGATGCCCTGGATTTTCATGTTCCTTCTTGGGCAGTTCTCCAGTGGCCTAGTAATTTATTGGGTAGCAAATAATATCATCACGTTTGCACAACAGTATTTTATTATGGCATCACAAGGTGTGAAACCAGATATTTTTGGAAATATTCTGAGCTCCTTTAAAAAGGAAGGGGCCTCCAAAGAAAACTAATAAAGGAGCCATAGATTACAAAATCACCTTTATTAAATGAAGTCTCTTTTTTAAAAGGAGTCGCTGGGATTGATGGTTTGCCTCCAGATAGAGAAGCAGAAGTATGCTTCATAGGCCGATCCAATGTTGGAAAATCCTCACTAATTAATGCCCTATTTGAAAGAAGAAACCTGGCAAGGACTTCCAAGACCCCAGGTCGAACTCAAGAGTTAAATTTTTTCTCATTGGGAGAAAGTAGCTATATCGTTGACCTCCCAGGCTATGGTTACGCAAAAGCGTCAAAAGATAAAAGGTCAGATTGGCAGACTCTTATAAAGTCATATATCGCGGAAAGACGTTCACTTAAGAGGGTATTTACTCTTGTCGATGCAAGGCACGGGTTAAAAGATAATGATAGAGAATTTTTCTCCTTTTTGGATACCTATGCTGTGAATTATCAAATAATACTTACCAAAATAGATAAGGTTAAGAAAACTGAGATGCCCAAACTTCTAGACGAAATAAATAGCAAAATAGAAGAGCATCCTGCCTGCAATCCAGAATTTTTAATGACATCAGCGATAAAAAAAAGCGGTATTAGTGAAATTCGAGACGTAATGTTCTCAATTTTAGGTTTAAATCAAAATAATTGACAAATCAGCATTATAATTGCATTAGGTTTTTCTATGAACGGTAAAATAGAAAATAATTTTAAGCAAACGGCAGCCACGCTGGCCGAAGCGCTACCATACATCCAGAGATATGAGGACTCGACAATAGTTATTAAGCTTGGTGGTCATGCCATGACGAGCAAACCCTCAATGGAAAATTTTGCGCGAGATATTGTTTTGATAAAGCAATGTGGCGTCAACCCAGTGATAGTGCATGGCGGTGGCCCTATGATTAATAAGGTATTATCAGATTTAAAAATTGAAAGTGAATTTGCTGAGGGAAAGAGGATAACAGATGGTAAAACTATGGAAGTTGTTGAAATGGTGCTATCTGGCAATGTTAACAAATCTATAGTTAATGCAATCAATAGCCAAGGTGGGAAAGGTGTTGGACTATCCGGAAAAGATGCGAATATGATTGAATGTGAGCAAGATAATCCCAAACTTGGATTTGTTGGGAAGATAAAAAAAGTTGATACTGATATAGTCCAGAATTTTATAAAGAGTGACTTTATCCCCGTTATTGCCCCCATCGGTTTTGGAATAAAGGGCGAAACATTTAATATTAATGGTGATACAGCAGCGGGTGCTATAGCCTCAAGCCTCTTAGCTGATCGTCTCTTACTGCTAACGGATGTGGTCGGTGTAAAAGATAGCGAAGATCAGTTAATTAATCAATTGACTATAGAAGAAGCAAGAAACTTGATAGGCTCAGGAATTATTAACTCGGGAATGATCCCCAAGGTTAATACGTCGATAAAAGCTATTGAAGAGGGTGTTAGGGCATCCGTTATAATCGATGGGAGAGTTGATCATGCCTGTCTTCTTGAGCTCTTTACTAGCCACGGTGTAGGCACTCTGTTTAAAAAAACTTTTGACTAGTCTTTAGGAATGTCAGATACCCTGCTGTCAATTCAAAGAATGCTAGATAAGAAAAGCCTTGATATCGTAGGCTATTTTAACCCAGATGGGTCTGATAATGTTTGCTCTAAAGTGAGAACCATTTTGCTAATAGGACCAAAAGAGCCGTATTTTTGGGACGTATTTAAAAAAAGTAGGGAATACAAGAACAAAAAAGAAAACCCACTCGATAGATGGTCAAAAAAGACCATAAAGGAAATTGCAATAAAATTTGATGCAAGATCATTTTTCCCTTTTGAAGAGCCCTTTCAGCCATTCATTACGTGGGCACAAAAATGTTCGACAATGGGATCATCTCCTGTTCGCCTTTTAGTACATAAAGAGAAGGGCCTATTTATTTCTTTTCGAGGGGCACTCGGTATAAATGAATATATTGAATCACCAAATAACTCGAAAGATATCTGCACCCCATGTGAGAAACCATGCCTCACTGCTTGTCCAGTAAGTGCACTTAACCAAGACGGCTATGATGTTATTCGATGTAAGGAATATGTGAACACACCTAGTGGTCAAGAATGTAGAAACGGCTGCCTTGTCAGAAGATCCTGCCCCTCTGGTCAGAATTTAAGACTGAAGGAACAATCAAATTTTCATATGCGTGCTTTTCTGAGCGATTAGGTTAATGACCTAATATCTGACTCAAAAACAGCTTTGTTCTATCAGACTTTGGGTTTTTGAAGAACTCTTCCGGTTCGTTTTGTTCAACAATCTGACCGTCGTCCATGAATATAACTCTATCCGCAACCTGTCTGGCAAAGCCCATCTCATGAGTAACACAAATCATTGTCATACCTTCTTCAGCTAGCTGAATCATAGTATCCAGCACCTCTTTAATCATTTCAGGGTCCAATGCGGACGTCACTTCATCAAATAACATTATTCTTGGTTTCATGCATAGAGATCTTGCAATTGCTACTCTTTGTTGTTGTCCACCAGAAAGTTGACCTGGGTATTTATGAGCCTGTTCAGGAATTTTCACTTTTTCAAGCATTTCCATTGCGATCTCTGTAGCTTCTTTTTCCGGAGTTTCTCTAACCCACATAGGAGCTAGAGTACAATTTTCTAAAGTTGTCAAATGAGGGAACAAATTAAAGTGCTGAAAGACCATACCGACTTCAGATCTGATCTTATCAATATTCTTTAGGTCAGTGGTTAGCTCTGTACCGTCAACAATTATGCTTCCCTTTTGATGCTCTTCAAGTCTATTAATGCATCTTATCAGTGTTGATTTACCAGATCCAGATGGTCCGCAGACAACAATTCTCTCACCTCTTCTCACTTCCAGATTAATATCCCTAAGTACGTGGAAGTTACCAAACCACTTGTTCATATCAGATATGTGGATAGCTACTTCATCTGTTATGTTTATCTTAGTTTTTTCCATATCAATCTTACTCCTAACCTAAATAGACAATTCTATTTATCCGTTTTTAATTTTCTTTCTAAATATTGTGAGTACTGGGACATACCCCAACAAAAAATAAAGAACATCAATCCAATAGCAACGTAGAGTTCCCAATAAATACCATTCCACTTTTGATCCGCTCTTATTGTCGACGCAAGCCCGACCGGATCTCTTAAACTTATTATGGATACAAGAGTTGTATCTTTAAACAAGCCAATAAAGGTATTCACAATACCTGGAATAGATATTTTTAATGCCTGCGGCATAATTATAAGCCGTTGTGATTGCCAGTAAGTGAGCCCTAAAGACGCTGACGCTTCATGTTGACCTAATGGTAATCCCGCTAGCCCGCCTCGAATTACCTCGGCCATGTAAGCTGCAGAAAATAATGTAACCATAATCACTACTCTCAACACAATATCAAAGTTGGTTCCTGGAGGTAAAAAGTAGTTTAGTAGAACGGACGCAACAAATAACAACGTTATTAGGGGTACGCCCCGTATAAACTCAATAAACCCTACACAAATCATCTTAATTACTGGTAAATTAGATTGTCTACCCAATGCTAATAAAATCCCAATAGGGAAAGACGCAACAATTCCTGTAACTCCTACGATCAAAGACAAAGTAAATCCACCCATCTTTAATGACTCAACGAAAGGAAGACTAATAGGCAAAATAACGTTAAGAAGACCTACCAACGGATTGGAGATAAAGAGAAAAAATACGGCAGTAAATAAGAAAGCAAGGATAGCTGCTATCATATAGTTTTTTAGATACCGTCTTATCAAAGTCAGAAAAAACAACGCTCCTAAAGTTAACCCAATATATACTATACTAATTGACCAAAACGATCCCCCCCACAGTAGCCATACAGCTAATCCGGGATAAATTATTGAAAACCAAAAAAAACGAAAAAACTTTGGAAATAATATTGGAACGATGGCAAGCAACAAAAAGATAAAAGTTAATGTAGGCCTCCAATACTCCTCAGCTGGATACAGTCCGAAAAGCAATTGTTTCCATCTAGCCGTAAGTACTGAAAAGCACGCTACATCTGGGTCTAAGTCTAGACATTCTCTTAGCGATTTAGTATTCCAGTGTCCTCCATAAGCCCAAGGTATGAAATCCCATAATATTATAACTATAAAGTATACCGACAACACTGTGAGTATCGAGTTTAGCCATGATGAAAATAAATTTTGTCTTAACCATCCAATAAGCCCAACCTCTGTTATTGGGGGCGCTGATGGCGGTATTTCTTTTTTTCTTACAAAAGCTATCTTAGTCATCATCGTACCACTATTTGAAAAGACCGATTAAAGTAATTGATAAACGAAGAGATCAACAATGATACTGCAAGATAAAAACCCATGAGCAATAGCATTGACTCCAACTCTCTTCCAGTCTGATTAAGAGTAATTCCTCCTAGAGTTCCTCTAACGTCCATGTATCCTACGGCGATGGCAAGAGATGAATTTTTCGTTAAATTTAGATAATTTGAGATAAGAGGAGGAACAATAATCCTCAAAGCCTGTGGAAGGATTATAAGGCTCATTATTTTGTTAGGTCTCAAACCCAGAGATGCTGCTGCCTCAGATTGGCCTTTGGAAACTGCCATGATGCCTGCCCTTACTATCTCAGCTATAAAGGCAGAGGTATAAAAGGCTAATGCTAAGGTCAATGCAAGAAATGAGTTTCGAAGGTGTATTCCGTCTTTAAAATTAAATCCCTTGAGATAAGGATACTCGAGTGACACTGGCTGGCCCATTGCAAAAAAAAGTATTAATGTTGGAAAAATAATTACTGCTACACTAATCCAAAATGTAGGTAAGCTTTTTCCAGTATCTTTTTTCTGTTTATTTGCGTATCGAATAAAATAAATAACGGCAACAATCGAAAGACCAAAGCACAGCAGTAACCAGTAGGCTCCTTCGGCCAAAACTGGTGCTGGAAAATACGTTCCTCGATTTGTTATCGCTACACTCTCAAAAAATAACATCGTAGCTTCGGGTTCAGCACCTTTGAAAGCCCTTGGTGCGGGGGTAAATTCCGTAAGCAAAGCAAAAACCATCACAATCCAAAGGAGTACTGGGACATTTCTAAAACCTTCTATATAGGCAGACATAAGTTTTGCCACAATCCAATTTTTTGAAAGGCGTAGAATACCGACAAAAAGCCCGAGAACTGTAGCTATTATGCACCCTACAAATGCAACCAGTAGAGTATTAAGAATGCCAACTAAAGCTGCCATTCCGTGTGTACTATCGCTAGTGTAAGGTATTAGTCGTTGGTTAATGTCGTATCCGGCTCTTAGCCATAGAAAATTAAAGCTCACATCTTTATCAAGCAAGGCTAAGTTTTTAATAGTATTATCGACTAGCCAGAAAAATACAGCCATAAATATTATAAACGTGATTACTTGTAGCGACATTCCTCTATAACGTGTGTCACTTAGCAACATACTAAATTTAAAGCTTTCTGATGGTGGAAGAGTTGGTGAGCTCATATTAGTTCCATAATTTACATCTGACTATAGTTTATAAAATTTTATCTACAGAGGTAATATAAATTAATAAAACCTGCAACATGTAGGTTTAGTAAAAATTCAAATTATTTTTGTAAACGAAAAAGGGGCGTTCAAGACGCCCCCTTTTTAAATAGGTTTTCAAATCATCTAAATGGAGGTGAATAAAGAATACCACCCTTAGTCCAAGACGCATTCACACCTCTTTCGATGTTAATACCGCTTGTAGCACCTAGATTATTTTCAAAGATTTCGCCGTAGTTTCCACCCGCTTTAATCGCGTTGTACATAGCGTTCTTAGGAAGTCCTACCATAGCTAGAATATCATCATCACCGGTTCCAAGAAGTCTATGGATCTCGGCATCTTTAGTATCTTTCCAACTATCGATATTACCCTTTGTTATTCCTTTTTCTTCAGCAATAACTAGCGCATTTAGCACCCAACGTCCTATGTCAGCCCAATTATCATCACCGTGTCTCACAAGAGGTCCAAGTGGCTCTTTTGAAATGATTTCCGGCAGAACGAGGTGGTCATCAGGGTTTTCAAGGTTTACTCTTGTACCGTGTAATGCGGAGGCATCGGTTGTGTATGTATCACACGCTCCAGCAAGATACTGCTGTTGAGATTCAGCATTATCAGCAGTTGGCACAGGCTCGTAGCTCATACCATTTTCCTTGAAGTAGTCAGCAAGGTTAAGTTCTGTTGTTGTTCCAACTTGAATACATACGGTCGCACCGTCTAATTCTGTTGTAGACTTAACACCTAGTTCTTTCTTAACCATGAAGCCTTGACCATCATAATAGTTTACACCTAAAAATGTCTGCTTCAGGTCGGTATCTCTGCTATATGTCCATGTTGTGTTTCTAGCAAGTATGTCAACTTCTCCTGCTGCCAATGCTGTAAATCTTACTGCAGAGGTCAAACCGACAAATTTCACTGCCATTGGATCACCAAAAATCGCAGCTGCTAGAGCTCGACAATAGTCCACGTCAAACCCAACATCTTTACCGCTATCATCGACAGTAGCAAAACCAGGTGCACCCGTGGATACACCACATAATAAATTTCCGCGTGCCTTCACATCATCTAATGTTCCAGCAAAAGTACCACCAGCAGCCAAAGCCAACGCTGTGAGCACTCCCAAAAATAGTTTCTTCATATTTTTTCCTTCTTTAACCTAATTTAAGTTTCGAAACTTTCGTGTGTATATAAAAACACTCATACACACTTCAAAGATCGTAATTTTAAACATTCTCACGTTTTTTTCCACTTTTAATTATTCATATAGAAAAAATTCATTAAAATCAGTTAATTAAAGGGCATTTCATCTTTTTTTTTTAGACAATTCTTCTCAAACACTGATTCTTCAATCAACCATGATTCTTGCAGCCCCCCAACTAGATCATTTGAAGTATTTTTGTCAGATCTTTGAAATGATCAAAATCTACATTTTTTTTCTGCTTTTCTTCTTCAACTTCACCCCAGACTTCAATTCTAAAGTTATCTTCAACATTAGCAACTTCCCAGGCGAGTTCTGGACTTACTACGTTTTTATAAAGCGCTAGACAAGTAAAAAAAGATCCTAGGCTTTTAGTCAGCTCATGTATTGCAGTTAAATGAAAATTATCAAGCTCTTCTAAGTATTTTTTAATTATGTTAGCGTTTAAGGGTGGCTGCTCTATGAAAAGAAGTCCTGTTCCTATATTCAATTTTATTGAGAAAAATTTTTCAGCCCATTCTATCAAGGGACTATAGAGATTTTCTTGCTTCAAATGTAGTTTTGTTGGTTCACTTGCGATATAACAAATCGGATCACAGTTGCCATATTCCACCAAACGACCAAAAACAGCTTCCCTCTCTTTTTTTGTAATATCCGTCGCTGAAAAGCAAAATTTAGTAAAGAAACTGTTTTTAATAGCACTAAGTTTTCCATCTGCACTCCACTCCCTTACAACCTCGTTAGCTAATTGTTCAGACAGCTTTAATTTATGGCCTTTATCTGACTTGAGGCATACCTCATCTAAGTAAATGAGGAACAAGTTTTTACTCTGCTCCTCTTTTCTGACGCTTTTCCAGTATTTATCTTTACTAATTATCATAGGTATTTAGTTCTAAACCTTTAATTGCATATCAAATTTTCCAACCAAAATGTTTCCAAACTAGACCCATATGCCTAGGCAATGGTGCTTCAATTTTTGTTATCTTTTTTGATATTGGATGCACGAAATTAACGCACCTTGCATGCAGAAAGAGCTTTTTGAAGCTATATGGAAGGTCTTGAGAATTCTTATCTTCACTACTTTTATATTTTCTATCTCCTACGATGGGATTTCCTAACTCAGCACAATGAATTCTCAACTGATGGGTTCGACCAGTAGCAGGCTTTAATTCTAGCCACGCATATTTTGACCCTATTTTTTCTATCACTTTATAGAAAGTGAGTGCTTTTTTTTTATTAGCATTATACTGCCTACTTTTTTTTTGCTCTATAAGTCCCAGATTAATACTGGGCTTCCAAATATCTACGTCTCCGATATAGCTTTCCAATATACCTTTTTCTTTTTTTGGTACCCCTTCAACAAGTGCCCAATATACCTTCTCAACCTGTTTAGCCCTGAATAGATTGGCAAAAGCGCTTGCCGTCTTAACGTCTCTAGCTAGCAATAAAATACCAGAGGTTTCCTTATCAAGCCTATGAATTAATCTTGGGGGATCCTTTGCACCAAATTGTAGTGTAGATCTATATGCATCTACATGACGCGTTCCCTGACTACTGCCTCCTTGTGAGGCTAAACCCTCTGGTTTGTTTATAGCAATAAGATGCTCATCCTTTAAAATTATTGCCTCAAGTAATAGCTTAGCCAACTTAGAATCAATTTTTGGGGTTGATCCATCATCAGTGACACTTAATGAAGGATTAGGTATCGTAATTACGTCGCCCATTACGAGTCTGTAGGACGCCTTTGTCTTAATGCCGTTAACTTTAATCAAGCCTTTTCTACAGAGCGTGTTCACCGAGTTGAAGCTTAGCCGCCTATCATTCCTTTTAATCCAGGTGCTTAGCCTGCAGTCGACTTCATCTTCTTCAACAATTATGTCCCGGCTATCAGCCATCAATAAGCAATTAATTACTCTCTATTGTCGGTAGCGTCGGCACTTTCCTGTTCTTCTACACGTTTTCGGTCACCTGCACCTTTGGCATTTTCGTCTCTATCTACAAGCTCAATTATTGCCATATCCGCCATATCCCCATATCTTTGACCAGCTTTAAGAACTCTTACACAGCCTCCATGCCGATCTTTATAACGTGATGCTAGAACATCAAACAATTTTCTTACTGCATCTTGCTGTTTAATCCTAGAGATTAAAATTCTTCTAGAATGCAAATTGCCTTTCTTCGCGAGAGTTATTAACTTTTCTACAATCGGCTTCAGTTCTTTTGCTTTAGGAAGGGTTGTTTTGATTTGCTCGTGCTCAATTAAGCTACAAGCCATATTAGCAAACATAGCTGACCTGTGTTCATGCGTTCTGTTTAACTTCCTGTAACCATGCGAATGTCTCATAGTGCATCTCTCATATAGTTATTTAATATTGATCTTCATGTTTTTTTGCAAGTTCTTCAATGTTTTCAGGTGGCCACTCAGAAACATCCATTCCTAAATGCAGCCCCATTGAAGTAAGAACTTCCTTAATTTCATTGAGAGATTTTCTGCCAAAGTTAGGAGTCCTTAACATTTCCGATTCCGTTTTTAAAATTAAGTCACCAATGTAAACAATATTATCGTTCTTTAAGCAATTTGCAGACCTTACTGATAGCTCAAGTTCTTCAACTTTTTTCAATAAAAGTGGATTAAAAGCTAGTTCATCTTCCTCACTAGCAATCTCTTCAGCTTGAGGCTCCTCAAAATTAACAAAAACAGTAAGCTGATCTTGTAATATTCTAGCAGCAAAAGCTATTGCATCCTCCGGACTCACTGATCCATCGGTCTCTATGGATAGCGAGAGTTTATCATAGTCAAGAACTTGCCCTTCGCGCGTAGAGTCCACCTTGTATGACACTTTTTTCACGGGAGAAAACATAGCGTCTACAGATATCAAACCTATAGCCATATCTTCATCTCTATGTTTATCACCTGGCACGTATCCTTTACCCGTATCAACTGTAAGTTCCATATCAAGTGATCCGCCTTCATCTAGCTGACATATCATAGCATCTTTGTTCAGGATACTTATTCCATTTGTCTCAACAATATCGCCAGCGGTAACAGCCTTAGGACCTTGTTCTTTTAAGGTTAGTCTCTTTGGACCTTCTACTTCCATACCTACTGCGATAGCTTTTAGATTTAAAACTATATCCGTAACATCCTCTCTTACGCCTGGTATTGAAGAAAATTCGTGTAAAACACTATTTATCTTTACTGAAGTGATTGAAGCTCCTTGAAGAGAGGAAAGAAGCGTTCTTCTAAGAGCATTTCCTAAGGTAAGCCCAAACCCTCTTTCGAGTGGCTCAACAACAATAGTTGCAGAATTTGGATTTTGTTCATCGTTTACTAAATTTAAACCCGAAGGTTTTATAAGTTCATGCCAGTTTTTGTGGATCATCTAGTCCTCCATTCTTACATTAGCTCGATCCGTGACAGCTAAGCGTTCCCGAGGTTGAAATATTTACGATGTGTCTTTAGACACGTCGTCGTTTTGGTGGTCTACATCCATTATGTGCAATTGGCGTAACATCTCTAATTGACGTCACGTTCATTCCAATAGCGGACAGTGCTCTCAGTGCTGACTCTCTACCGGAGCCCGGACCTTGAACATGTACATCAAGAGACTTCATACCATGCTCCTGCGCCTTCTTTCCAGCATCCTCTGCTGCCAACTGTGCAGCATATGGGGTTGCCTTTCTTGAACCTTTAAAACCCATAGTCCCACTTGAAGACCACGCTATCGCGTTTCCTTGCACGTCAGAAATTAGAACTTTGGTATTATTGAAACTGGAATTTATATGAGCAATTCCGGTTGTAATGTTTTTCTTCTCTTTCTTCTTTTTCTTAACCATATGATTTTCCGTCTATTTTTTCTTACCAGCTATAGCTTTTGCTGGTCCTTTTCTTGTTCTAGCATTAGTGTGAGTTCTCTGCCCTCTTACAGGTAACCCTCTCCTATGTCTTAAGCCCCTGTAACATCCAAGATCCATAAGCCTCTTAATGTTTATTGTCCTTTCCCTTCTCAAATCACCCTCTACCACTACATTGCCATCGATATGCTGTCTTATTGAGCCAACTTCTTGCTCAGAAAGCTGGTTGACCCTTGTTGATACGTTTACCCCCGCAGCATCGCATATCCTTTTAGAAGTCACTTTGCCTATACCGTGTATGTAAGTGAGCGCAATTAAGACCCTCTTGTTTGTCGGCAAATTTATCCCGGCTATTCTAGCCATTCAACTCTCCACTTAATTTTTCTAACTAAAAAACGATCCAGAATGCCTTTATAGCGCCTAAATTTATAAGGTCAATAGATCAATATAATATTTCTTTTATTCCTTTAAGGTGTCATCTTAGCTTTCTTTAATAGACCCACTATTACTTACATATCACGTTATTTCTTAATATTTATTAAGTGACCTTCAATATCGCTGCTCACTTGCTCAATACTTCTCATCCCATCTATTTTAAAAAGTTTTTTCTGCGCTAAATAGTACGGTTTTATCATTTCTGTACTCTTATGATAGATATTCAGCCTGTTTTTAAGCACTTCTTCGTTATCATCATTTCGAGCGTTTTTACTTTCTCTGGCGCGATTTTCAATTCTGTTTATCAACACCTCGTCATTTACTACTATTTCAATTACCAAATCTAAACTCAACTTTAATTCATGTAATATTTTATCTAATGCTTTAGCCTGCTCCAAGTTGCGTGGAAACCCGTCAAATATAAACCCGTCACTGCCGCTTTCGCTTAAATTATCTCTAATCATTGATAGTATGATATCGTCAGAAACCAACTCACCTCTATCCATAATAGAGCTCGCTTTTTTACCTAATTCACTTCCTTCAGTTATAGCCTCCCTGAGCATGTCTCCAGTCGATAATTGTTTTAGGTTGTATTTATCGACCAGTCTTTGAGCTTGCGTTCCCTTTCCGGCTCCCGGAGGTCCAAACAATATTATAATCATCTTCTAAACCTACTTTGCCTTTTATTTTTCTTACCTAGGCGCGACTTCTCAATTAAACCTTCATATTGATACGCTAAAAGGTGCGATTGCAATTGTCCAACTGTATCCAAAGTAACAGACACAACAATAAGTACTGACGTACCGCCAAAGTAAAAAGGAACATTCATCTGCGCTCTTAAAAACTCAGGTAAAAGACAGACTGCGGCCAAATATAGTGACCCTACTACCAAAAGCCTAACCACTACGTATTCAAGGTATTCAGCTGTTTTTGGTCCTGGCCGTATTCCAGGAACAAATCCCCCCTGCTTCTTTATATTTTCTGCAACGTCCTCTGGTTTAAAAGATACATTTAGTGTGTAAAAATAGGTGAAGAAAATAATCATACCTCCAAAGAACAAATAGTAGAGTACTTGGCCGGGGCCTAGATAAGCAGCTAAAAATCCAACAAAACCGGAACTATCGTTGGATGAGAACGCGGTCATAGTTGTGGGCAATAATAGTAATGATGATGCAAATATCGCAGGAATGACACCTGCTGGATTCACTTTTACCGGCAGGTTAGAGTTTTCGCCCTCAAATATTTTCATTCCTACCTGTCTTCTAGGGTATTGTAGAGGAACCTTACGCAGAGCCCTTTCAACGAAAACAACAAATGATATCACAGCAATTACTACAATTATTAGAAAGATAATAGTAAAGGCACTTAGTGCTCCAGATCGACCAGATGCAAAAAACTGTCCTAAAGCTCCAGGTAATTCAGCTATTATACCAACGTATATAATTAACGAGATACCATTTCCAATACCCCTCTGGGTTATCTGCTCACCAAGCCACATTAAAAGCATAGTGCCTCCCACGAGTGTAACAACGCAGGACACGCGAAAGAAAAGCCCAGGTTCTGACGCTAGACCCTGAGACTCAATACCAGCGGCTATCCCCCATGATTGAAAGAAAGCCAGTATTACCGTACCGTATCTTGTATACTGATTTATTTTCTGTCTACCCTGTTCTCCCTCTTTTTTAAGTTGTTCAAGGTATGGAACCATAGAGGTTAACAATTGCATGATAATGGAGGATGTAATATAGGGCATAATTCCGAGTGCAAATACAGCCATCCTTCCCACCGCTCCACCGGTAAACATATTTAGCATCCCACCTATACCCTGAGCATTTTGCTCAAAAAAAGCTTTCAATTGTTCTGCATCGACACCGGGGACTGGCACATAAGTGCCTGCTCTGTAAATGATTAAAAGCAACAGTGCGTAAAGTATCCTGTTCTGAAGGTCCTTTGCTTTACCAATAGAGCTCCAGCTCAAGTTGGCTGCCATCTGTTCTGCTGCAGATACCATAGTACAATATTCCTTTTATGCAGAAATAAGATTGAGTTCGCCACCCATCTTTTCAACTGCTTGTCTTGCTTTTTCGGAAGCGCTCGAAACTTCAATTTTTACTTTGGAGGCAAGAGATCCTTTTGCCAAAAGCTTTACGGAGACTGCATTCTTGTTGATCAAACCTACACTACGAAGTACCGCTATATCTATCAGCTTATTTTCGACAATCTTTTTCGCATCAATGAGCTTTTGGATTGATCCAAGGTTGACTTGATCTAGTAGTTTTTTTGAATTTCTTGAATTGAACCCTCGTTTAGGCAACCTTTGATAAAGAGGCATTTGCCCACCTTCAAAAGCCTTTATTGAGACCCCTGATCTTGACTTTTGGCCCTTTATTCCTCGGCCAGCAGTTTTACCCTTACCTGAACCGGGTCCCCTTCCAACCCTTACCCTTTTTTTTACAGCACCAGGGTTATCTGAAATATCATTTAAACGCATTATCTTAAACTTCCTTTTTTAATCTAAAACCTTAACCAGATGTGCTACTTTAGACAGCATCCCTCTTACTGAAGGTGTATCCTCTATTTCTCTTACCGAGTTAGTTTTCCTGAGTCCCAGGCCTTTAACAATCCTAATCTGATTTTGTGGCTGACGTATTAAAGAACCTACCTTTTTTATTTTTATTTTCTTATTCATAAATGTACCATTATTTAAATGTTATCTCAGAAACTTTTTTGCCTCTTCGCTGAGCAACCATTCTTGGGCTCCACTCCTTGGTCAAGCCACTGATAGTCGCTCTAATCATATTATAGGGATTCTGAGAACCTAATGACTTTGCCACAACATCTTGAATACCTAGCATCTCAAAAACAGCTCGCATTGGTCCACCGGCAATAATTCCTGTTCCCGCTTTTGCACTTCTCATAATTACCCTTCCCGCGCCATGTCTACCGTCGATATCATGATGAAGAGTTCTACCTTCCCTCAAAGGAACCTTTACTGTCTTTCGTTTTGCTTGCTCTGTAGCTTTGCGAATAGCTTCAGGAACTTCTTTAGCTTTCCCTTTTCCATACCCAACTCTACCTTTTTGATCACCTACTACGACTAAAGCCGCAAATCCAAACCTCTTTCCTCCCTTTACCGTTTTTGAAACACGGTTTATAGCTACAAGACGGTCTGTAAATTCTGATTCCTCTCTATCTAATTTTCTGTTATCTTCCAAAATCTTAATCCCTATAGTTTTAATCCATTTTCCCTAGCAGCGTCCGCTAGCGCCTTAATTTTGCCATGATATAGGAACCCACCCCGATCAAATACCACTTCCTTAATCCCCTTTTTTAAGGCTCTTGAGGCTATTTCCTTTCCAAGTTTCGTAGCAACTTCTATATTGTTTTTTCCAACTACTCCTAAGCTCTTTTCTAGTGATGACACAGAAGCCAATGTTTTTCCTAGTCTATCGTCTATTACTTGCGCATAAATGTTCTTAGAGGATCTATGAATAGATAGCCTGCATTTACCGTAGCTAGTCTTCTTTAACTTGTTTCTGACCCTGAGAGATCGTTTCTTAAACAATTTTATCTTATGTGTTGTCATTATAGCTCCTACTTCTTCTTTCCCTCTTTCGCAAAAATGTATTCACCTTTATACCGTATTCCTTTTCCCTTGTAAGGCTCAGGAGCCCTCCAAGCACGTATCTTTGCTGCCACCTCTCCCACAACCTGCTGATCTATACCTTCCACTTTGATCTCAGTAGGTTTTGCACACGTTATTTTAACATCATCTGGAATGTCAAAATCAACATCATGAGAATATCCCAAGGACAATTTAAGAACTTTACCCTGGACGGCTGCCCTATAACCAACCCCATTTATTTCAAGCTCTTTAGAAAATCCTACATTAACTCCGTGCACTATATTTGCTATCTGCGACCTCGACATGCCCCAAAGCTGGCGCGTTTCT
>ENA-OSEY01001050-OSEY01001050.1-marine-metagenome-genome-assembly--contig:-NODE-1050-length-19539-cov-3.855411_pt1 | contig 19539 bp, 19 predicted proteins | sample MGYA00248465_ERZ534230 | MGnify/ENA primary metagenome ERZ534230 (study PRJEB26409, sample SAMN06344110) | marine metagenome | isolation source: Sea water from surface | place: Atlantic Ocean:Southern...
TCGCGCGCCAGGCTCTGCGATATTGAGGTCTCCCAACATGGCAAGGCTTGCTGAAACGCCACCATAAACGGGATCAGTCATAACAGATATATAAGGAATACCTGCGATTCTCATCTTTTCTAGAACAGCGCTCGTTTTCGCCATTTGCATCAAAGAGATAACAGCCTCTTGCATTCGCGCGCCCCCTGATGCTGAGAAGCAAATAAGAGGCTTTCTATGTTCTAAAGCGTACTTCGCTGCAAGTGAAAATTTCTCACCAACCGCATATCCCATAGATCCACCATTAAAAGAAAATTCGAATGCACAAACAATAACTGACATAGATTTAAGGGTCCCAATAACAGCAATTAGAGCATCCCTCTCTCCAGTATTTTTCTGAGCCTCGGATAGTCTTTCTTTATACTTTTTAACGTCCTTAAACTTTAATCGATCAATGGGTTCTATTTCTTGACCAATCTCTTGATGTCCAGATTCATCCAAAAATATATTGATCCGCCTTCGTGCACCAATCCTCATGTGATAGCCACATTTTGGACAAACATCCATATTTCTCTCAAGCTCTGGACGATACAATGGCGACTGGCACTTCAAGCATTTTTTCCAAAGACCCTCGGGAACTGAATTATTTTTTTCAGTTTTTGAGCCTGCCAATGACTTTGGCCTTATTCTGTTTAACCAATTCATATATAAATTATTTAGTCTCTCAAGCTATAGTTTATCATTTACTTTTTGTTTATTTTCATATCAGCAGAACCTACTGAATCGACAAAATTTGCTATCAATCTCTCATCCTTTATTCCCTTCAAACTCTCAACGCCCCCACTCACATCAACAACATCCGGTCGCGCAATTTTAATAGCTTGTCCGACATTCGTTGAGGTTAGTCCTCCTGCAAGAATCTTTGGTGCTTTAAGTTCATTAGGCAACACATCCCAATCAAAAGTTCCACCTGTACCTCCATATTTTTTTGGATGCCACGTATCAAATAAAAAACCACCTTTCGGGTTAAAATGTTCAATTGCTCTCTCAATATTTAAATCTGGAGAAACTCGAATAGCTTTTATGTACGGATAATCAAATTGATTGCAAAAGTTTGGCGTCTCATCACCATGAAATTGCAGAAAACTTGGTTGTAATGTTTTTATAATTTTATGCACATAATCCCTGGTAGGATTAACCAATAACACCACGGTAGAGATTTTGCCCGATATATAATCAATCATCTGTCTTATACAATCAACAGAAGCATATCTCGGGCTTTTCTCATATGTAACAAAACCAATCAGATCAATAGGATATTGATTAACTAACCTAACTTGTTCTATTGTCGAGATACCACAAATTTTTATCTTAGTTCTATTTTTATTTTCTTTCATAAAAAGTTTACGCTATAAAAAAAGGCCCCTTAGATGATTCGGGTATCTCAAAATTCGCTGGATAATCTACATCCACAAGATACAAGCCACATGGCGACGCAGTTGCCGGACATAACTTTCTACTCTTACCGTCTAGGATTGCCTTAATCCACAAAGGGTCATGTTTTCCTACCCCAACGCACAAAACGGCAGCCACAATATTTCTGACCATATGAAGCAGAAATGCGTTTGCCTTAATCTCGAAAATAACAAAATCACCACAAGAAACTATTATTGCCTTAGAAACATTCCTAAATGCAGTATTGGACTGACAGCCACTTGCTCTAAAAGTTGTAAAATCCTGCTCTCCCAACAAATATTGACATGCTTGATTCATTTTATTTATGGATAGCTCTTTTTTTATCCACAATATTTCATGAGTTAAAAAAGCGGGTTTAATTTTTTTACTAAGTATTATATACCGATAAGTTCGCTCCACCGCGCTGAATCTAGAATGAAAATATGGACTTACCTGGCTAATCCAATATAACGCGATATTATCTGATAATTTGCTATTCACTCCCTTAATCCAATTACTATGATTTCTACAGGCAGTTGTATCGAAATGAATTATTTGATGTGTTGCATGAACTCCCGTGTCCGTTCGGCCAGCGCAAACGACGGAAATTGGGTGATCTGCGACAAATGAGAGAGCCATCTCCAGTTCTTCTTGAACCGAGGGTGAGTGTCTTTGTCGTTGAAAACCGCAGTAATCTTTTCCATTATAAGTCACAATAGCTGCCATTCTCATAATGCCCGAGGGTAATTCATGTCCATCGGGAATCGCGCAATTAGTTTTGTATTTCCACGATGAAGAATCATTAATTAATCTATTCATCTGAACAACTACTACGTCTTATCAATAGATTTTAATAAGGCTTCAGCCTTTTCAATACCGTCAGTACCTGATTCTGAAATTATTTCAAAAAGAATCTCGCGAGCTCCACTGAGGTCATTATCCTCAATAAGTGATTTTGCAAGATCCATTTTTATCTCAACAGGATCTATATCTGCAAATTCATCATCCATACCAAGTAATGAGTCTGCTTTTGACGTTTCAGTGGATTTACCCTTAAATAAACGCATTAACTGCAGAAGCGTCAGTAAAAATAATAATCCTAGTAGTAATTTAGTTTGGGTGTAAGAAAACCAACCTACCGAGTTATTCTGCTCTATTTTTGTATCGTTCTCAGTCTCCAAAGATTGGATTATTTTATTTTTACCATCCACTTCGCTTTGTAAAAGTTTTAGTTCTAAGTTCAATTGTTCTATTAAATTTTTATCAGACTCGATAGTTAAAGTTCGAGTCTGATCATAATTTTCATTAATATTATTGATGACTTCCGATTGATTTAGATCCGAAATCAAAAAATATGGAATTTCATCTACTTTGTTAGTAGATTCATATATATTATTGATTTTACTATTATTTATAGAGGCCTTCATATTTTCTCTTTGGTAAATATCAAGGCCTAAAGTGTCTGCGACATAAAATCCGTTCTGCTCTAAGAAAAAGGAATTATTTGGAATAATTAATTTTGTTCCCTCTGAGATATCCATCGGATTTTTTTTCTCAAACAAAAATTTATTGGCTTTATAAATTCCATCCATGACCTGCCAGATGGACACCTCATCTGGCTTCTTTAACTCAGCTATACTCCAAAGCGTTTCTCCAGAGGTAACTAGATGCTCATCATTTATTGGAGTGTTTGAGAAACTCTGCGATACGAACGCAAAGCTTAGTAAAATTGGAAGTACGAGGGCAGTCTTTAGTCTCATTAGTTTTGCTTATCTTTTAATGTTAAATTTTATACCCAAATTATTTATTGATTTCTTCCATCACTTATCCGCCTATGAACTATTTTTTATCAAAATTTTAAGCACTCTCCGCAGGGGCTCTGCCGCTCCCCACAACAATTGATCACCGGAGGTAAATGCCGAGACAAAATCGTCGCCCATATTCATAATTCTCAATCGACCTACAGGAATATTCAACTTCCCAGATACAGCACTAGGTGTAAGCTCATTAAGAGATGCCTCTCTCGAGTTTTGCACAACTCTCACCCACTTATTTGACTTCTCAATTATGGTTTCCAACTTCTCAATAGGTATTGGCTTCTTTAATTTAATTGTTAATGCCTGGCTGTGACATCTCATAGATCCAACACGGACACAAATTCCATCTAGAGGAATTGGATCATTAGTTATGCCCAAAATCTTGTTTGTTTCAAATTGATTTTTCCACTCTTCCCTACTTTGACCATTTTTTAGCTGACTGTCGATGTAAGGAAGTACATTACCTGCGAGCGAATAACCAAAATTTTTTTTCGAAATTTTGTCACTATTAATAAATTTATTAATATCCTTATCAATTTCTAAAATATTCGAGCTACTTTTAGTTTGTGATTTATTTGAAATTTCTCCTATCTGCGTCATTTGTGTCAATAATTCCTGCATGGATGCCGCTCCCGCTCCTGAAGCAGCTTGGTATGTCATTGAGCATACCCATTGAATCAGATTTTCCTTGAAAAGACCTCCTATTGCCATGAGCATTAAACTTACAGTGCAATTCCCACCTACGTAATCTTTAATACCTGTATCTATCCCTTTTTCTATCTGATCAGAATTTATTGGATCTAAAACAATTATCGATTTTTCACTTTTACGAAGGAATGATGCAGCATCTATCCAATAGCCATTCCATCCTGAATTTCTCAGCAATTGATGCATCTGCTTTGTGTAATCGGAACCCTGACAACTTACAACTAAATCCATATCCCCCAAATATTCGACACTATTTGCATCAATTAATGGTTGGACCTCTGATCCAATATCGGGGCCGGGCTCTCCAATTTGAGATGTGGTAAAAAATACTGGATGAATTAACTTAAAATCGTTTTCTTCCTTCATTCTGTCCATAAGAACGGAACCAACCATACCTCGCCAACCCACAAAGCCAACTTTCTTCATCTTATTTCCATACTTCGATTAATGCTCATATCAGTGGACTAGTTCCTTTATCTTCTTAATAACCATATCACCCATTTCTATCGTGCTAAGACATTTTTCTTCTATCGAGTTGGTGAATATATCAACTGTTCGATAACCCTCAGACAAAACTTCTTTTACTGATAATTCTATGACTTTTGCAGCATCCTCAAGTGCCAAAGAGTGTCTGAACAACATGGCAACAGAGAGAATTGTCGCAAGGGGATTAGCAATACCTTGACCTGCAATATCTGGGGCAGATCCATGACAAGGTTCATATAACCCACAGTTGTCAGAATTTAAAGATGCGGAGGGCAACATTCCTATAGATCCAGTCAACATGGCTGAAATGTCTGATAAAATATCACCAAACATATTGCCAGTAACGATTACGTCAAATTGTCTCGGGTTACTAATTAATTGCATCGCGGCATTATCCACATACATGTGAGTTAGCGCTACCTCAGGGAAATTTTCTGATTCATCAATCAATATTTCGCGCCATAGTCTTGTTACTTCCAAAACGTTAGACTTGTCTACCGAGCACAATTTCTTATTTCTTTGCATTGATAGTTTAAATGCGATTTTAGCAATACGTCTTATCTCAGGTTCAGAGTACCTGTACGTATTAAAACCCTCCCTATCACCCGCATCATTCGTAAAGATACCTCTTGGCTCACCAAAATAAATGCCACTAACGAGCTCTCTGACAATTAACAGATCCAATCCTTCTAAAATCTCTGATTTTAAAGACGAAGAATGTGATAGGTCATCGAAAATACATGCTGGCCTGAGATTAGCGTAAAAGTCGAGCTCCTTTCTTATTTTCAATAATCCTTGTTCTGGTCGATCTACTAACTCAAGACTATCCCATTTAGGTCCACCTACAGCACCCAACAGTATGGCCTTTGAAGATTTTGCGAGATTAATTGTCTCTATTGGACATGGATGTCCAAATTTATCTATTGCTTCGCCACCTATTACACCAAAGGCAACATTTACATCAAGATTAAACGATTGCTTTACCTGATTAATCACTTTCACAGCTTCTGATGTAATTTCAGGGCCAATATTATCTCCGGGCAATACCAAAATGTTATTGAGAGTCACTTAATTGCTCCAAAAGTCCATGGAAACTTAAATGCGTGGGCAGACTCAAACTCTTTTATTAATTCAGAGTCTTGGAGAGTAAGAGCTATCTCATCTAATCCATTAATTAGACAATGTTTATAGAACGAATCAATACAGAAACTAAATTTAAGATCGATACCATTTAAAGCTTTAACTGTTTGATTCGGGAGATCTATATCAAGTGCTAGTTCCTTACCTTTGAGTACTTGTTCAAACAAAGAATCAATTTCAGAGTCTAAAAGTGTGACCGGTAGTAAACCATTTTTAATGCAATTATTATAAAATATATCAGCGAAACTAGGCGCTACAATAACCTTGAAACCATAATCACGCAGCGCCCATGCCGCGTGCTCTCTCGATGACCCACACCCAAAGTTTTTTCTCGTTAATAAAACCGATGCATCTTTATATCTGGGGTTATTTAACGAAAACTCCATGTTCAGTGGTCTCGATTTACAATCCTGACCAGGATATCCTTCATCAAGGTAGCGTAACTCATCGAAAAGGTTTTTACCGAAACCAGTTCTTTTTATAGATTTAAGAAATTGCTTTGGAATTATCATGTCAGTATCCACATTGATTCTATCTAGTGGCGCAACTAAACCTAGGTGAGTGATAAAAGGTTCGATCATTTGTTATCTCAGATATCGTTAATTAGAAAATCTCGTACATCAGTTATTTTTCCAGAGATTGCCGCCGCCGCAGCCATTGCTGGGCTCATCAGATGAGTCCTTCCACCACTTCCCTGTCGCCCTTCAAAATTTCTATTTGATGTTGACGCACAGTGCTCTCCTGGTTTTAATTTATCTGAATTCATTGCTAGACACATTGAACAGCCTGGCTCTCTCCATTCCAATCCGGAATTTTTAAAAATTCTATCTAAACCCTCTTTCTCTGCCTGCGCTTTGACCATCTGAGATCCTGGCACTACAATAGCTTGCTTGATTGTGGCTGAAATTTTCTTACCCTCAATAACTTTTGCAGCCTCCCGCAAATCCTCAATTCGAGAATTAGTGCATGACCCAATGAATACCTTATCGATGCGTATTTCTGTCATTGGAATCCCAGGTTTCAAATTCATATATTCCAATGCTGCACTATAACTTTTCTGACGATCCAAAGATTCATAAGTCATGGGATCTGGAATAGACTCTGTAACTGAGCAAACCATTTCAGGAGATGTCCCCCATGTGACTTGAGGGCTAATACTATCTGCAGTCAATTCTACCTCTTTATCAAATAATGCTTCTTTATCACTATGCAAAGTTCTCCAGTAACGAATTGCATTATCAATTTGATATTCATTTGGTCCAAATAACCGATTTTTACAATAACTTATGGTCTTCTCATCAACTGCAACGAGACCAACCCTTGCACCAGCTTCAATTGCCATGTTGCATACAGTCATTCGTCCCTCTATGGACATATTTTCAAAAACTGTTCCCGCAAATTCTATTGCATGTCCATTCCCACCGGCAGTGCCAATGTGGCCAATAATCGAGAGAATAACATCCTTTGGTGTAAGGCCTTCAGACAGATCACCATTAACTGTGATGCGCATATTCTTCATTTTTTTTGTCACTAAACACTGGGTTGCTAAAACATGTTCAACCTCTGATGTTCCGATTCCGTGGGCAAGACAACCAATAGCTCCATGCGTTGCAGTATGAGAATCGCCGCAAACAACAGTCATTCCTGGCAATGTTGCTCCAAGCTCTGGTCCCATCACATGAACGATTCCTTGACCAGGATCATTCATCTCAAATTCTTTGATACCAAAAAAATTACAATTGTCATTGAGGGTTTTTACCTGAATACGAGATGTCTCGTCAGGAATCCCATTGATTCCTCCCTGTCGCTCAGAGATATCAGTCGAAATATTGTGATCAGTAGTCGCAATATTGGTATCAATTCGCCAAGGCTTTCTGCCTGCAAGTTTTAGGCCCTCAAACGCTTGAGGTGAAGTAACTTCATGAAGAATGTGCCTATCAATATAGATCAGGCTCGATCCATCCTCTCGACTTTTGATCAGATGATTATCCCAAAGCTTGTCATAAAGTGTCTTATTTATCATTTAAAACGCTCAATAATGTAAGATATGAAAAAAAATTATCTGTGGTTTTGCGCCCTATCCCTCAGATAATGATCTAATATTGTAATAGCCATCATTGCCTCTGCGATAGGAACTGCCCTTATCCCAACACAAGGATCATGACGTCCAGTCGTGCTGACTTCGACTTCTTCACCCACTGTGTTCAAAGTTCGACCCGATTTGCGGATACTAGAAGTTGGTTTTAGAGCGAGTTTCGCCAATATATCTTGACCAGTTGATATACCGCCCAGAATACCTCCCGCAGAATTTGAGAGAAATCCACTGGAATCAATTTCATCTCGAAATTGAGATCCCAGACTGCTAACGCATTTGAAGCCCTCGCCTATTTCCACTCCTTTCACAGCATTAATACTCATTAAACCATGACAAATCTCTGCATCAAGCCTATCAAAGACTGGTTCGCCAAGCCCTGCAGGGGCATTAGTTGCAATAACGGTCACCTCAGCTCCGACTGAATCTCCTTCTTTTCGCAATTTCGTAATGAGATCCTCCAATTGAGGAACAAGTTCCTCATCAGGGGTAAAAAAACTATTCTGATTAATCACTTTTCGATCAAATTTTGAATATCTAATATCCCCAATCTGACTCACAAATCCATAAACTGAAACACCAAGGGTATCGCGCAAGACTTTTTTTGCTATTGCTCCCGCAGCAACTCTCATCGTTGTTTCTCTAGCCGAACTTCTACCACCACCTCGATAATCTCTAATACCGTACTTCTTTTCATATGTATAATCTGCATGAGATGGCCTATATAAATCTTTGATTTTACTGTAATCTTTTGTTTTTTGATCTTCGTTTTTAATCAAAAGACCAATTGGAGTTCCAGTAGTTTTTCCTTCAAATGTTCCAGACAGAATCACAACCTCGTCATCCTCTCTCCTTTGCGTTGTGTAACGAGATTGTCCTGGTTTCCTGCGATTTAAATCAGGTTGAATATCATTTTCATTAAGTTCGATATTGGGTGGGCATCCATCCACAATACAACCAATAGCCTCTCCATGACTCTCTCCGTAAGTTGTAACTGAGAAAAGTTTTCCGAAAGCGTTGCCAGCCATTCTAAATTATTCCTTAAAGATCCGTCGGTTGGCCATTATACGATACTTACTTAAACAATTCGCTATGTGCCTTTAATTCATTACTGGTGAGCATAAATACTCCCTCATCTCCCTCTTCGAATTCGAACCAAAAAAAAGCAATCTCTGGGAATGTTTGCTCTAGGGCGAGACGTGAATTACCTACTTCAACAATTAATACACCTTTATCTGTCAAAAATTTTGCCGAGTCCCTTAATATTCGTCTTACTAATTTAAGCCCGTCTTTACCTCCTTTCAGAGACATTTTTGGCTCATGAGAATATTCATCTGGCATGTTTGCAAAATCTTTATCATCAACATATGGAGGATTGGCAACGATCAAGTCAAATTTTGTGCACGGAATATCGTCAAATAGATCAGATAAATGCACACTCACCCTTTCTTTCAATCCAAAACGATCAATATTGATTTTTGCAACCTCGAGAGCTTGTAATGATAAATCAGATAAACTCACTTCTGCTTCTTCAAAAATATGAGCACATGAAATCCCTATACAACCACTACCAGTGCACAGATCTAATATTGATGTTGGCTGATCAATCCAGGGCTTAAAGCCTGCTCGAATTAAATTCGCAATTGGTGATCTTGGTATGATCACTCTTGTATCAACAAAAAAAGGCCGATCTAAAAACCAGGCCGTCTCAGTAAGATAAGCAGATGGAATCTTTCTCTCAACTCTTTGATCGAACAGAGAATAAATCATCTTGCACTCATCTTTAGAGAGAATTCGTTTAAGTACTAAGTTTGAGCTGTTTTGAGGCAAATCTAACGCATGGAGCGATAAACAAACTGCCTCATCCCAGGCATTCGTCGTTCCATGACCAAAATATAGATTTGAATTGGAAAATAATTTTTCGCCATAAATCAAAATATCATGGAAAGATTTGGTTTCTTTAGGATGCACTTTCATATCAGCCTTATTTTATTTCCATTGTAACGCCATAAGATTAACGTGATGATCCCTGTTTACAAAGCTTACCCACATAAAATGATGCCAAATATTTTTTATTAAAAAAATACCCAGCAAATAAATCATATTCATGATGTCCAAGCTCATCAAAAATTCGATCCAGTAAACTATGTTGTCTTTCGTAAACTTAGCTCTCAATTATGAGACATATAAGACCCACAGGTCAGGAAATAAGCGAGGTTCGCGTAAAATTTATTGAAAATTGAGCTGTAAAAGAGTTAGAGTACAGGGTATTGCGGTAAAATAACTACAAAATAATTAATCTAATCGCAAAAACTTAAAAAAATTTTCGGAGAAACTAGACATGCCATCAACTGCAATTGCTAGAAGCGACACCGACTTTCAATCTAACCTGTCATTAGAAGCTCAACTGGTGCGTAACGCGCTTATTGAGAAGGGTCTTGAGACGCCAATGAGCGGTATCAAATTATCTCGTGATGAAAAGTATACTCGTATCAGAGATGCCATGACACAAGTTGCGACAGCACTTGGTCTCGACTTAAAAGATGACAGTCTACAAGAAACTCCTCATAGGATAGCGAAGATGTACGTTGATGAAATTTTTTCAGGTTTGAACTACGAGAGTTTTCCTAAAATATCATTGATAAAAAATAAAATGAATACCGAGGAAATGATCAAGGTTAAAGCTGTAAAGGTGATAAGTACATGCGAGCATCACTTTGTAACGATTGACGGGTTGGCGAATGTCGCCTATTTGCCAGGTAAAAAAATCATAGGTCTGTCCAAAATTAACCGAATTGTTTCATTTTTTGCTCAACGACCCCAAGTTCAAGAACGATTGACTCAACAGATTTTAGTGGCCTTACAAACGCTCTTAGATACAAGAGATGTTGCAGTGTTTATAGATGCAACACACTATTGTGTTAAAGCTAGAGGGATAATGGATGCATCCTCCAGAACTGAGACAAGTGCTTTAGGGGGGCTCTTCAAATCTGATCAAAGTCTTCGGGATAACTTCTTAAATAATCAGAGGCGTTAGTCGATTAAAGATTATTTTATGGTCTTTTATTTGCCTCATGGCATTTAGATTATCAAAATTAAATCAAAACGCGCAGGCTGTCTCCTAGTTAAGCAAAGTTTGCAACAATAGGGCAATATCTTTGGATTTGTCCTCTAGATGCAAATGATGAGAGCCAGGTAATTTTTTTACTTGCATTTGAGGGATCCAATCAAAGAATTTTTCCTGACTCTCTGCCGTTCCAATTGCACTATTTTCTGCAAGAATCAAAATAACATTAGCAATAATATTCTCGTAGAAATTTCTTATTTGCTCCTCACTAAATTTTATATGATTAGAAGCTTTCAATCGCTGATCATTACCCCAGAAAAATCCATTCGCATCCTCGAAAACACCCCTTTTTGCAAGCGTAAGCGCAGCTTGGTATGTAAGCGGAACGAAACCTTCAACTCGAGCATGCACAGCTCTTTCAAAATCACGAAAATAGGTAGGTGAGGCAACACTAAATCTTCTATTTTCCTTAATCGCTCTTTTAAGATGATCTCCAGATTTTTTTGTGGAGTGTAGATATGGCACATACCCATCAATAAGAAACAAATTTTTTATTCTCTCTGGGAAGGTCCCAGCAACGAAAGCAGAAATTATAGCCCCCCTAGAATGACCTAAAAGTGTAAATTCATCCCACAACATCTGATCCGCAACACTTATCACATCACCCACATCAATCCATGGCTCGTAGAAAGAATCTGCAGATCGATGACTACTCTTTCCGTGCCCCATCATATCGAGAGCTATAACATGAACATTATTCATTAAGGGTATTAAATGATCAAAAGATGCAGCGTTATCTAACCACCCATGCAACGCTATGATTGGAGTAAATCCTGGTCTCCCCCATTCTTTACAAGCGATCTGCAAACCATTTACCTCAAAAGTTCGCTCTCGCAAAAATTCTGTTGTCATATTGGTTTTAACCTTCTTTTCGAGGACTACTTAAACTTGCATGAAAAGGACTACGCCTTTTTGGAGCCTTTCACCTCAGTATCAACATCAAAGGTTCCCTCCGACGTGAAAGATGGTATATCGGAATCATCTACAGGCTCATCCTCATTAACAGTCACACTCGGTTCATCATCTATTGAAAAACCTTCTGAAAGCACTGAGTTAGGCCAGTCATCAAATGGGAAAGGTTTAGAATTACTATTGAATGTAAGAAACTGCATAATTTGAAAAATCCATGATGCCAAGCTTTGTCCAAAATTTCTGAGATTTTTGTTATCAGATCCGGTTAGAAGTAACGTTAAAAACTGACCACCGATTACAAGTAAAAGAATTATGCGCACAAACGATAAAAGCAACAAGAAACCAAGCATATAAGCCAGCCTTATCCAAAGCTGAGCACTTCTGATGTGTGATAGAAATTTTCTCATTTAAACTTATCCTGATTCCACATCAACGCTATGTGTTGATAACATCATTTTACGCACACTTTCGGAAATAGGACAACCCTCAAATAAAATAGCATTTAACGCACTTAGCAATGGCATATAAATACCCTTTGCATCCGCATGTTTTTTGACAAGCTTTGTGGTATTTACTCCCTCAGCGATCTGTCCGAGTGAGCTAATTGCATCTTCAAGACTCGCTCCATTACCGATTGCCATGCCCACTCTATAATTTCTACTCAGTGGTGAAGTACATGTGACGAAAAGATCACCAATTCCACCAAGACCCAACATAGTCATTGGATTTGCTCCTAATTCTCTGCAAAATCTATTCATCTCAGCAATCGCTCTTGTGAATATCAGGCTTTTGGTATTTTGACCGGCACCGACTGCCTCTGTAATTCCTGATATGATGGCATAAATATTTTTGAGGGCTCCTGATAGCTCTATGCCATATTGGTCAGAATTCTCATATACCCTCATACTATCTGTGCTTAAAACCTCTCTCACTATTCGGCGAATTGATTTATCTGGTCCTGCTACAACGGTTGCGGTTATCTCACCATCAGCCATCTCCGCAGCAATATTTGGCCCACTCATCGTACAATTTGGATTATCAGGCATTTGTTCAGATAGCACTTGGGAGGGGAGCAACAACTGATCTCCAAATCCCTTGGCTGTACTAACTATTGGTACTTCAGGTTTAATTATAGAACTGACCAGCTTTGCAAGTTCTTTATAAGCGTTCGAAGGAACAGCAAAGAATAGCAATTCCGCCATCTCAAGAACCTGCTTTAAATCAGAGGTGACGGAAATATGGTCATGCAAACGATGGTTTGGGTGGTATCGTTGATTCACCCTTTCCTTTTGCATTAATGTTGCTGTGTCCTCACTCCTCGCCCAAAGTGAAACAGAGTGACCGTTTTCTGCGACTAGGTTAGCCACCACAGTACCGAAACTACCACCACCAAGAACTGCTATTTTCATAGCACAACCCTTTATAACATTTTTGATTATGAAAACATCAATTTATTAATTCCCTTGACAAAATTAGCCGGATCATCAAGAGGTCTTCCCGCAGAGAGTAATGCCTGATCAAATAACAATTGAGTGAGCATTTTAACCTCTTTGTTTTCGTCGGAGCCTTTAATTTTTTTGACAAGGGGATGCTTGACGTTTATTTCTAAGGTCGGTTTGGTTTCAGGCACAGACTGCCCCGCTGCTTCCATTATTTTTCTCATCTGCTCTCCCATATCATGCTCTCCGACAACAAGACAAGCAGGAGAGTGAGTCAAACGACTCGTTGTTCTAACTCCAGAAACCCTATTATCAAGTATGTCACCAATTTTACTAATGACTTTTTCATCAGATTTAGAGTCTTTTTTCTTCGCAGTCTTCTTTTCTTCACCAGAACTGTCCGTGATTTCATCTAAATCTAATTCGCCCTTCGCGATATCTTGAAATTGTTTTCCATCAAACTCAGTTAAGTAACCCATCATCCACTCATCTATTCGATCGTGCATCAAAAGCACTTCAATATTGTGTTTTTTGAACGCCTCTAGATAAGGACTGTTTCTCAATGAGCTTATACTGTCGCCAGTTACATAATAAATCTTCTTTTGTTTCTCCTTCATTCGGGACACGTAGCCTTCCAGCGTCACAGTTGGCTTTTCATCATTCATGCTGGAACTAGAAAATAGAAATAGTTTTGCGATTTTTTCCTTGTTTGTGTGATCTTCACTCGGCCCCTCTTTCAAAACCGTACCAAACTGAGACCAAAAAGTAGCATATTTTTCTTGATCTTTTTTTGCGAGCTTAGACAGCATATCAAGCACACGTTTTGTTAAGGCCGACTTAATACTTTCGACCATAGGTGTCTTTTGCAAAATCTCTCTGGAAATATTTAGAGGTAAATCTGCACTATCAAGCACTCCTTTCACAAACCGAAGGTACATTGGTAGAAATTGCTCTGCATCATCCATGATAAAAGTTCGTTTGATGTACAGTTTTATTCCTCTAGATGCATCTCTATGATACAAATCCATCGGAGCCATAGAGGGTATATAAATTAAGCTAGTGTAGTCTTGCTTGCCTTCAACTTTGTTATGACTCCATGACAAAGGATCAGTGAAATCACTGGATACGTGTCTGTAAAATTCCTTGTACTCCTCGTCCTTTATTTTATTACGAGGCTTTGTCCAAAGTGCTTGAGCATCGTTAATTGCTGACCATTCGGGTTCTGAGATGACAGTTTCGTCTTTATTTTCGTCTGTTGGGGGCGGCTCTTGTTTCAACATTTGAACAGGAATCGATATGTGATCAGAATATTTCTTGACGATGCTTCTCAACCGCCATTCACTAGCGAATTCATTTTCCTCTGATTTCAGAAACATCGTGACAGAGGTCCCTCTGTCTTCTTTTTTGATAGGTTCTAATTGATAATCTGCTTCTCCCTCACATGTCCATTTAATACCTTCAGATGAATCTAAGCCGGCACGCCTTGTTTCAACAACAACCTTCTTCGCAACGATAAATGAAGAATAGAATCCAACACCAAATTGGCCAATCAATTGTGAATCTTGTTTTTGATCTCCAGTAAGATTTTTTAAAAATTCTGATGTGCCAGATCTCGCAATCGTGCCAAGATTCTCAATAACTTCCGATTCTGACATGCCAATTCCATTATCTGATATTGTCACGGTTTTTTCTTTTTCATCAAAAGATATACGTATTTTTAACTCAGGGTCTGACTCTAGCAATGATGGATCATTCAGAGACTCGAATCTTAATTTATCGGCTGCGTCAGACGCATTCGATATAAGTTCTCTCAAAAATATCTCCTTGTTGGAATAAAGAGAATGAATCATTAAATGTAAGAGCTGTTTCGCCTCTGTTTGAAATCCGAGCGTTTGCGCTTTCGCTTTCTTCTTATTTGACATATAGAACCTCTGTATAAACCTAAATTAGTGCCACTTTTGGTATATTGGGGTTTTTATCCAAAAATCAATAAACTCATCAACTTTATGGTACTAAAAAATGGCATCTGGCCGTTGCTACAGGTATTTTTTTATTCTCTTGCCACGCATTGCTACTGACATTAATTAACTTGCGTCCCTGTCTCAAAACGGTACAAGAAGCATACATTTTTTTGTATCTACCAGGCCTAAGGTAATCAATTGAAAAATCAACAACTTTTGGCACAGCGTTAATTTCTAATACATAAATCGACTCTATAGCAGATGCTAATTCTAGGAATCCTCCTATAACGCCGCCATGAATAGCAGGTAAGGATGGATTACCAATATTTGTTTTTTTTCTATCCATCGTATACTGAATTTCATTCTCAATCACAGATGCCTCTACTCCAATAAATTTCCCGTAGGGAATTGCGTCGATAATCGCCTGTGGTGAGCCGATCTCTCGAGATCTTATTGCAATTAATTCAAAATCTTTAGAACTAAAATTTGTCAGCTTGTGGTCCCTCTCATCCATTATATGATAATTTTTACTTTTTCTTACTCAACTTCATGAAAGTGGCAACACAATGAGCAATAGGATTTTCCATATCACTTTGCCAGGCAACACCCCTACAAAAAACCACATTTGAGGTATTCTTGTAAACTTTAGCAGAGATATTTATAGGCTTTTCTGGCTCTGCAGGTTGCATATAATCGAGTCTTAAATCCATAGTCGGCGTTACCGTAGCAAAGCCTGCAACTGTGATAGCTGCGCATCCGCAACACGTATCGAGAAGACTCACAATTACACCACCATGAACAACGCCAGTGATAGGGTTACCGATTACTTCTTTTTTATAAGGAAAGATCATTTCAATCAATCCCTTTTCTACTTTCGTTAGTTTTAAACCTAAGGCCGCACCATGACCTGTCCTTTCCATAGCCAATTTCATAGCAGATTTGAAGAATTTAAATTTTAAATCAACTGACATGAGAGAAATTCATAGTTGGTTAGCCCTCAGACTGGAGCTTGAAATATCGGACAATTTCCTTTGGCGCCTCAACTAGCTCGATCAATACCCCTTCTCCGCTTAAAGGATGCGTCTGACTTGGCTTCGGATGCAAAAAACACACTCTATGACCCGATGCACCCTCACGGATCCCACCTGGTGCGAAATTCATTCCTTTTGAAGATAGCCAGTTAAAAGCAGATTCAATATCATCCACCCACAATCCAATGTGGTTAAGTGCTGGATTATCTACACGAGGACCTCGAGAAACATCGAACGGTTCCATTAAATCAATTTGCACGGCTAATTTATCATCTGCAAACGAGCAAATATCTTCAACTACATTTTCATCTTTACTCGTGTGCGATTCATTAACCGAAATTCCTAAAAGTCCAACCCAAAGATTATTCAATTTCGACTTGTCCTTGGATCCTATCGCTACTTGCTGAACTCCAAGAATTTTAAAGGGACGGTCCTTCATTTTTTCTCCATGCTTACGTAATTTAGAAGGTATCAAGTACCAAAAAAACCTTCAAATCGTTTTATAAATTCATCAAAGTCACTCTGATGTAATTTATTAATTCCTGCAGCTGCACTGCGTCCGCCACCTGATGGAAATTTACAACACAAATCTGAGGCCTTTACTTTGGAATTTTTTGGCGCTCTAACGCTTACCTTATATGAATCTTCTGAATTTTTTACCAAAACAGCGTACGCTAGGTTAGGGTTTGTATTAGTTAAATGATTACCAAAAACACCTACGACGCGACGACTCCAGCTTTCCTGAGGCAGGATGAATAATTTTGATGATTCAAAGGATCGTTCAGGTTTTTGCATTAACGCTTTTGAAAAATCACTTCTATATGAATCTTTTAATTTGTGAAAATGAATCTGGCAATCTGAAATAAAATTGAGAGGATTGTCATAAGGTTCAAGTAACTTATACAACTTTTCAGGAGAATAATGGAGATCACTCAATTCCTCTCCGTATCCATTGTAGTTAATGTAAACACCGAGCTCCTCAAGCAAATCAGAATCTGACTTTGATAATCCAGATCCTTCAAGTTGCTTCATTGCTAATTCTTTTAGATTATCTCCAAATGTTCCAACTGCTGCCCAGAGTGGTCTAGAAGAGGACAGATGACAATTCATGAGCGCGCATGTAGAGGTGTTCGCAGACTCATCAATAATTGCATTTAAATTTTCAGCAAGTGGTATTTCTCCTGCGTAATGATGGTCTACATAAAGCACCTGTGTTTTCTTTTCTAAGATAGAATCTAAGTACACTCTATTTTTATCAAGAGAAATATCCAAAACTGAAACTGTATCTCCATCGTTTACTGAAACATGCCTGAGTAAATCAATCTCTCTTTTTACTCCTGTTACCAGCTTAGAATCACAGGGAAAAGTTTGACGCAACTGCAGTAAAGCACAAATACCGTCAGCATCACCATTAAAGACATCAAAATGCATAACAAGCTACTTATTTAATTTATAAAAATCGATCAAAATTTCAGCTACCTCTGGCCTGACAACCTCAGCAGGAGGAAGCTGGCCATTTGCCAAGAGCTCTCGGAGCTTTGTTCCCGATAATGTGACAAAATCAACTGCTTGATGATTATCAACTTCATTTAGCATTACAACTTTTTCTAACTTTTTCGAGTATGCTGCGTGATCAGCTTTAAATATCTGTATTTGTAGCTCACTGACATCATGCCACTTATCGAATATTTCTTGTGCTTCAAACTCGCCATAAAAATTGCCAATTCCTGCATGATCTCGGCCAATTATTAAATGTGTAGCACCCAAATTTTGTCTAACAATCGCATGAAGCAAAGCCTCTCTTGGTCCTGCATAAAGCATATCAAAGCCATATCCCGATATAAGTACTGGTAGATCATGAAAATACGATGCTACCATTGTCCTGATGCACTCATCTCTGGTTTTCGCAGGAATATCTCCCTCTTTTAATTTACCAAGTAACATGTGGATAATCAGTCCGTCCGCATTAATTCTCTCGCATGCTATTCTGCACACCTCCTCATGAGCTCTATGCATTGGATTTCGAGTTTGAAAAGCAACGATTTTACGCCATCCAAGATCAGTAATAATCTCTCTTAATTGAGAAGCTGTCCGAAAAGTATCTGGATGATCCATCGGAAAAGTACTCAATTGAGATACCTCTATACTGCCTGAAACTAAATAATTACCTAGCTTCTTAAACTTATTAACTCCAGGATGGTTGCAATCATTAGTTCCAAAGATTCTCATACAGAAGTAATTAAGATCTTGATCAGACAAAAACTCAACATCGGAAATATTCATAATCGCAATACATGGATTATGATCTTGACTTGAGTCCAACAGCGCTACTTTTTCACCTATTTTAAAATCAGGCATTTCCCTCGTTATATTCAACACTGGAATTGGCCAAAACAGTCCATTTAACGTGCGAAGCTCATCGCAAACAGAGATTGCTTCAGTCTTGTTCATAAAGCCTTGAAGAGGGTTGAAATACCCTGATCCAAGCATCACAACATTTGCAATGGCAGAATCATTCAACAGAAATTTTGGCATCTGCTCAACATCTGCCAGATTCACACCAATCTCTTTAAAAGGGGTAAGCAACTCATTAGAGCCATAGGGTTTAATGAGTTTACTCATGCGTAAGATTGCCTCAAATACTCACAACCAAGTAATTTAATCAAACTAAGATCTCAATCTCGGACAGATATTTAATGATTTCTTCAACTTCATCCTCCACACTCATACGGTCTGAAATTAGGTGGATTTCAGGATGACTCGGTGTCTCGTATGGATCATCAATTCCGGTAAAGTTTTTGATCTCGCCTTTCCGTGCTTTCTTATACAATCCTTTTGGATCTCTCTTTTCTGCTGATTCAAGCTTACAATCAACAAAAATTTCTATAAAAACCAGTCCAGATTGCTCATGAATCTCTCTTACGATATCTCTGTCTTCCTGGTAGGGACTTATAAAGCTCGCAAGCGTTATAATGCCTGCATCAGTGAAGAGCTTAGAAACCTCGCCGATACGGCGTATATTTTCTTTCCTGTCAGCAGCTGAAAATCCAAGATTTTTATTTATCCCAAGTCGAATATTATCGCCATCTAAGCGATAGCTTAAGAATCCTTTTTCAAACAAAGCTCGCTCTAAAGCAATAGCGATTGTGCTCTTACCACTGCCGGACAATCCGGTCATCCATAGCGTAGCGCCACGCTGCCGAATAAGTTTATATCGGTCTTGCAAAGATACTTTGCCATCCTGCCAACTAACATTTGTAGATTTTTGATAGCTCATTCTTTTGTCCAACACCAAAAAGGCGCAATGTTAACGTTATTGTTCAATTATGTAAAAAATTATAATGGGCAGCTATGATATATTTTAGGTTGCATTTAATAATTTATGGATTAGA
>ENA-OSEY01001051-OSEY01001051.1-marine-metagenome-genome-assembly--contig:-NODE-1051-length-19527-cov-4.741851_pt1 | contig 19527 bp, 23 predicted proteins | sample MGYA00248465_ERZ534230 | MGnify/ENA primary metagenome ERZ534230 (study PRJEB26409, sample SAMN06344110) | marine metagenome | isolation source: Sea water from surface | place: Atlantic Ocean:Southern...
TAATATTACAGGATCAACTGATTTAACGTATTTTCTCTCTCATCATTTGATCCTGTAATATTATTCTTTCCTCTTGCCCTACCAATCGCGTCAATTTCATCTATAAAAATTATGGATGGAGATTTATCCTTTGCTTGCTTAAAAAGATCCCTCACACGGGATGCACCAACACCAACAAACATTTCAACAAAATCAGATCCTGAAAGTGAGAAAAAAGGAACTTTCGCTTCTCCAGCAACTGCCTTTGCTAAAAGAGTCTTTCCTGTTCCAGGTAGTCCGACTAATAGTGCACCTTTTGGTATTTTGCCTCCAAGTTTGGTATATTTTGTGGGGTTTTTAAGAAAATCTACAATTTCCTTAACTTCCTCTTTAGCACCCTCAAGACCAGCAACATCTTTAAAACTAACCTTAATATCACTTTTTTGATCAAACAACTTAGCTTTCGATTTTCCTATACTAAAAATTTGTGAACCAGCACCACCAGCTCCGCCACCCGCCATTCTTCGCATAAAATAAATCCACAAGCCAATCAATATTATGAGTGGTAATAAGCCTAACAGGACATCTAACCATTTGTTTTCAACAGTTCTAAATTCATAGCCAATTACCAGTCCACTATTTTGAGCATTTTCAAGTTTACGCTGAAAAAGTTCTAAATCGCCAACTTCACATGTGTAGTGAGGACCCAAGGTATTTTTTTGTCCTAGAAAATTTGACTTGGAAACTTGTCTGTGAACATCACTTACAAGTGCACCTTCGGATAAAGTTATTTCAGCCAAAGTTTTATTTATGATTATGACATTTGAAATGTCACCTGAGTTCAGATATTTTTCAAATGTGGTTATATTAATTTTCTTGACAGAGCTGAAATTGTTAGAGTTCCCGAAATAGGAAAATATTATGAATATTGAAATTATTAATCCATATATCCAATAGTTTGAATTGTTTTGGTTATCAAGTTTATTTTTTTTCTTCTCCATTATTATATATTAATTATTTCTGCATCTCCCCAGAGTTTTTCCAGCTCGTATATTTCTCTAAATTCTTTTTTAAAAATATGAACAATCACATCAATATAATCCATCAAAACCCAATTTTTATTTTCTAGTCCTTCAATATTGAAGGGTTTTTCTTTTAATTCTTTACTTACAGTTTTCTTCACCGAGTTTGAAATTGCATTGACTTGAATATTGGATTGGCAATCACAAATAATAAAATACTTAAAATCAACATTTTCGAGCTTTGTAAAGTCTATAATATTAATATTTTCTCCCTTGACATTTTCAATTCCCTTTATAATATTTTTAACTGTTTTATTTTTAATTTGCATTTAAATACTGCAAGATGAAATTAATCAAACTTAATGCCATCGATTCAACTAATGAATACATAAAATTAAACAAATCTTTTTTTAGCCAAAATTCATTAGCAGTTTATTCTTTCAACCAGACAAATGGCAAAGGTCAGAGAGGAAAAAAGTGGATAACTGAACCCTATAAAAATACCTGTATTTCTTTCTATTATCGAGTTGATAAACCATCTGAATATACATTATTAAAAATAAATTTATGTACAACTTTAACTGTTTTAGAGGTTTTAAAATCTTATGATATTACTGATTTAAAAATTAAATGGCCTAACGACATTATGTCAGGAAATAGAAAAATTGCAGGTATATTAATTGAAACCACTATGGTTAAAAATAAAATTAATGATCTTATTATCGGTATCGGTTTGAATGTAAATCAAACAGATTTTGATGTGATAAAGGAAGCAACCTCAATGAAAATTTTAAAGAATAAAAGTTTTGATCTGCATATGATATCAAAGCAATTTGTTGAAAAATTTTCTTCGTTTGATGATAAAATATCGAATATTTCAAAGGATAAGTTAATTGAGAAATTTTGCTATAATTTGTTTGGCATAAGAGAAAAAAGAAAATTTGCTATTGAGGAAAAAGTTGTTGAAGGTATCATTTTAGGAATTACAGACAACTACATGTTGAGTGTTGAATTAGACAATCAAGTTAAGCATTATGATAATGGTCAAATAAAATTAATTCTATAATTGTAGTTTTTCTATTTTTTTTGCAATGTTTGTTAGGAAATTTTCTAGTGGTTTTTTTGCCATCATCTCTATCATCATAGAAAAATTGCCATTAAAAATTATTTGACAGCGACTACTTTTACTGCTAATTTCCCATAAATTTATTAGTATTTCAAATTCAAAATTATTAGAGTTAGATTTCAGTGAAAATGAATTTTTATTAGATTTTGAGTGAGTTAATGATATTTTTGGAAAACTTCCAATTTTAATCTCAAATGCATTTTCATTCAAAATCTCAAAACTTGAGACTTCATTAGAAAAAACTTCCTTGTAATTTTTTATATCACTAAAAAAATTAGTGAGTGAACTATTACTACAATTTATATGTCCAATCTCTTTAATAATTTCCATTTGTTATCCCCAATTTGAAGGATCCTCTTTCCAGCTTAGAATGTGATCTAACTCCTCACGGTTAAAGAACTTTTGTTCTTTTGCGTAATTTAATAGGTGTGTGAAAGACGATAATGAAAAATACTCCACATTATTTTTTAAAAAATTATTTTTTGATAATTCGAAATCATAATTAAAAATACTGACCATACCTTGTAAATTTAGACCCTCATTTTTTAAGGAATTACACGCTTTCAGACTGCTACTACCAGTACTTATTAAATCTTCAATTACGACAACCTTTGAGCTTTCATGAAAATATCCTTCAATCATATTTTTTCTTCCATGACCTTTTGGATTTGATCTAACATATATAAATGGTTTATTGAGTTCATGAGCAACTAACATCCCAATTCCAATGGCACCAGTAGCAACTCCAGCTATCAATTCAGTTTCAGGAAATTTATTTGAAATAATTTCAGAAAGTTGTTTAGAAATATATTTTCGAATTTCCGGATATGATAAAATTATTCTATTGTCACAATAAATTGGTGATTTCCAACCAGAGGCCCATGTAAAAGGATTTTTGTGATTGAATTTTATTGCATTAATTTGTAGAAGTAGTTCTGAAGTTTTTTTTGCAATGTCTTCATCCAAAATCACTTAACAAATGTATAAAGTTTTTATTAATAAGCTCTCAATTATTTTAACATCAAAAAATAAGTATTTGAATGAGGAAAATACCTTCTTACTGGTGAGCATAAGTTTAGATGAAATATTAAAAAAAGTAAGAAGTCATAAAAAAATTTTTTTATATCATCCCAAGAAATCGGAATTATTAAAGGTTTTTAAATCCAAGATTAAGGTAATTTTTGCCTCTGGTGGCATTGTTTCAAATGAAAAGAGTCAAATTTTATTTATATACAGACGGGGTAAGTGGGATTTGCCCAAAGGAAAAGCTGAAAAGGGAGAAACAATTAGAGAAACTGCAATTCGAGAGGTCATGGAAGAAACTGGGATAGAGCATCTCAAAATTGACAAATATTTTTCAAATACCTTTCACATTGTAAGAAACAAAAAAAAATATTTCCTTAAAGAAACATCATGGTTTTTAATGTCATCAAATTATAAAGGAAAATTGAATCCTCAAATTAAGGAAGGAATAAAATCTGTAAAGTGGAAGACTATTGAAGATGTAAAAAAGCTGAAGAAAAGAACTTACAATAACATTTCCATTATTTTGAGTGATTTTTTAAAACAAAATCAGAAATAGATTCAGGAACCAATTTGCTGTAGTCTCCATCATTATTAATCAAATCTCTGACTATACTGCTACTAATAAATGATGTTTTTGCTGAGGTCAGTATGAAAATTGTTTCAATTCTAGACAGAAATCTATTTGTTCTTGCAATGGCTTTTTCAAATTCAAAGTCACCAGTATTTCTTACTCCTCTAACGATAAATTTTGCATCTACCTTTTCACAGAAATCAATTGTTAATCCATCATAGCTCATTACTTTGATTTTATTGTCATCTTTGACAACTTTTTCGATAAATTCTACTCTTTCCTTCAATGAAAACATGGTCTTCTTCTCACTATTTTTACCAATGCCAACAATAATTTCATCAAATAATTGTTTACTTCTCTTTAAAATATCAAAGTGTCCCAAAGTAAATGGATCGAATGTTCCAGGAAAAATGGCTCTTTTCACATTTACAAATTTAATTATTTAAAGCGTTGTTAATCATGTATGATACCAAATCTTTCAACTTTAGATTGGAAAGTCTTACTTGTTTTGGGAAAATACTTTCATTACTCATCCCTGGGATTGAATTCAATTCTAAAAAAAAAGGAATATCATTAACAATTATAAAATCTATTCTCGCAAAACCAGATAATCTAAGATTCTCATAAATAAGCTTCGCACATCTTTTCACATTATCACTAATTTTATTGGGTATTTTTGCAGGGGTTATTTCATTGCTTTTACCCAGATATTTAGCTTCATAATCAAAAAAATCGTTTTCTGTTATTATTTCAGTAATACCAAAAACTTTGATTTCACCTTTATACTCCATCAATCCAACTGAAACCTCAATGCCATTCAATGTTTCCTCAACTAAAACTCCATTTCCTAATCCAATTAAATTTTCAATATTTGTTTTAAGTTGTTCTTTATTTTTAACCTTGGTTACTCCAAAACTACTCCCTGAATTATTTGTTTTTACAAAAAGTGGAAACTGCATTGCGCTAAAAACATTAAAATCAACTTCTTGATTATTGCTGATGAAAATTGATTTGGCACAACTTATACCTAAGTTTTTTGCAAAAGCAATGCATTCATTTTTGTTAAAAGTTATTCTAGCATTATTTGAATTAGGACCTGTGTAGGGAATATTAATCCTGTCAAAATATTTTTGAATGAGACCATCTTCACCAGGTGTTCCATGAATAATATTGAAAACCACATGAAATTGAATTTTATTTTTACCAATTTTAAAGCTAAAATCACTTTCATTAATTGAATACTCGTTTCCCTCATGTAGAACCTTCCAATTATTTTTTTTGATAATTACAGAGTAGGGGTTAAATAATTTTGTATCAATATTTTTAAGAATATTATTTCCACTTTTAATTGAAATTTCAAACTCATCAGAATAACCCCCCATTAAAACAGCTATATTTTTTTTCAATTTTTTTAATTTGCTCCTCATTTTAAAGATACTTATTTATATATATTTGTTCTCATAACCTATGAAATTTTTATATAGCAGAATCTTCATAAAACAACTTTTCATCTCTGTTGTAATTTTTGCATTAATTACATTGATTTCAATTATTTTTTTATTCTTCTATACTGGTCAAACTAATTACATCAAAGTTCCTGACTTGTATGGATTAAATATGTCTGAAGTAGAAAAGATAATTGGCGAAAAAAAACTAAACTTTGAGGTTTCTGATTCTATTTTTTATGACCCTGCAATCAGTCCCAACACAGTAGTTAGTCAAACTCCCATTAAGGACAAAGAGGTTAAAAAGAATAGAAAAATATATTTGACTATTAACCCCTCTGATTTTTCAAATGTAATATTTCCAGATTTGATTCAGTTAACCAAAAGAGCGGCTATATCACAAATCAATGCTCTTGACCTAGAGATGGGGAGCATTGAGTATGTGGATAATATTGGTAAAGATGTAGTTTTGGAGGTAAAGTTTAACGATTCTATCATCAAATCAGGACAATTAATTCCAAAGAAATCCAAAATAGACTTAGTTCTTGGAAATGGAAACAAATAGCCCAAATATTCAAGATTCTTTTGACGATTTATTCGAACATTTTTCCTTTATGGCTGATGTTGGTCAAAACCCCTTGAGGGTTGATAAATTTTTGATGAATAGAATTGAAAATGCCACTCGAAATAAGATTCAGCAAGCAGCAAAGGAAGGGTTCATTATTGTTAATAATAAAGCTGTAAAACAAAATTACAAAGTCAAACCAAATGATAATGTCAAGGTTATGTTCCATCATCCACCCTATGAAAATCTAGTAATTGCAGAAAATATAGAGTTGGATTTTGTCTATGAGGATGATCACATAATTATTGTAAATAAACCACCAAATTTAGTTGTTCATCCAGGACATGGCAACTACAGTGGAACTTTATTAAATGGGCTTGTACATCATTTCGAAAATCTTCCTAAAAATGTAGATGGTAGACCTGGTCTTGTTCATAGAATTGATAAAGATACAAGCGGTTTATTAGTTGTGGCTAAAACCTCCAAAGCATTAACCAATCTTTCGCAACAATTTCTATCAAAAACAATACAAAGAAAATATGTTGCTTTGGTTTGGGGAAGCTTGAAAAATAAAAGTGGGACCGTTGATGAAACACTGGCAAGAGATAAAAAAAACAGAATGATTATGTCAGTTCCTGAAGACTCAACAATTGGTAAAAGATCAATAACGCATTACAAAGTGCTTGATGATCTTGGGTATGTTTCCTTAATCGAGTGTGAATTAGAAACTGGACGAACTCACCAAATCAGAGCTCATATGAAGCACATAGGTCATCCAATATTTAATGACAATAGATACGGTGGAGATAGAATTTTGAAGGGTACAATTTTTTCAAAGTACAAGCAATTTGTAGAAAATGCATTCAAACTTCTACCTAGACAAGCACTTCACGCCAAGACGTTGGGTTTTAATCACCCTGAAAATGGAAAAAAAATATTTTTTGAATCTGAACTTCCAAATGACTTTCTATTATGCTATGAAAAGTGGAAAAATTATTCAAAAAATATTTAATTTTAGAAAATGAAAATTATTATATCACCAGCCAAGTCCTTAGATTTTGATAGTGAACTTAATACTAAGAATTTTTCAAACCCTAAATTTTTAGAAAAAACCTTAGCTATAAACTCGATTTTAAAGAAGAAATCACCTAGTGATTTAATGAAGTTACAATCTATTTCTGAAAAGCTTTCCGAGTTAAATTGGAAACGAAATTTAGAATTTTCTGAAAATCAAAATGATGATAATTCAAGACCTGCAATTTTTGCATTCAATGGAGATGTTTATGATGGATTAGATGTAAAAACACTAGACAATAAAAAAATTGATTTTTTACAAAATAAACTTAGAATTATTTCTGGCTTATATGGAGTTTTAAAACCATTGGATTTGATTCAACCTTACCGACTTGAAATGGGAACAAAAATCAGTGTTAATGGTTCCTCAAACCTATATGAATATTGGTCAAATGATGTAACAAAATTTTTATCTGACGAATTACCCTCATCTCAATTTTTACTGAATTTGGCGAGCAATGAATACTTTTCTGCTATTGATAAATCTAAAATTAACTCAGAAATAATTTCACCTATTTTTAAAGATTTCAAAAATGGAAAACTCAAAATAATTTCTTTCTATGCAAAAAAAGCCAGAGGAATGATGGTTCGTTATATTGCTGATAATCTAATTACTGATTATGATAATTTGTTGTCATTTAATTACGGAGGATATATGTTTAATGAAAATGAGACAAAAGACAGAAATCAACCTGTTTTTACCAGGTAGTTAGTCTCTCAGACTTTTTATAAACTCAGAGGTTTTGTAAATACCATTCTCAGAAATCCAATTAATATAAGCAGAACCGATAATTGCTCCTCGACTGTATTTACCAGCATCAATGAAAGTATTTTTATTGCTAATGCCAAATCCAACTAAAAGTGGGGAGTTTAAATTCATTTCATTTATTCTTTTAAAATATCTTTTTTGGAAGGAGTTAAATGATTTTATGGCACCTGTAACATTATAACTGCTAACCATATAAATAAAGCCTTCAGAAATTTTATCTATATACTTTATTCTTTTTTCTGATGTTTGTGGTGTAATTAAAAACATGTTTAGTAATCCATAACTTTTAAAAATTTTTTGATACTTATCATTATAAATATCTACTGGAAGATCTGGAATGATTAGACCATCAATTCCTACTTCTTTGCATGACTCACAAAACTTTTCAATTCCAAATTGTAATATCGGATTGAAATAGCCCATAATAACAACTGGAACATCTGTCATTTTTCTCAAATTCTTTAATTGCTCAAATAATATAATCGTATTCATTCCATTTTTTAATGCAATAGTTGAGCTATTTTGAATTGTTGGCCCATCAGCAAGAGGGTCACTAAAAGGAAGCCCTATTTCAATCATTTCAACACCGGCAGAATCTAGTTCTTTAATGATTGAGAGGGTATCATTTTTTGCTGGAAAACCTGCAGTAAAATATATGGACATAATAGTTCCATCTTTTTGAAAAACTTTATTAATTCTATTCATCAGATGGTTTAATATAAATTCTTTTCCCCTCAATATTGTGAATATCCCCGGGCGTATAGTTTACCTCCTTATGCAATGGTCTTTCTTCAAATTGACGTCCTAAACCAGGTGGTATTTTCATTGCATCACTAACTCGAAATTTGATATGATCTTTCAACGAATCCAATATTAATTTATTTTCAATCGTATTTGCAAGATTGATCAATTCTTCTGGGTCATTTTGGTGGTCGTAAAGCTCAAAACCATCACTGCCATTCTCGCCCCACATTGTAAGTCTATATCTTTCGGTTTTTATACTGTATCCTTCAAATTTTTTTTTATGTTGAGAGGCCTTCCATCTTGTAAGTGCACTTTCCCTAACTTTAAAATCATTTTCTTTAAATATGGGCACTAAACTTTTCCCAACAACATGAGATGGGGTTTCAATTTTAGTAAGGTCTGTCAATGTTGGATATATGTCAATGAGTTCAACAGGTGAATTAGAGACTAATCCAATTGGAACTTTTGGTCCAGAAAATATTAACGGGACTCTAGTTGAGTTTTCAAATAAGGTTTGTTTTTGCCAATGACCATGTTCACCCAAATGATATCCATGGTCCGATGTAAAAACAACAATAGTATTTTTATCAAGGCCAGTTTTTTTTAGTTTCTTTAATATTCTTCCAATTTGAGCATCAACAAATGTTGTTGTTGCATAATAAGCTTCCTTGATTTCCTTAGCAAGTTGATTATGTTCAGGGTTATTTAGTTTAATCTGGTCTTTCTTCCATCTTACTGAGGCTTGAGCTGGTTCAGGAAGTGTGTTGAGATATTCATCCGAACTACCTGAGTAAGGTATTTCCATTTCATTTTGATCATACATATCAAAATATTTTTTTGGGGCAACAAATGGTGTATGAGGTCTATACATTCCAACTGCTAGAAAAAACTTTTTTCCATTTTTTGAAAACTTTTCTAATTGTTCAATGGCTTCTGAAGCACCAATACCATCTGTTTGTTCCTCGTCTAACCCATCAGCAGCTAGCCAGCTTAATGTTCCACCGTATTGCCTAGGTTTAAGAGTATTTATTTTATACTCTTCTTCCTTATCTCGTCCGTAAGGATTGATTGTGTATGTCCAGGTACTAATATCATCTTGTGCCCCAGAGGTGCCTATAGTTCCAGGATTACCATAATGATATATTTTACCTATTCTCACTGAGGTATAGCCTCTTTGTTTAAAACGTTGACCTAGAGTAACAACATCAGGTATTGTTTGACGAACATCTACATCTAGCTTAGTATGTTTTGTTTGGTTTGAATACATTCCTGTCATCAGGGAAGTTCTAGATGGACCACATAATGGAAATTGATTGTGAGCATTTAAAAATAACACTCCATTTTCTGCTAATTTATCAATATTAGGACTCAAAACTTGAGGATGACCATATGACCCTAAGTCACAGTTTAGGTCATCTGTCATAATAAATAATACATTTAGATCTTCACTATTGTAGACTACTTTTTTATCATCACATGAGAAAAAAAATAGTGTTGAACAAAATATAAGTGATGTTATATGTTTCATAATTTGAAATATTCAATAAAAGTATCTAAGTCTTTATCACCTCTACCTGAGCAGTTAAATACAATGATATCATTCTTCTTGAATTTTTTCTGATCCAAAATGGCAAATGCATGTGCTGTTTCAATAGCTGGTATAATTCCTTCCATTTGTGAAAGTAACAATCCCCACTCCATTGCTTTCTTATCTGTTACTGAGATAAATTCCCCTCTGCCACTTTTATAAAGATTGGCGTGCATTGGACCAATACCTGGGTAGTCAAGGCCTGCTGAAATGGAGTAAGGTTCAGTAATTTGACCATCATTTGTTTGCATTAGTAATGTCTTTGAACCATGAATTATACCCTCTTTTCCAAGAATTGATGTTGCTGCACTTTTCCCAGTATTAACTCCTTTCCCAGCAGCTTCAACACAAATTATTTTAACATCTTCATCATTTAGAAATGGGTAAAATATGCCTGCTGCATTACTACCACCCCCCACACATGCTATAACGTAATCAGGTTTAGATTTATTTTCTAATTCATTAAGTTGATTAACAGTTTCATAGCCAATGACTGATTGAAATCTAGCAACCATATCTGGAAAAGGGTGAGGACCAACAACAGATCCAATTATATAATGCGTATCAACTGGATTGCTAATCCAATCTCTTATTGCTTCATTTGTTGCATCTTTTAATGTTCTGCTTCCAGATTTTGCTGGCCTGACCTCTGCACCTAACATTTTCATTCGAGCAACGTTAGGGGATTGTCTTTTTATATCAACTTCTCCCATATAAATAATGCACTTAAAACCTAGTAATGCACATACAGTTGCAGTCGCAACACCATGTTGGCCTGCTCCAGTTTCAGCAATGATTCTCTTTTTCCCTAATTCTTTGGCAAGGAGAATTTGACCTATTGTATTATTAATCTTGTGCGCTCCTGTGTGACACAGATCTTCTCTTTTCAAATATACTTTACATTTGAATTTCTCAGAGAGTGATTGTGCAAAATAAAGAGGGGTTGGTCGACCAACATAATCTTTTAATAATTGATTAAATTTTTTCTTAAATGATTTTGATTTTGAAATTCTGACATAATTCAAAGTCAATTCATTTAAATTGGGATAAAGCATTTCAGGGACAAATGCTCCACCAAAGTCTCCGTAAAAACCTTTTTTATCTACATTGTAATTTATCATATTATGTTTTTTAAAAATTCTTCTATTTTTTTAATATCCTTTTTCCCAGGCTCAAATTCGAATTTGCTATTTATATCAACCCCATAAAAAAAACTACTTTTTGATTTTAAATAATTTATTTTTTCAATGTCGTCAAAATTGATGCCACCACTTAATATAAAATTTTTTTCAATTTCAGAATTCATTAAAAGATCCCAATCAAATTTTTTTCCGCTTCCACCATATTTTTTTGTGAAAGTATCGAAAAGAATCAAATCACAACAGTTGTAATATTTCTTAATTAAATCAATATTAATTTCTTTATCAACTCTAAATGCTTTTATAACCTTGCATTTCTTTTGAATTTGATTACAATAGTTCACATCTTCATCACCATGTAATTGTACATACTTTAGCGATAGTGACTCTACAACATTTGTAACTTTCTTTATTGATTCATTTACAAAAACACCCACATTGTTTAATTCTTTATTTAGATCAACAGGATTGTCTAAAAAAAATCTTGGTGATTTCTTATAAAAAATAAAACCAAAAAAATCAATATTCAGTTGACTTAGACTCAATAAGTCTGTTTTATTATTTAATCCACAAACTTTAATCTTCACCTTTTATTTGATTTATCAGTTTACTCAATTCATCACCTGGATCACTTTCCCTCATAAATAATTCCCCAATTAAAAATCCATCATAACCAAACTCAATTAACCTTTTTAATTCTTCAGAATTATATAAACCACTTTCGGAAATTTTGACAAATGAATCAGGTATTTCTTTACCAATATCGATACTGTTTTCTATGTTAACTGAAAAATCTTTTAAATTTCTATTGTTAACTCCAATTATATCAACACTATCAATACAAACCTTCTCTAGTTCATCCTTTGAATGAATTTCAACCAAAACATCTAAGTTTAGTTGTTTAGCGAGATGTGAAAATTTAATAATTTCATTTTTGTTTAAGCAGGTTGCAATTAATAATATTGCGTCAGCTCCCAAATATTTTGATTCAAATATTTGATATTCGTCAACTATAAAATCCTTCCTTAAGATTGGTAGATTGGTTAGTTTTCGGGCTAGAATTAAATCATTTTCTGAACCAGAAAAAAAATTTTTTTCAGTCAGAATTGAAATTGCAGTTGCTCCATTTTTTTCATATCCCTTTATTATTTGCTCGCTTGGGGTTTTAAAATTTATTTCTTTTTTTGAGGGCGATTTTCTCTTATGTTCAGCAATAATTGAAATTTCACCTTCCTTAATTTTTTGTGAAAGTGAATGAGTTTTCCTGTTGAAATTTTCAGAAGATTTAATTTCATCAAGACATCTAACCTTTTTTTTCTGAGTGATTTCCTGTTTTTTAATTGCTACTATTTTCGACAGTATATTCATTTACTTAAAAGCTGAATTTTTTTTAAACAATTTAGTGCGCTTCCTGAATCTATTGATTGTTTTGCAATAGACAGACATTCATCAATTGTTTTGTTTGTTATTGTTTGTATTGCAATTGCAGAATTTGCTAGCACAACATCAGTTTGACTTTTCGTTGCCTTGTTTTCAAGTATTTTTGTAAAAATGGATGCTGAGTCTTCAATTGATTCGCCGCCCTTTATTTCATCAGGATTAATTTTATTAAACCCAAAATAATCAGGTGAATTTATTGTAGAATCATTTCTTGAAATTTTCATAAAATCACTAGTTAATGAAATCTCATCATATCCGTCCAAGGAATACAGTATGGAATAATTTTTTTTGGAGTTTTCAAAAACATAGCCATATAACCTCGAAATTTCAAGGTTGTAAACTCCACATAGTTGATTTTTGGGTTGTAAAGGATTAACCAATGGACCCAATATGTTAAAGAATGTTTTAAATTCTAGCTCTTTTCTTACACCTGCAACATTTTTCATTGCAGGATGAAAAAGTGGTGCGTGTAAATAGCAAAAATTTCCTTTATCCAAACATTTTTTTAAGTAACCATCATCATTTGATAACTTGATACCCAGTTGTTGCAAAACATCACTAGATCCGCAACTAGATGAAACTCCATAATTACCATGTTTTGTAACTTTATATCCTGCACCTGCCACTACAAAAGAGGAAATAGTCGATATATTAAATGTATTTTTTCCATCTCCCCCAGTTCCACATAAATCGATTGTTTCAAAATCTGAACTTAAATCTATTTTGACACACAAGTCTAATAACGCATCCCGAAAACCTTCAATCTCTTGAACAGATGGATTCCTCATCTTGAACACTGTCAAGAACGATGCAACTTGACTGTTATTGTATTTTTTTGAGGAGATTTCTTTAAGAACTTTTTTTGATTCCTCGTATTCCAAATAATTGTGATCAAATAACTTTTCTAATATCTTTTTCATTGTAATTCTAACCAGTTTTTCAAAATATCTTTTCCGAACTCTGTCAATATAGATTCAGGATGAAATTGTACACCCCAAACTTTATGATCCTTATGTCTTAAAGCCATTATATTTCCATCAACATCATGAGCCAAAACTTCTAAATTTTTATTTAATTTTTCAACAACCCAAGAGTGATATCTACCTACTTTAATTTTTTTTGGAATACCATTAAACAATTTGTCCTCTGAAATTATTTCAATTTCTGTTGCAACACCATGAAAAACATTATCTAAATTCTTAAGTTTTCCACCAAAAACTTCTCCAATTGCTTGGTGGCCTAGGCAAACTCCCATGATACTCTTTTTTGAATAAAACCTTTTAATTAATTCTTTGGTTTGACCGGCTTCGTCTGGAATACCAGGTCCTGGAGAAATTAATATTTTATCAAAGTTTTCTACGAAATCCATTGAAAATTCATCATTTCTTACAACGGTTACATCAAAATCAAGGTCTTCCATGTAGTGAACCAAGTTATACGTAAAAGAGTCATAATTGTCGATAACTAATACTTTATTCTTCATATTTCTCTGCTTGCTCTATTGATTTTTTCAAAGCCCTGATCTTATTATTAACCTCATTCAATTCGTTTATTTTTGATGATTTGGATACAATGCCAGCTCCGGCTTGAAAAAATAATTTTTTGTTTTTGCTTAAAAAAGATCTAATAATTATAGCATGATTATAACTATAATCAAAACCGATAAAACCAATTGCTCCTCCGTAAAATGACCTTTTTGAACTTTCATATTTTTCTATAAGTTGCATTGCCATGTGCTTAGGGGCACCAGTAAGTGTTCCAGCAGGAAAGGTTTCACCAATTATTTTATTGTTGTCATATTTTAGTTTTCCAGTGACTTTAGAAACTAAGTGAATTACATGGGAATAAAATTGTATTTCTCTGTCCTTCTCCACTGCAACATTAGTACATGATCTGCTAAGGTCATTCCTTGCTAGGTCAACTAGCATCATGTGCTCACTATTTTCTTTGTTGTCCTCAAATAATTTTGTTGCTTTTATTTTATCTTCTGCATCATTTCCAGTTCTTTTGAAAGTTCCCGCAATGGGATGTATTTCAGCTTTATTTTTATTAATAACTAATTGTGCTTCTGGAGAACTTCCGAATATTTTAAAGCTGCCATAATCAAAGTAAAATAAATAGGGTGAAGGGTTAATAGACCTTAAATGTCTGTAAACCATAAACTCATCTCCACTGAAACCTTGATAAAATTTTCTAGATAAAACTATTTGAAAAACATCACCCCTCATACAATGTTTAATGCCCTTCTCAACCATTTTTTTATAGACTTCATCATTAACATTTGATTCTAATTTGCCTTTTGTTTTAAACTTGTACTGATTAGTTTTTTTAGACCTTATTAGGTTTTTTATTTTTTCAATTGTATTAGTGTCAGTATTGTATGAAATGACATGTGCTTCATTATTAAATGTGTTAATCACAATAATGTTTTCGTAAAGCCAGTAATTCATCACTGGAATTTCATCACCCTCATATGAATTTTTAAATTCTATTTTTTCAAAATACTCAACCGAGCTGTAGCTTTGATATCCAAATATTGCCTTTGTTATGAACTTATTGCTGGAATCTATCTCACATTTCAAATCAAATTTTTGCATAAATAATTTTAATTCAGAGAGTAAGTCACAATTTTTATCAATAGATTTTTTTTGTTGTTTCTTTTCTGGGAATGATGTTGTAATAACATTATTTTTTACATTGAATTCAGCTATGGGATTGCAACATATATAGGCGTAGCTGTTGTCTTTTGCCCCATAATCACTACTTTCTAAAAGAATTGAGTTAGGATAATAATCACGAATTTTTAAATAGATACTGACAGGTGTATCAGTATCCACAATTAATTTTTTAATATTTGCATTAAATCTGTACATAAAAAAAAAGACTTGCCACATTGACAAGTCCACAATTAAAAATTAAAAAAAATCAATGCTGCGCTAGTTTTAACTAACTTGCCACCAGATATTTTTTAATAAAATTTTCACACATCGAATATAGTTATTTTTCATTTATTTTCATATTAAAATTTATTTTTATAAAATTACAAGGTCAATAGAAAGATGAATAACAATTTAGATACTCAAACATGGAAAAAAAGGTTATCTGACGATTCTAGTGCAATTTGTTTGGATGTTAGAACATTAAATGAACACACTGAATCTCACATTCCAAATTCCCTTAACATTGATATTTATGACCCCCCCAGTTTTATGAAAAAAATTAATGATTTAGATCGAACAAAATCATATTTTATTTATTGTAAATCAGGTAAAAGAAGTCAAATGGCATGTGAAATTATGCATCAATATGGATTCAATAAACTATTTAATCTTGATGGTGGGATAGAGGACTGGATTAAAAAAGGAAATGAAACAATCAAATAAACTAAGATATTTTCTTGAGAAGTACGGTTTTAGGGTTTGCTCTAGACTTGCAGATTTTTTGGGAATCAAATCAAAAGATGTTAGGCTTTTTTTTATTTACAGCAGTTTTTTTAGTCTTGGTTTAGGATTTCTAGTTTATCTTGTACTTGCTTTTTGGATGAAATTAAAAGATATGTTATATTCGAAAAGAACTTCAGTATTTGATCTCTAAAATAACTATTTATGAATTACATGATTGCCCAACTTCTTAACTTAATTAATTATTCCATTTTAACACAAGAAAAGGGGCTGGATCAACGTATTGACGAGGCATTTCAACCTGTCTCAGATATTTTTAGTGGAGCAGTATTTTTTCCTATTGGAGATTATCCTTTTGTAATTTATCTCCTAGTTGGTAGTGCTTTATTTTTTACATTAGTTTTTCTTTTCCCTAATATTAGATACTTCGTTACAGCAATCAACGTAGTAAGAGGTAAGTATGACAATTTAGAAAAAACAGAATCAGACAGCAAGGATGGTGAGGTATCTCACTTCCAAGCACTTGCTACTGCAGTATCAGGTACGGTAGGAAATGGAAATATTGCAGGTGTGGCTTTAGCTATCGCACTTGGCGGTCCCGGGGCAACCTTTTGGATGATAGTATGTGGTTTAATTGGTATGTCAACAAAATTTGTGGAATGTACTCTTGGTGTTCACTACCGTGATGTTGACAAAGATGGAGTAGTTTACGGTGGACCAATGTATTATTTAACTAAAGGATTGAAAGAAAGAGGTTTTGAGAAATTGGGTAAAGTTGCAGCTGTAATCTTTGCCATTTGTTGCATTGGTGGATCTTTTGGTGGTGGTAATGCCGCCCAATCCAATCAAGCCGCAATTGTATTAAAGGATCTTTTAGGTTATGATTCTACATTTGCAGGAGCAATGATCGGTTTAATTCTAGCAATTTTAGTTGGAATTATTATAATTGGTGGTATAAAAAGAATTGCTTCGGTTACTGAAAAAGTAGTGCCATTTATGGCTCTTCTCTACATAATAGCTTGTTTGTACATAATAGGATCTAACTTTAGTTTTATTGATGATGCCTTTGAATTAATAATAACGGAAGCACTTAATCCAACTGCAATTGGAGTTGGTGGAACAATTAGCGTTTTAATGATTGGTTTCCAAAGAGCTGCATTTTCAAATGAAGCCGGTGCGGGATCCGCTTCAATCGCACATTCTGCTGTTAAGACAAAATATGCTGCTTCTGAGGGTTTGGTAGCTTTATTGGAACCTTTTATTGATACTGTGGTTATTTGTACAATGACTGCATTGGTAATAATTATTTTTAATTTTTCAGGTGCATTCATGTATGGGGGTGAAGGTGGAGTAATGATTGATGGTGTTTTATATGAGGGAGCAGGAATTACCGCTAAAGCATTTGATCAGTACATCCCCGGCTCTGAATACTTTTTAACTACTGCGGTTGTGTTATTTGCTGTTTCTACAATGATTTCATGGTCATATTACGGAATACAATCATGGAAATATCTTTTCGGAAAGGGCAAAGTAGCTGATATGGTCTACAAACTTATGTTTTTAGCTTTCATAGTTATTGGTTCTGCTGCAAGCATGAATTCAATTTGGGCCTTCTCCGATGCAATGATTTTTGCAATGGTATTCCCAAATATGATTGGTCTATATTTCCTATTCCCGGTTGTTAAAGAGCAATTAAATAAATATTTAAAAGTAATTAAAGAAGCTAAAGTTTAATTTGGCATTCAATTTGTAAAATTTGTGATATGAGTATTAGTACTAAAACAAGAAGTCAAAGTTCAATTAGTTTAATTCGTGAAAGTGCAAGAGATTTTGCATTGCAATACATTAAGCCTTATGTGATGGATTGGGATGAAAGTCAACATTTTCCCAAAGAGGTTTTACAAAAGGCTGGTGAGTATGGTTTTATGGGTATTTTAGTTCCAGAGGAATTTGGAGGCTCAGGACTCGGTTATCATGAATATGTAGCTATCATTGATGAGATTTCTAGGGTTGATCCCTCAATCGGTCTGTCAATAGCTGCTCATAACTCATTGTGTACTAATCATATACTTAAGTTTGGTTCAAGTGACCAACATAAAAAATACTTAAAACTGCTAGCCTCTGGTAAAATGATAGGTGCTTGGGCATTAACAGAGCCCAACACTGGATCTGACTCCGGCAAAATGGCATCAACAGCTGTAAAAAAAGGAAATAAATGGATTTTAAATGGTACTAAAAATTTTATAACTCATGGTAAATCTGGTGATTTAGCCGTTGCTATTTTTAGAACTGGACCTGTTGGTGAGAAAAATAATTCGACAGCTTTTATTATCGAAAGAGGAAATATTGGCCTAAGCTCTGGCAAAAAAGAAAATAAATTAGGAATGAGAGCCTCGGAAACAGCTGAAATGATTTTTTCAGACTGTATCATTGATGACTCCAACAGACTTGGAGAGGTTGGAGATGGATTTAAACAATCAATGAAAATTTTGGATGGAGGAAGAATTTCGATTGCTGCCTTGTCTTTAGGAATTGCTAATGGTGCCTACAAATCAGCATTAAAGTATTCACAAGAAAGGGTTCAATTTGGGAAATCTATTAGCTCTTTTCAGGCCATATCATTTAAATTAGCTGAAATGGCTACAGAAATACAAGCCTCAGAGCTTTTAACTGAAAAAGCTTGTGATGCAATTATGGCCTCCGAGCCTGTAACCAAGTTAAGTGCGATGTGTAAACTCCACTCATCAGAACTTTGCGTAAAAGTTGCAAATGATTCCGTTCAAATTTTTGGAGGTTATGGGTACATTAAAGACTTTCCTGTTGAAAAGTTTTTAAGGGACTCCAAGCTATGTACAATAGGAGAGGGTACAAGTGAAATTCAAAAGCTGGTTATCTCTAGAAAAATTTTATCTAAATAAATCTAATATTTCCTCATAAATGTTATATTTGCTGCGCTAAACAATAAAGCACATGCTAATTATACCAGTAAAAGAAGGGGAAAGTATTGACAAAGCTCTTAAGAGATTCAAGAGAAAGTTTGACCGTACAGGTAAATTAAAATCATTACGTGAAAGACAGGCTTACACAAAGCCCTCTGTCAGACATCGTGATAAACTTATCAAAGCTGCCCACGTACAAAGACTTAAAGATTTAGCTAACCAATAAAATTTTATAATCATTATTTTTGTCTGATACATTTTGTATTCTATGTATCTCGATAAATATTTAGACTATTTGAGTTTTGAGAAGAAATACTCAATAAACACTCTTGAGTCATACAAAAATGATGTAGAGGGTTTCTTAACATTTTTAAAAAAAAATGGTACTCCAATTAATAACGATTTAAATTACTCGTTCATAAGACAGTGGATTGTTGAATTATCAGAAAATAAAATATCGCCAATAACAATAAATAGAAAAACATCTTCCCTAAAATCATATTTTAATTTTTTAATTCGTACAGGAAGTATCAGTAAATCTCCATTGAAAGGTCATAGAAATTTAAAGACAAAGAGTAAGATAGTAGAGCCCTTTACAGAAAAAGAAATTGAAAAAATTTTTCAGAACTTCAAAAATGATGGAATTAAAGATAGAGATCAGTTGGTAATCGAGGTGTTATATTCAACTGGAATTCGACG
>ENA-OSEY01001052-OSEY01001052.1-marine-metagenome-genome-assembly--contig:-NODE-1052-length-19527-cov-2.206221_pt1 | contig 19527 bp, 16 predicted proteins | sample MGYA00248465_ERZ534230 | MGnify/ENA primary metagenome ERZ534230 (study PRJEB26409, sample SAMN06344110) | marine metagenome | isolation source: Sea water from surface | place: Atlantic Ocean:Southern...
AAAGTAGAGCTTGTGATGAAAATAGCTGAATCAAAATTTGCCATTGGTGCGATAGTGCGCCATCGAATACATGACTTTCGGGGGGTTATATTCGACGTAGACCCCGAATTTGATAATTCCGATGAGTGGTATCAGTCAATCCCTGCCGACAAAAGGCCTCGGAAAGATCAGCCCTTTTATCACCTGCTCGCGGAAAATCCTGAAAATTACTATGTTGCTTATGTTTCAGAACAAAACTTAGTTGAAGACGGCGATAATGGGCCTGTTGGTCATCCTGAGATTGCTACTATGTTTACGGGTCCAACAGATGGCCTTTATAAGTCGAAAGCTATGATAGCGTAGATTTAGGTTGAGAAAGCGGTTTTACCGACCGGAAAATGTTGGCTTTCTTTTTTCTGAAAATGCTTTTTCGGCCTCCTTATGATCGGCGCTAAACCATAAATCAGGGAAAATATCATACTGTAACTTTCTTACATCCTCGGTTGTCATTTTCGAACATGATTTTATGATACGTTTCGTTGCTTTGAGAGCCAATGGTGCACTTTCCTCTAACGACTTTGCATAAGATAGAGCTGCATCAACGATATTATTGTCATCTATCACTTGGTCGATTAAACCAAGAACTTTAGCCTCGTCTGCCTCAATCTGTTTTCCTGTAAACATCAGGTTGCTCGCGACTCTTGGCCCACAATCTCTTACAAGCCGATCGATACCGTTCCAAGCAGGAATTATTCCAAGTCGTGCCTGTGGCCAACCTATTTTCGCTCCCTTTATAGCCAGTCGGTAGTCGGTGCAGAGAATTAACTCTGCTCCTCCACCCAGGGCGTAACCATTTATGGCGCTTATCACAGGACATTCTAGCTCCTCCAAAGTGTCCATTACCGAGCGAGTTCTATCAAAATGATCATTGAGGCTTTTTTTATCTTTTATCAACTGATATTGCTTTATGTCCCCACCAGTACAAAAAAACTTGTCTCCAGCGCCGGTTATTATAAGAGCATGCAAGTCGTTGTCTGATTTCAGCCGCTCAAGTTTTTCTAGTAAAGCGATGGTTAATTCGGAACTAATAGAATTACCAGCGTTTGGCCTATCCAGTATTAAAAGCTCTATGTTTTTTAGTCTTTCTGAACGAAGCATGTCTCTCTCATCTTTATAACGTAATTACAGTCAGATATTGGCTAGTGTTAAGGTGGCAAGCCAATTTAAATTGTGACATTTAGTCTTTCGTGACAAAAGATTATTCCAAGAAACTGTGAGTCAGCTAGATTAATGTCGAGTAACTGAGAATATTCTAAGGTAGTTTGTTCTCGGATGAAAATGTTTAGAGAGTTTTTATTATGCTAAGCGTTGAAGTAGTTGTGTATGGCGTTCTCGTCTATACGCTTGCTGGATTTGTAAAAGGGGTCGTTGGTTTAGGGTTGCCAACTATTTCATTAGCTCTTTTAGTTCCTGTTTTGGGTTTAAAAGAAGCTATGGCAATCCTTATTGTTCCCAGCTTAATTACCAACGTCGTCCAAGCACTGACGGGTGGTAGATTATTCGGACTCATTCAACGCCTATGGGTATTCCTGTTGGCATTATGTACTTTGACATGGTTTTCGACTGGCATATTGGTAATAGCGGACAGCAACATTTTAACGATGGGACTAGGCGTCATTTTATTACTTTATTGTTTGAGTTGGTTTTTGAAGGTTAAAATTCCAATACCGGGTGAAAATGAAAAGTGGCTTAATCCAATTATGGGTGGATTAACTGGAGTGAGCACCGGTTTGACAGGTACGTTTGTTGTTCCGGGAATTTTATATTTGCAAAGCATGCAACTCGGTCGACACACACTGGTTCAAGCAATGGGGATGTCCTTCAGTGTGGCAACGATATCACTTGGTGTTTCCCTTGGTGGAAGAGGTATTTTAGATTATAATTTTGTATTTATATCGGGCGCGATGGTTATCCCTGCCTTAATTGGAATGTGGTTAGGAACGCGTGTACGGTCGAGTATTAATGAAAACTTGTTTAGAAAACTGTTTTTCATATCTCTCTTTGCGATTGGCATTTGGATTATAGCAAACGCAACTATTAAACTGGAGTGGATTTAACCACCACCTATCTTTGGTAAAAACGTTATTTCGCTGTCTGGCTGTAAATCTTCTATAAACGCATCCTGATAGATGTCGCCGTCAATTGATATGGAGAGGGCCCCGTTATTGATCTCCGACCCGAGACCTGGATATTTCTCGTCTAATTGACGTATTAACTGTCTTACGTTTGAAACAAAGATTTCAAACTCACTGACTCCACCAGTATAGGATTTACTAATGGAGTCAGTTAATAAGACGCGGACCACGTTTGGTCCTCCTTACTCAGCTGCTTCTTTAATATCGGCCTGATCTAACGCCGCAAGAAGTCGCGGAGGTGACATAGGCAATGCGGACATTCGGACACCTGTTGCGTTCTCTATTGCATTGGCTACAGCTGCCATTGGCGGAACGATGGGCACTTCGCCAACGCCCCGTACACCATATGGATGCCTGTCGTTTGGAACTTCAACCATAACGGCGTCTATCATTGGAAGATCTGATGCAACTGGGATTCGGTAGTCAAGAAACCCAGGGTTATCAAGTTGGCCCTTAGAGTTGTAGATATACTCCTCGTTTAGCGCCCAGCCAATTCCTTGTGCTGCTCCGCCTTGTATTTGGCCTTCGACATACGAGGGGTGGATCGCGCGGCCTACATCCTGAATAGCTGTGTATCTTAATATCGAAACGCTACCCGTTTCAGGGTCGACTTCAACATCGCAAATGTGCGTTGCAAAACCAGGGCCAGCGCCTTGAACATTCTGTGCATTGTGTCCACAGATTGGGCCGCCAGTCTTGGGAGCTTGGGCTGCTAGATTTGCTAGTGAAAGCGGTTCGAAGTCACCAACATTTGTACTTGCTGGCTTAGCATGCCCGTTCTCCCAAATAACACCTTCAGCATCTACTTCCCATATTTTAGCTGCTCTCTCACACAGCTGCCTAACGGCATCTTTTGCAGCTTCCACGACTGCCAAACCAGTAGCGAATGTTACGCGAGAACCACCAGTTAAGAAGTTATAACCTATGGATGCGGTATCACCGATGATCGGCCGAACTTTATCATAGTCTATGCCTAGTTCTTCTGCCGCCATGAGAGCTAGTGAAGCACGAGAGCCGCCAATATCAGGATTACCTGAAATCACAACAGCAGTTCCATCTTCATTGATATTTACCGTTGCGCTTGACTCTCCGCCAATATTGAACCAGAAGCCAGATGCAACACCGCGGCCTTGGTTCGGCCCAAGCGGTGCGCTGTAGTGGTCGTGCTTCATTGCAATATCAACCGTCTCTTCATAGCCAATTTCTCTAAACGTCGGCCCATAGGCAGCTTGGGTTCCCTTTTTAGCCGCATTTAATTTTCTCAGCTCAAGAGGATCAATGCCGAGTTCTTTAGCTAACTCGTCGATGATACTTTCAGCACCAAATGCTGAAATTGGGGCGCCAGGGGCTCTATAGGCAGCTACTTTTGGTCTATTAACAACGACATCGTACCCGTTCACGTAAACGTTCTTAATATCGTATGGTGCGACGGCGCACATACATGCTGGACCAGCTGGTGCGCCAGCAAATGCCCCTGCGAGTAATTTAATTGTTGCTTCTACAGCTGTAATTTTACCCGCTTTGGTTGCCCCAATTTTATAAGTCATGGAACCACCGGAAGTCGGCCCGCTGGCTCTAAAAACCTCTTCCCGCGTCATTATCATTTTGACTGGTTTACCCGCCTTCTTTGATAACAATGTTGCAAGTGGTTCAAGATAAACGACTGTTTTTCCGCCAAAACCACCACCGATCTCTGATGGTGTAACACGTATCGATGATGCAGGCATTCCAAGTAGTTGCGCTACAAATGCTCTCACTTGAAATTGTCCCTGGGTACAGCACCATATCTGCGCTTGCCCGTCTTCGGCTACTGAAGCAACAACGGCATGCGGTTCAATGTAACCTTGATGGACAGCCTCTGTCTTGTATGAGCGCTCTATGACAACTTCGGCTTCTTCAAATCCTTTTTTTGTGTCACCAAGATTAAATTCTACAAATTTTGCTATATTTGTTGGACCATTCACTTCCATACCAGATGGCACCATCTCTTCGTGCAGGATTGGTGCGCCTTCTTTCATTGCTTCATCAACGTCAATGACATGTGGTAGAACTTCGTAGTCGACACTAATGAGCTCTAGTGCTGCCTCTGCGACCTCAACAGTTGAAGCGGCTACCGCAGCTACGGCGTGCCCGTCATAAAGAGCTTTCTCGCGAGCCATAACATTTCGTGTCATGTCGCGGTAGTTTATCATTCCTTCTCCAGCCGCTTTTAGTTCTGCAGGCTGCTCCTGGAAGTCTTTAGATGTAATAACAGCCTTAACACCCGGCAAAGCTTCGGCTTTTGACGTGTCGATTGATTTAATAATAGCGTGAGCATGAGGGCTCCTGAGGACACGACCGTGGATCATACCTGATAAACTAAAATCCGAGCCAAATTTGGCTCGGCCTGTTACTTTATCGTGCCCATCCGGCCGTATTTGGCGAGTTCCTACCCATTTATATTTCCGGTTATCGCTGCTCATTTGGCGTTCTCCCTCATGTCCGCGGCAGTACTCATCACAGCTCTGACAATCTTGTCGTAGCCAGTGCAGCGGCATAAGTTCCCTGCCAACCAGTACCGAACCTCTGTCTCTGTTGGGTTGTTATTTCGCTCCAGAAGCGCTTTCGCAGCAACTAACACTCCCGGTGTACATATTCCGCACTGTAATGCTGCTTCTTCCAAAAACTTTTGTTGAAGAGGATGGAGGTTCTCACCGTCAGCCATTCCTTCAATTGATTCAACAGTTTTTCCATCACACTCAGCACCAAGCACTAAGCAAGCACATACAAGGCGGTCGTCAACCATCACACTGCATGCTCCACAGTCGCCCGAGGCACACCCTTCCTTACTTCCTGTAAGATTGAGCTCGTCCCGGAGAACATCGAGAAGGGTTTGTCTCGTTGAACACAAAAACTCTGTTGGTTCGCCATTTAATGTCATTGATATATGATGTTTAGCCATGATTAGTTTTTCCCCGCTCTTTCAGCTGCGATACTAACTGCTCTGCGCGCTAGTACACCTGCAACTTTAGTTCTATACTCTACAGTCCCTCGTTTGTCGTCTATTGGTTTGCATGCAGCCTGACATGCTGCATCAAGAGCAGACATTGCCTCTGGTTCTAGTTTCGATCCAATAATTGCTTTTGCAGCATCTTCTACCACTAGAACCGTAGCTGCAACTGCGCCAAGTGAAACTTTTGCTGAAGTAACTGTCCCCGAGTCATCAAGTGTTAATGCTACTCCGCAACCAACAACAGCTATGTCCATTTCTGTTCGTGGTATTAAGCGTAAGTATGCGTCACCTCCGTTAGACGGTTTAGCTGGTAGATTGAAGCTAACGATAAATTCGCCCTTTTTTAAATTTGTTTTCCCTGGTCCAGCTGTAACCTCCTCTACAGGAAGCGTGCGACGACCATCTGGACCTGCGATGTTCGCAGTCATACCAGCAGCAACCATGGCTGGAACACTGTCGCCAGCCGGGGAGGCATTGCATAGGTTTCCGCCTAATGATGCTCTACCTTGTATCTGTGTAGAACCAATTAAGTCCCAAGCTTCTATAACGCCTGGCCAGTCCGCAGTAATATCCTCACGCTCGTGTGCCTCTGCACCTGCTACGGCCGCGCCAATCGTATAACTTCCATCAGCATTTTTCTTCAGTTCTCGCGTCTCATCTATACTTTTTATGTCTACTATCACACTTGGGTCGATCATGTGGGCACGAAGCTGTACTAGAAGATCTGTTCCTCCAGCTAAAATTCTGGCGTCACCATCAGCACCCTGTAGCAACTTAACTGCTTCATCTACGGTTTCAGGCTTCTGAAATTGGATTGATTCCATTTTTGTTGTTTCCCCCTTGGGCTTATAAGCTCTTGGGTGTGATAACTCCGTTTGTATATGAAGCGCCCCGAGAGCAAAACACAGATATTAGCTTTGTATTATATAATTGTATTTCAAATAATGACAAATCTTTTTGAGCTAGAGCCGTCTTTCCAACACCTTGCAAATATGGTGGATTGCAACCTACCTCATTTGTGATCGTTGTAAGCTATAAATTTTAGGTTGAATAGTGACCTACTTGTCGCACCTATTCGGTTTCGCTGTTCATTATTTATTAGTTTTTGGGTAATTCCGATTCTACTAGTTTGGACCAATACGATGCACCTAAAGGAAGTACGTCATCATTGAAGTCGTATTTTGGATGGTGGAGTGCGGGATCATTATCTGTTTTGCCGCCACCTATCCATATAAAGGCTCCAGGTCGTTCCTGAAGCATATAAGAGAAGTCTTCTCCACCCATTGTTGGAGGTATGTCTGCGTCAATCATCGATGGGTCAACTACTTCTTTTGCGATTTCTACCGCACGTTTAGTCTCTTTTTCATGATTCACAGTGGCAGGGTAGCCATGCTCGTACTCAAGCTGAATATCTACCCCATGCATTTTTTCGACACCCAAACATAAATCTCTTATGCGTTCCTCAACTAAAACACGCACATCAGGATCAAAAGTTCTGATAGTAGCACACATTTCGGCGGATTGCGCAATTACGTTGTGCGCGCTTCCTGCATGAAACATCGTAACGCTTACAACTGCGGATTTAATGGGGTCAACATTTCTTGAAACGATTGTTTGGATGGCCGTATATAATTGAACGCCAACCGCTATTGGGTCTTTTCCCATATGCGGTTGTGCCGCGTGGCAACCCTGCGCATTTATTGTAATTTTTGCCATGTCTACTGCTGCCATTAAGGGGCCAGGACGTATGGCTAATGTTCCAGCAGGTAGGTTGGGAGAATTGTGCATGCCCCAGACAGTATCGCATTCAAACTTATCGAATAGACCTTCTTCAACCATTACTCGGCCGCCACCGCCGCCTTCCTCAGCGGGCTGAAATATAAAGTGTACTGTTCCATCAAAGTTTCTGGTTTCCGCTAGATACCTAGCCGCGCCAAGTAGCATAGTGGTGTGCCCATCATGGCCACAGGCATGCATTTTGCCAGCGTTCTTTGAACGATGTTCAGGAGTGCCTTCTTCGTCCATAGGAAGCGCATCCATGTCAGCTCTAAGACCTATAGAACGTTCGCTATTGCCCGATCCTTTAAGTACGCCGACAACGCCCGTAGTGGCGATATTACGATGCACCTCGATTCCCCATGACTCAAGTTGTTGCGCTACCAAATCAGATGTCCTGTGTTCTTCAAAACCTAATTCGGGGTGTGCGTGGATATCGCGTCGAGTAGCAATTAGCTCCTCATGAAAATCGGCAATTCGGTTGTAAATCGGCATAATGTGTCCTGTCAGGTTGAATATTTGCATTTTACGGCAGCGTAAGATAACCGCTCATTTTTTAATGTATAATTTCTAGCTAATTAATCAAAATAAAACTTTCGGTACAATCATGGTTTGTGTTTTCATACAGAATCTTATCAGGTGTTTGTTTTTTTATTGTCGTGTTAACTGGATATTGCAACTTGATCAAACTTAGATTGTTATAAATCAACCAAGTTACTAGGATGCTAACTAAATGAAAAAGAAATATACCCCGCCTAAAGGTGTCACGAAACAAACTGGTGAGTTTTTAAAAAAAGTGGCGGCACTCAACTTGTCTCCGCTAGTTAAATTAAACCCCAAGCAGGCGAGAGAACAGATGGAACGGGGTGTTGCAGCAAGAGAAGTGACGCAACTCCCCATCGCAGAAACTAGAGAATTAAGGATCCCGGGGCCAGCTGGATTGATACCTGCACGTCTCTACGTTCCTAGAGATGCCAGTGCCAGCCCTCCTGGCTTGCTGGTTTATTATCATGGTGGCGGCCATGTAATCGGAAGTTTATTTAGTCACGATGCGAGTGCCAGAGGTTTATGCTACCACGGAGGTTGCGCAGTGCTTTCAATTGATTATCGGATGGCGCCGGAGGATGTCTTCCCGGCATCGGTCGACGATAGTTACGCTGCCTTGGTTTGGGCTCACGAGAACGCTGAAAAACTTGGCTGTGACCGTAAAAAAATTGCTGTTGGTGGCGACAGTGCTGGGGGAAATTTAGCAGCAGTTGTCTCGCTTATGGCAAGAGATAAAAAAGGTCCAAAAATTTGTTACCAAGTTTTAATCTACCCGCTTGTTGATTACAGGTGCGAGGGAGATAGCTATAAAAAGTTTGGCAAAGGGTATGGGATTTTGGAAGCTGACACGATGAAGTGGTTTCAAAATCATTATCTTGGGAAAGATGCAAAACTTCACAGCGACTGGCGTGCTTCACCTTTGTTAGCAAAGTCGCATGAAAAATTACCTCCTGCTCTCATTATTGCTGCAGGCTGTGATGTGCTCAGGGATGAGGCTCGTAATTACGCGAGCAAACTCATTTCATCCGGGGTAGCCGTAGAATTCATAGAATATCCTGGAGTTTTACATGGGTTTTTCGGTTTAACCCAAATGATAGATGAGGCAGATGCAGCCAACGTAGCAGCTGGAAAAGGTATAACCAGGGTAATGGCAAATTAAGCAGCGGTTGGTAAGAGATTTGAAATAGTATTGTTTACTGGGAGGACATGATGAGAGAAGCCGTCATTGCTTCGACTGCGCGGACGCCAATTGGGAAGGCGTTCAGAGGAGCTTTTAACAACACACATGGAGCCAAACTTGGCGGGCATGTTGTAGAGCACGCGGTTATCCGTTCGGGCATCGCCGGAGAAGAAGTGGAGGATGTTATTTTTGGTTGTGGTTTTCCAGAAGGCGCTACCGGTCACAATGTGGCGAGACAATGCGCTTTGAAAGGCGGGCTGCCGGTTACCGCTGGTGGTACTACAATCAATAGATTTTGTAGTTCTGGCCTCCAAGCAATCTCAATTGCCGCTCAACGCGTCGTTATGGACCATGTTCCTGTTGCAGTAGCGGGAGGTCTTGAGTCGATTAGCCTGATACAGCCTAATATGAACACTAATAACTATAAAGAAGATGGTTTGTTGCAGGAAAAGCCAGAACTTTGGATGCCAATGATTGAAACTGCGGACAATGTCGGGCACAGGTACGGCGTTTCAAGGGAAAGCCAAGATGAGTATGCTCGCGATAGTCAGCTTAAAACCGACTTAGCTCAGAAGTCTGGTTATTTTGATGACGAAATCGTGCCTCTCGAAACCGAGATGCTGGTTACAAATAAAGAAACGGGGGAAGTTTCGAGAAAAACAATCACCTTGCAAAAAGATGAAGGAAATCGTCCTTCAACCACATTAACTGGCCTTGCTGAGCTGCAACCTGTAAGAGGTGGTGAACATTTCATTACAGCAGGTAATGCCAGTCAGTTATCTGATGGCGCTTCTGCTTGCGTTGTTATGGACGCCAAATTAGCAGAACAGAGAAATATAGAGCCATTGGGTATTTATAAAGGACTGGCTGTGGCGGGATGTGAACCTGACGAGATGGGTATTGGACCGGTTTTTGCCGTGCCTCGGCTCTTAGAACGTTTCGGGCTCAAGATAGAAGACATCGACCTTTGGGAGTTAAACGAAGCGTTCGCCGTTCAAGTAATTTATTGTCGCGATAAACTTGGTATTCCTAATGAAAAACTTAATGTAAATGGGGGCTCAATCGCAATTGGACACCCGTATGGAATGAGTGGTGCTAGAATGACTGGGCACGCTCTGATAGAAGGACGACGACGAGGCGCTAAACACGTTGTGGTTACAATGTGTGTTGGTGGCGGTATGGGGGTCGCCGGATTATTTGAGGTTATTTAAAGAAAGTGAAGTTATGGATTTGATTTTAACACCTGAAGAAGAAAAATTTCGAGATGAAGTTCGAGCATTTGTCGCTGAAAATATTACGGAAGATATTAGAAAAAAGACAATGACTGGTTTCCGTTTGGACAAGGAAGACCATGAATCTTGGCAAAAGAAACTATATGAAAAAGGCTGGATGGCGCCAGGGTGGCCCGTTGAATATGGGGGTACGGGATGGAGCCCAATGCAAAAGCATATTTTTGAGGAAGAATGCGCTGCAGGTGGCGCTCCCCCGGTAATCGCTTTTGGTGTTACGATGGTTGCACCGGTAATCATGGCGTTCGGAAGTGATAAGCAAAAAGAATATTATTTGCCACGCATTCTAAAGTCAGAGGATTGGTGGTGTCAGGGATATTCCGAGCCCGGCTCAGGTTCTGATTTGGCTTCATTAAGAACAAAAGCCGTGTTGAAAGGCGATCATTACATAGTTAATGGACAAAAGACTTGGACGTCATTAGCGCAACACGCAAACCTTATGTTCTGTCTCGTTAGGACATCGGATGAAGGTAAACGACAGGAGGGAATAAGCTTTCTTTTAGTCGACATGAACCAGCCGGGTGTCACGGTTCAACCGATTAAAACGATTGATGGGAGCACTGAGGTAAACAATGTTTTTCTCGAGGATGTAAAAGTTCCAGTTGAAAATCGAGTGGGAGAAGAAAATAAAGGTTGGACGTATGCTAAATATCTGCTGGGACATGAGAGAACTAGTATCGCTGCTGTCGGGAGATCAAAAGCGCAAATTAAGAGATTAAAAACAATAGCGAGTGCTGAAGAGCATAATGGCAAGGCGCTCATTCACGATCAGGCGTTCAGAGAAAAAATTGCGGATATTGAGATTGATTTGTTAGCGCTTGAGTCACTTGTTCTTCGTGTTCTTTCAGATGAAAGTGCTGGGAAAGGGCCGGGACCAGAGGCTTCTTTCCTTAAAATTAAGGGGACAGAAGTACAGCAAGGTATAACCGAGCTTTTGATTGAAGCTATAGGTAATTACGCGCATCCATTCATTCCAGAAAGTATGGATAAAGGATGGAATGAAGAACCGATTGGACCTGAATATGCGTCTTCAATTGCCCCGCACTATTTCAATTGGAGAAAGGCGTCGATTTATGGTGGTTCTAACGAAATTCAAAAAAATATAATCGCTAAGGCTGTCCTTGGCTTTTAGAAAATGAAAATCCAAAAGCAGATTTATCATACATAATTAAGGGATTAGCTCGGATATGAGTTTTACGTTTACCGAAGATCAGAAGTTGTTATCGGAGAGTGCAGATCGGTTTGTTCTTGATGATTATAATTTTGAGACCCGTAGGAAAATTATTGGTCAAGATGGTGGTTTTGACAGAGATAATTGGAAAAAGTTTGCTGAGCTGGGGTGGCTGGCGCTACCAATAGCGGAAGAATATGGCGGTTTGGGGGGCTCTACAGTGGATACGGCAGTATTGCTCGAGTCGTTCGGGCGAGGATTGGTTGTTGAGCCATACCAGAGCTGTATTGTTCTGGGTGCAGAATTACTTCAATTTGCAGGAAACGTAGAGCAGAAAAGTCAATATTTACCTTCAATTGCCGAAGGTAAAACACTCCTCTCGTTCGCTCATATTGAACCAACCTCACGTTTCAACCTGTGTCACATCAGAACAAGAGCGATAAAACAAGGCGATTGTTTTATTATCGATGGTGAAAAAGCGATTGTTCATAATGCGGAGACAGCGGATTATTTTATTTTATCAGCGAGAACTGAAGGTGATACAAATGATGAAGAGGGAATAACATTATTCCTAGTGCCTAGCAGTAGTAGTGGTATAAAGATGCGGTCCTACCCAACTATAGATGGTTTAAGAGCATCCGAGATTTGCTTCAACTCGGTAAAGGTCGATCAACAGCAAGTTCTAGGTGAATTAAATAAGGCTGCAGAGTATATACAGAAAGTTGTGGATAGGGCCTGCGTTCTTCTTTGTGCAGAAGCGGCAGGAGCTATGGATACAGCTGTCAAATTAACTGTAGATTATATCAAAAATCGTGAACAATTTGGACAAGCTATTGGGTCCTTTCAGGTGTTGCAACATAGAGCGGTTGAAATGCTTGGGGCTAAAGATTTCTCGAGAGCTTTAACATACCGAGCAGCGGGAGCAATAGATCAATCAAACGCGTCGGAAAGAACGCGCGCTGTTTCAGCGGCAAAAGTGGAAATGGGACGAAGTGGCAAGCTTATTGGACAAGAAGGTATACAACTGCATGGTGGCATGGGCATGACAGACGATATGCCTATTGGTCACTTTTTCAAGAGATTAACTATGATTGATGCCATTTTCGGTAATGTTGATTTTCATAAAAAACGTTTCGCACAAATTATCTAAAATAAAAATTTTAAAGGAGATTTAAATGATACCCGAGATGTCTGAGCGTTCCACTAAATTACGCGCACGGGTTCAGGAGTTCATGGATGAACACATTATGCCAAATGAGTCACTTTACTATCAGCAGATAGAAGAGGCAGATGATCGTTGGGCTTGCCCGCCAGTACTTGATGAATTGAAAGCAAAGGCAAAGGCTGCTGGTTTGTGGAATTTGTTCTTGCCGGAATCAGATAAGGGGGCAGGTCTAACCAACCTCGAATACGCGCCAATTAGTGAAGTTATGGGGCGCGTGCATTTCGGATCGGAAGTATTTAATTGTTCTGCACCGGACACTGGCAATATGGAGGTACTAGAAAGATATGCGACTGAAGAAAACAAGGAACGCTGGTTAACGCCCCTTTTAAACGGTGAAATTCGATCCGCTTTTGCTATGACTGAGCCAGCAGTGGCCTCCTCTGATGCGACGAATATAGAATCCAGCATTGTTAGGGACGGTGATGAATACGTCATAAATGGAAGAAAATGGTGGACCTCCGGTATTTTAGACAAACGATGTAAAATTCTCATTTTTATGGGAAAAACAGACCCGACAGCCGAGAAGCATAAACAACAATCTATGATCCTGGTTCCTGTAGACACAAAAGGTATAACTATAAATAGAGCGCTGACTGTATTTGGTTACGATCATGCACCCCATGGCCATGGTGATGTGACATTTGAAAATGTAAGGGTTCCAGCTAGCAATATGCTTCTAGGTGAAGGACGAGGTTTTGAAATTGCGCAAGGACGTCTGGGACCAGGTCGGATACACCACTGTATGCGATGTATCGGACAAGCAGAAAGGGCGCTGGAATCCATGAAAACTAGAGCTAATTCACGAGTAGCTTTTGGCAGTAAGTTATCTGAGAAAGGAGCCCTTCGGCATAAAGTTGCTGAAGCTAGAATAAAAATTGATCAAACTCGGTTAATGGTTTTATACGCTGCTCATAAAATGGATACTGTGGGTAATAAGGCCGCTAGGAAAGAGATAGCTATGATTAAGGTTGCCGCACCAAGAATGGCTTGCGAAATTATCGATGAAGCTATCCAAGTTCATGGTGGTGGGGGCGTAAGCCAGGAGTTCAAACTTGCTTACGCGTACGGTTCTAATAGAACTTTACGTCTCGCTGATGGACCTGATGAAGTTCACTTAGAGGCTATAGCTAAGGCTGAATTTAGAAAAAATGACTGATTAAACAGTTACTTTCCTTGAGCTATTTCCCATCCAATTTTTGCAAGTCGTGGAGCTTTGGCGCCAACCTCTATGGCATTCTCAGAACTGGCGTTGCCCTGAAGGCCGCGAGCATATACGCCTTGGCAGATAGACGCTAATCTGAAGCACGAAAATGCGAGGAAGAAGTTAAAGTTAGGTATAGAACTTCTCCCCGTCCTCGTTGCGTATTTATTTACATAATCCTCGAGGTCAGGGATACCATGTTCACTAAAGTTCAGGCCCAATAAACCGTTCAAGGATGTTCCATCGCAGGGAAGGCTATATGGCATACAGTTATACGCCAAATCAGCTAGCGGGTGTCCAATCGTGGATAGCTCCCAATCCAATATGGCTACTACTTCCGGTTTCGTTGGGTGTAGAACTAGATTACCCATCCTAAAATCACCATGCGCGATTGATACTTCATCTGCTTGTGGACGATTTTTAGGTAACCATTCGATTAATGCATCCATTGCTGGCATGGGGTCCGTTTTTGCAGCGTCAAATTGCTTGGTCCATCGATCTATTTGCCTACCAATATAGTTTTCGGGTTTTCCATAATCTTCCAACCCAATTTTTTTAAAATCAACACAATGAAGCGCCGCAAGCGCTTTGTTCATGGAGTCAAAAATTTTCAATCGATCAGACGCCGTAAAATCGCCAGGTAGGGAGGTGTCATCGATTATTCTGCCTTCCAAAAAGTCCATCACAAAAAAGGCTGTGCCAACAACATCGGGATTTTCACAAAGATGATGCATTTTGGGAACTGGTACATCTGTTTCTGAAAGGGCATTCATAATTCTATACTCGCGTTCTATTAAATGTGCGGATGGTAATAATTTACCTGGTGGCTTTTTTCTTAACACATAACGCGTTTTCTTACCTTCGATAGCAAATGTTGGGTTCGATTGCCCTCCCTGAAATTGCTTGGCTTCTAACCCGTTCTCAAATTCATTTAAACCAACAGCTGTTAGGTGTTTTGCCAAGCTGTCTTCATCACACTTATGAACTTCACTTACAGGGATTAATTTCGTCATTTTTATGCCTCTAGGATGGATCTGTGATCATTCTGCCACCGTCTATCGTGATCGTTTGACCTGTAAGATAATTTCCTGCCCGTGTTGCTAAACTTGCCGTTAATAGTCCAATGTCATCTGGGTCACCCAGTCTGCCGAGGGGGGTTATGCGTTCAACAGCTTCAGTTTTTTTAGGGTCTTCCCACAACTCACGTGCAAAATCGGTTTTTATCAATCCAGGTGCTATGGCGTTTACCCGAATATTATGAGGTCCCCACTCAACTGCCAGATTTCGGACTAGCTGTTGTTCTGCTGCTTTCGATAGGGAATATAATCCGAGATTTTTACTCCCTTTAAAACCACCTATGCTAGATATTATAATAACAACCCCATCTTTTCGGACTGCCATGTCGGGACAAACTAATTTGCATAATTGAAAGACACTTTTGACGTTCGTATCCATGATTTTGTCATACGCTTCATCACTGGCTTGTTGCATTGGTCCGTAAACGGGATTAGTAGCGGCGTTGCAAACGAGGATATCTATTTTGCCAAACTCTTTTTGGGCTTCAGAAACAAGCTTTTCCAAATCTTCTTTTCGACCGATGTGACATGGTATTGATTTCGCTTCAAAGCCTTGGTTAGTAAGTTCCTTAGTAACTTTTTCGCACGCGTCGGCTTTTCTGCTGGATATCACAACTTTCGCTCCTAGCGCAGCCATACTGTAGGCAATTGATTTACCGATACCCTTTGTTGATCCTGTTACTACTGCTACTTTACCATTTAAATCAAACATCACTGGATCCCTATTTCTTAAGCTTTTCCGTTATTTTGAAGTTAGGTGGCTGTTAAGCCCCCGTCTACAACAATTTCAGTCCCGTTTACAAATTTTGCTTCATCGCTAACTAAATATACAACCGCTCCTGCGATATCGAGGGGCGTCCCTAAACGCCCCATTGGTGACGCAGCCTCAAGTGCGATTTTATATTGCATGGGATTTCTGTGCGCAGATACAATCTCATCAACCATTGGGGTGTCCGTGTAGGAAGGGTGAACTGAATTGCACCTTATCCCATACCCCTTTCTCGCACAGTGTAATGCTACCGATTTGGTAAGTAGTCTCACGGAAGCTTTCGAAGAGCAGTAAGCTGCAAGATTTGGCGCGCCAATAATTCCTGCGACACTAGATATATTCACAATTGAACCACCACGGCCATTTTGTTTGATAAGCTCTATTCCGTATTTACATCCCAAAAACGGGCCCTCTGAATTAACTGCGTGAATTTGTCTCCATTGCTCGAGAGTTGTGTCTTCAATTGAACCCGGGGTGCCGACGCCCGCATTATTAATAATAAAGTCTAGCCCAGAATGCTTTTTTTCTATGTTATTTGATATATTTATCCAATCTTTCTCAGATGTGACATCAAGTGTCTCAAAAGAAGCACGCGTGCCAAATTGGTCGGCTTTTTGACGGCCCGCACTGTTGGATAAATCTGACATTATGATTGTGGCACCATTCTGTAGTAATAATTCGCAAGTTGCTAATCCTATTCCAGATGCTGCACCAGTTATTAAACCTATTTTGTTGTTTAATCTTTCCATAAAAAGCTTCTCGTTGTCTATCTAAACCGAGACATTTAGTTTAGTTTAAAAGCGTCATAAATATCAAAAAATTTTCTCCTCCTTTTATACTTTACAAATGAAGGACTCTTTACATGCCTATTGCTAATTTTGAACTTCTTGAACGTGTTTTGGTTACAAATGACGATGGTATAGATGCGCCCGGGTTGAGAATTGCGGAACAAGTTGCAGGCGTTATTGCCAAGGAAGTTTGGACTGTTGCTCCAGATACGGATTACAGTGGCGGATCTAGGCAGATTAATCTTCATAAGCCACTGCGAATAAATACTCATGGCGGAAAAAGGTATTCGGTGTCTGGTTCACCAGCAGATTGTGTGATGGTTGGAGTTGGTGAACTATTAAAAGATAAAAAAGTTGATTTAGTATTGTCAGGTGTAAATGCTGGAGTGAACATCGGAGGGGATGTTGGGTTTAGTGGTACGGTTGGCGCCGCGATGACTGCGAACGTAATAGGGTTGCCTGGTGTTGCGCTTAGCCAGGCATGGAAGGAAAGAGACAATATACCGTGGGAGGCATCACAGAAGTGGCTTCCTGAAATACTAAAAATATTAATTAAAAATAAAAATTGGCCATGGAAGTTGGTCCCTAATATCAATGTTCCGGCTGTACCGTCAGATGAAGTTGAAGGTGTCTCGATCTCCCAACAGGGATATTCCACGAGTGTTAGTCCCTTGATAGAGAAGCGTAAAGATCTTCGGCAGCAGGAGTATATGTGGCTTTATCTTTCTAAAGACCACGGTCATCCAGGTGATGATGAAGATATTTCGGTTCTAAGGTCCAATCGAGTTTCAGTATCGTTTTTAACGCGAAGTATTACGGATCAAGAAGTTACCACTGAGCTATCTTCTTTGTTTGAAAAATAATCAGCGAAGTGATCGGTTCTAAGGTTGGGTATTCCAGTTTGGAAAGACTCGTCATTAGACTTCCGCCGTTTCGATAAATTTTTGCACGGATGAGGTAATTTTTTATTGGTCAATATATTGATTTTCCCTAATGATCAAAAATTGGGTGAAAAGCTTTTTGAGTAAGGGAGAACACGATGCTTAATGGTCGTATGATGGATATGCCATTACTAATTTCAAGTATAATCGATTATGCAGCAGATGTGAGAAGCTCTTCTGAAATAGTGTCGCAGACTGTTGAAGGAAATATTCATAGGTATACGTATGCTGACTCCCATAGACGAACCTCTCAGCTTGCTAATGCGCTTAAAAAGTTAGGTGTAAACGAAGGTGATCGGGTTGCCACCTTGGCATGGAATGGGTATCGGCATTTTGAGTTATACTACGCTGTTACTGGCATAGGAGCGGTGTGCCACACAATAAATCCTCGTTTGTTTGCTGACCAAATTATCTATGTCATAAATCATGCAAAAGACCGCATAATATTTATTGATCAAACGTTCGTTCCGATCGTGGAAAAAGTAGTCGATCGCCTCCCGAATGATTTGATATATGTTATTCTTTGCAATAAAGACGATATGCCTGACACGTCCTTGCCCAAACCCTTGTGTTTTGAAGAACTAATTTCCTCCGAGGCATCTACTATAAGTTGGCCAAAATTAGACGAAAGAGCCGCTTCATCTCTATGCTATACATCTGGGACAACAGGTAATCCAAAGGGTGTACTATACTCTCACCGTTCAATACTATTGCACACTTTTGGCATGCTTACATTTGCTGCAGATGTTGGGCTTACACCATCTTCGACGGTTCTTCCAGTTGTGCCACTATTTCATGCAAACGCCTGGGGGCTCCCATTTGCGGTGCCTTTGGTTGGAGCAAAATTAGTGTTTCCGGGTGCTGCACTCGATGGTGCTAGTCTTTTTTCTTTAATGGACAGAGAAAGAGTAAAAGCAGCTTGGGGAGTGCCGACAATCTGGCTGGGCCTGTTAGCAGAAATGAGAAAACAAAAAAGAAAACCCCAAGAATTCTCATTTATGCTTTCAGGAGGGTCTGCGGTGCCAAGGTCAATGATTCAGGAACTTGAAAAAGAGTTTGGTGTTGATGTCACCCATGGGTGGGGCATGACTGAATGTAGTCCCGTAGGATCGACTACGACCCTAGGCTCCCAAACTAAAGAATTATCCTTTGATGAAAAGGTAGAATTAAAAACATATCAAGGCCGCCGTATGTATACGGTGGATATGAGAATTATTGGGGAAGATGGCAAATTATTACCGCATGATGGTAAAGCATTTGGTGAGTTGCAGGTTAAGGGACATGCAATAATCGATGGATACCATGAGGACGAAGAAGCAAGTGTTGCAGCTATGACCGAAGATGGATGGTTAAAAACGGGTGATGTTGCCAGAATAACGCCAGAAGGTTTTATGATGTTGGTCGACAGAACTAAGGACTTAATTAAGTCTGGGGGAGAATGGATCAGTTCGATCGATTTAGAAAATGCTGCACAAGGACATCCATCAATCATGGAATGCGCAGTTATCTCGGCGTATCATCCCCAATGGGGTGAAAGGCCGCTTCTGGTCGCTGTTACTGAAAATGATGTCACGTTAAATTTAGAGGATATCCATGAATATCTGAATGATAAAGTTGCAAAATGGTGGTTGCCAGATGATGTTGTGTTTGTTGAAGAATTACCTCACACCGCGACCGGGAAAATCTCCAAAATGACGCTAAGAGAACAATTTAAGGACTATAAATTTGAGCATAGTGAAAGTTAAAAAGCGACAGCGTCTGAAATAAATAAAGTACATTAGTTTTTGGAAACAGGTGAATTTATGGATAACGTTAGAATAGCAGTCGATGTTGGCGGGACATTTACGGATATAGCACTTGAGCACGCCGAGGGTATGGCCACTAAAAAAGTACTGACAACTCCTGACAAACCCGAAGAAGGAGTATTGAGCGGTATACAGTCTACCCTTACAGAAGCAAATATCTCGCCTAGTGAAATCAAAATTCTAATTCACGGTACAACACTAGCAACTAATGCATTGATAGAGCGTAAAGGTGCAAAAGTCGCTTTGATAACCACTGAAGGGCTGAGAGATTCTGTTGAAATGGCGCAAGAGAACAGGTTTGAACAGTATGATATCAACATAGATCGTCCCAAGCCGTTGGTGCCAAGGTATTTGCGTTGGGGAATTAGGGAAAGAATGAACGTAAATGGAGAGGTGCTTATTCAATTGGAAGATAAATCAATAGAGCAATTACTTCCAATGATTGACAAGAATCAAATCGAAGCAATCGCAATCGGTTTGATCCATTCTTACGCAAATTCGATTCATGAGGAAAAAATAGCTGAGCGTCTATCAGCTGCTCGGCCAGATCTTTCTATAACGCTCTCAAGTCAAGTTTGCCCCGAAATAAGAGAA
>ENA-OSEY01001055-OSEY01001055.1-marine-metagenome-genome-assembly--contig:-NODE-1055-length-19510-cov-5.688211_pt1 | contig 19510 bp, 19 predicted proteins | sample MGYA00248465_ERZ534230 | MGnify/ENA primary metagenome ERZ534230 (study PRJEB26409, sample SAMN06344110) | marine metagenome | isolation source: Sea water from surface | place: Atlantic Ocean:Southern...
AAAAAATTAGGCTTCTTTTAACCAATAATATATAATGGCCCATGATTCTAAATCATGGGCCGAAATATACAAATGAAGGTGTCATTTACATTATCAGCAAAAAAACTACTTAACGAAATTAAAGAAGTTCACGGCGACGATCTTTTATTTCATCAATCAGGCGGATGCTGCGATGGAAGCGCGCCTATGTGTTTTCCAGCTAAAGAATATCAAGTTGGGAATAGTGATGTAAAATTGGGAGAGGTAGACGGAACTCCTTTTTACATGAATGAAGACCAGTATGAAAAATGGAAACATACAGACCTTACAATTGATGCAGTTAAAGGAATTGGTGGAATGTTCTCGCTAGATAATGGTACTGGACAAAGATTTCTCACAAAATCAGAAATATGTGTTGTTGTAGATAACGATAAAAAGCAGACAAATTAATCTCTTTATAGACAAGCCGAAAAATATCTGTATTTAATTAAGTATGAGCCAAATTTTGCTTACAGATGTAAGAAAAAAATTTTTAGAATATTTTAAAAAAAACAATCATCAAATTGTTGACTCAAGTAATTTAGTACCTAATAACGATCCAACACTAATGTTTACTAATTCAGGAATGGTCCAGTTTAAGAACGTATTTACTGGGTTAGAAAAAAGACCCTATAAAACTGCGACCACATCACAAAAATGTGTGAGAGCAGGCGGAAAACACAATGATCTAGAAAATGTTGGTTATACTCCTAGACATCACACCTTTTTTGAAATGCTAGGAAATTTTTCATTTGGTGATTATTTTAAAGAGCAAGCCATCCATCATGCTTGGAATTTGTTAACTAAAGATTTTGGATTACCAAAAGAAAAATTATTAGTAACTGTTTTTCATGAAGACGAAGACGCACTCAATCTTTGGAAAAAAATATCGGGGTTAAGTGAAAATAAGATAATTAAAATATCAACATCTGATAATTTCTGGTCCATGGGTGATACGGGGCCATGTGGCCCATGCTCTGAAATATTTTATGATCACGGTGATAAGTTAAAAGGTGGAATTCCAGGAAGCCCTGATGAAGACGGTGATAGATTTATTGAAATTTGGAATCTTGTATTTATGCAATTTGAACAAATATCTAAAGATAAACGAATTGATTTACCTAAACCTTCAGTTGATACAGGTATGGGACTAGAGAGAATGACAGCAGTCCTTCAAGGTACTCACGATAATTATAAAATTGATCACTTTCAGAAAATTATGGATGTTTCATCTGATATTACAAAAACTTCAATCGATGATAAAACGATCGCAAGCCACAGAGTAATTGCTGATCACTTAAGAGCAAGTAGCTTTTTAATTGCTGAGGGGATATTACCTTCTAACGAAGGCCGAGGATATGTTTTAAGAAGAATCATGAGAAGGGGAATGAGACACGCTCATTCTCTGGGTAGTAAAGAACCTGTTTTTTATAAACTTTTTGAAACTCTACTAAATGAAATGAAAAGTAGTTATCCTGAACTAATTAGCGGGAAAGAATTAATAGTCGAAACTCTTAAAAATGAAGAGGAAAAATTTTCCTCACTTCTTGAACGAGGTATGAAAATATTAAATGAAAATTTAAATAAAGTTCAAAACAAAACTCTTCCAGGAAAAGAAGCATTCAAGTTATATGATACCTATGGTTTCCCTTTAGATCTGACTGCTGACATCTTAAGAGGCAAAGATATTAAAGTAGATAACGATGAATTTGAGAAGGAGATGGAAAAAAGTAAAGCGTTAGCTAGAGCTAATTGGAAAGGTTCGGGAGACAAGACTGTTGAAGAAAGATGGTTTAAAATTAGAGAGGAATTAAATCCTACTGAATTTTTAGGTTATGAATTTGATAAAGCTGAAGGCGTAATAATTAAAATTTCAAAAAACGGTAAATTTGTTCAATCTGCTAGCACTGGAGACGAAGTAGAAATAATAACTAATCAAACACCATTTTATGGAGAGTCAGGTGGCCAAGTTGGTGACCAGGGATATATTTTTAGCTCAGAGTGTAAAATAAAAATTAATGATACACAAAAAAAAATGGGAGATTTATTTGTTCATTACGGAAAAATTGAAAAAGGTACAATATCAACTGGGCAGAGTGTAAATTTAGAAATAGATGTTTTAAAAAGAAATAACTCTAAAGCTAATCATTCAGCAACTCACTTATTACATGAGTCATTAAGAAGAACTCTTGGAAAACATGTGACTCAAAAAGGATCATTAGTTTCACCTGAGAGATTAAGGTTTGATTTTAGTCATAATAAACCTATTGAAAAAGACGAAATGATAAAAATAAATAATATAGTAAATGAGATAATAGCAGGATCCTCCGATGTACAAACAAGAATAATGACTCCAAAAGAAGCTGTTAGTATGGGTGCTCTTGCACTATTTGGAGAAAAATACGGAGAGGAAGTAAGAGTGGTTTTTATGGGGAAGGAAAATAATGGTTTTTTTTCAACAGAATTATGTGGAGGTACACATGTTAGAAATACCGGAGAAGTTGGTAAGTTTAAAGTTATAAGCCAATCCTCGATTGCCTCAGGTATCAGAAGAGTTGAGGCATTAAGAGATAAGCAACTAGAAGAGTATGAAAAAACACAAAGTAAGGATAAGTCTAAGAAAGAGTCTAACCTTAAAAAGGAAATAGAGTTAATTAAAAAAGATCTTCAAAAATTAAAAATCAAACCTGATTATAAAGAAAATTTAGATTTATCTGAAAATTTAAAAATTTTAACTAAACAACTTAATAAATTAAGAATTGAAAGTATTAAGAAAGATAAGAGCAAAAATATAATAAAGGATAAAAAAATTGGAAATATATTAATTCGGGAACAAATTTTAAAAGATTTTCCTCCAAAAGAACTTAGAGGTATTATCGATCAAGGAAAAAAAGATATTAAATCTGGAATAATAGTTTGTATTTCTACATTTGAAGATAAGGTTGGTTTAGCTGTAGGAATTTCTCAAGATTTGACATCAAAATATGATGCTGTCGATCTAGTAAAAACTGCATCTACTATTTTAGGAGGCAAAGGAGGCGGCGGTAGAAAAGATTTTGCTCAAGCAGGAGGTGTAGATAAAAACAAAATCGAGGATGCCTTTAAAGGAATATTTAAGAAAATTAATTAAGTTTCCTTTTCAGATTTCCGTCAATCGCTTCTAAGAATTGATTCGTGGTTAGGAATTTATTTGATTTATCTATCAAAATTGACAAATCTTTAGTCATTGAACCACTTTCAACTGTTTTTACACACACGTCTTCAACATTTTTAGAAAATTTAATTAGTTCTTCATTACCATCGAGTTTACCTCTATGAGCTAATCCTCTTGTCCAGGCAAATATAGACGCTATTGGGTTAGTTGAAGTTTCTTTTCCTTGTTGATGCATTCTATAGTGCCTAGTCACAGTTCCATGAGCTGCCTCAGATTCTACTGTCTTGCCATCCGGAGTCATTAAAACGCTGGTCATAAGTCCTAAAGACCCGAATCCCTGGGCAACAGTGTCAGATTGCACATCACCATCATAGTTCTTACAAGCCCAAATGTACCCACCATTCCACTTCATAGCACAAGCAACCATGTCATCAATTAATCTATGTTCATAAGTAATATTAGCTTTCTTAAATTTACTTGAAAATTCTTTTTCAAAAACTTCTTGAAAAAGATCTTTAAACCGTCCGTCGTAAGCTTTAAGGATTGTATTTTTAGTTGATAAATAAACTGGCCACTTTCTTCCAAGACCGTAGTTCATACATGCTCTTGCAAAGTTTTTTATAGAATCATCTAGATTGTACATTGTAAGAGCAGTTCCAGATCCAGGAAAATCAAAAACCTTAAACTCTTTTTTATCTTTTCCATCCTTTGAAGTCCATTTAACTTCTAAATTACCTTCACCAGGTATGAGAAAATCAGTAGCTCTATATTGATCACCGAAAGCATGTCTTCCTATTACAATCGGCTGGGTCCAACCAGGGACTAATTTGGGAATATTCTTACAAATGATTGGCTCTCTAAAAACTGTACCCCCTAAGATATTTCTAATAGTTCCATTTGGCGATCGCCACATTTTCTTTAGCTTAAACTCTTCTACACGAGCCTCGTCAGGTGTAATTGTTGCACATTTTACTCCTACGCCGAATTTTTTGATCGCATTTGCTGCATCCACAGTAATTTTGTCATCAGTTTTATCTCTACTTTCCATCCCAAGGTCATAGTATTTAAGATCTATCTCAAGATATGGTTTAATAAGCTTATCTTTTATAAATGACCATATAATTCTGGTCATTTCGTCGCCGTCTAACTCTACTACCGGATTTTTTACTTTTAATTTTGCCATAAAATATTGATTGATAAACTGTGATTTTTATACATATTAAGAAAAATTTAGCAAACTTAAAATTATGTTTAATACAATATTTCCAAAAATTCACAAAGAAGGCTACAAATTCTTAGCTATTTCTATCTTAATAACATTTGTAATTTTATTCTTCTCAAAGTTTTTAGGGTTCATTTCAATATTAATAACAGTGTGGGTCTATTATTTTTTTAGAGATCCTGAACGTTTTCCAATAAATGATGACACTTATTTGGTAAGTCCAGCTGACGGATTGATAACTGATATATCAGAACGATCTGGTCCTGAGGAACTTCGATTGGAAAATACTACTTATACAAAAGTAAGTGTTTTTATGAACGTGTTTAATTGCCATGTAAATCGAATTCCCACTAGTGGAAAAATTGATGAAATTTATTATAAACCTGGAAAGTTTTTGAATGCATCATTAGATAAAGCTAGCGAAGAAAATGAAAGAAACTATTATAAAATTAAATCTAAACAAAATAGTGAAGAAATAATAATAGTTCAAATAGCTGGATTAATTGCAAGGAGAATTGTTTGCGAGGTAGAGCAGGGGCAAGAATTGAAACAAGGAGATAGAATCGGTATGATAAGATTTGGAAGCAGAGTTGACATTTATTTTAAAAATAAAAAAGTTCTTGCTAAACTTGGACAAAATGTGATTGCTGGAGAAAGTATAATTGCATCATAACAATGGATCAAAATAAAAAATTTAAGCTAGTTTCTTCAAAAAAAACTAGATATTTACTACCGAACATTTTAACTCTTGGGGGTGTATGTTTAGGAATAAGTTCAATTAAATTTTCAATTGATGGAAATTTTAATCTCGCAGTCACACTAATATTATTAGCATCAATTTTGGATGCATTGGACGGAAGAATTGCTAGACTGATCAAAGGAACTTCTGACTTTGGAAAAGAATTAGACTCTTTAACAGATTTTGTTAGTTTTGGTATCGCTCCAGTATTTATTTTATACTTTTGGGAATTAAATAATTATGGGAAACTTGGATGGGCTATCTGCTTAATTTACTCAGTTTGTTGTGTCTTAAGACTAGCTAGATTTAATCTCACAAAAATTGAAGATCATGATGAATGGAAAAATAATTTTTTTGAGGGAGTTCCATCACCTGCAGGAGGACTATTAATATTAACTCCGTTAATTTTTGAATTAAGTGCTCTCAGTTTAAATATTGATGTGAGAAGCTTAACCCCCTTTCTAACAGTTCTCATAGCTTTACTTTTAGTGAGTAAAATACCAACACCATCTTTAAAAAAGATATCCATTTCATCAAAAGCTACTATTTTCCTGCTATTAGTTGTAGGTCTCATTTTTATCGCACTTTTATTTTACACTTTTGAAACACTTTTACTTTTTGGTTTACTTTACTTATCTTCAATACCAATAAGTATTTTTATTTTTTATAATCAAAAAAAGAAAAAATTAACAAAAATATCTGATGAAGATCATGAAGATATTTTGTAATGAAGAAATCTAAGCGAGTTAAAAAAAGTAATTCTTGGAGGATTAAGCAACATAGAGATCAGTTTTTCAAGAAATCTAAAACTTTAGGTTATAGATCACGGGCATCTTTTAAATTGATTCAACTTAATGATAAATTTAAATTTTTAAAAAAAAACATCAAATTATTAGATCTTGGTGCAAGTCCTGGTGGATGGTCTCAAGTTGCAAGTAAGTTGATTATATCAGGAAAAATTTTATCTATTGATATAAAAGCCATGGATCCTTTGGAAAATGTGGAATTTATGAAGTGTGATATCCTGGATGATGATACTGAGAATAAGATAATTAGCTTTTTTAATGGAAAACTCGATGTAATTATATCAGATATGGCTGCGGATACGACGGGAAATAAATCTCTCGATTCTATCAGAACAAATCAATTATGCTCTGAAGTAATAAATTTATCATCAAAAATACTTAAACCTAAAGGAGTGTTAGTTTCCAAGCTATTTATGGGAGATGACTTCCTAGAGGTGAAAAATTTAGCAAAGTCAATGTTTCATAACGTTAATTTTTTTAAACCTGAGTCCAGTAGAGACGAATCCAAAGAGACTTATGTACACTGTAAGATTTTAAAGACTTTATAAATTTTTAAAATTGTTTATAAGTGTATATGGGTACAATTAAAGAATCTTTAACCTTTGATGACGTTTTACTTCTCCCAAGATATTCAAATGTTTTGCCTTCAGATACAAATATTTCATTAAATTTAACAAAAAAAATTACTCTCGAGGCGCCTTTTTTGTCTTCTGCTATGGATACCGTAACAGAGTCTAGAATGGCAATTGCAATAGCTAAATCTGGTGGATTAGGAGTAATTCATCGAAATTTGAGTATTAAAGACCAAACCAAAGAAATAATTAAAGTAAAGAGTAAAAATTTATTGGTTGGTGCAGCAGTAGGAACTAACAAAGAGGACTTATTAAGATCTAAATCTTTAATTGATAACGGATGTGATTTAATAGTAGTTGATACAGCTCATGGACATAGTGAAAAAGTTCTTAAAATATTGTCAAAATTAAAAAAAATTAACGGTAAAATTCCAATATGCGTAGGAAATATAGCAACAGGGGAGGCTGCAAAAAAATTGTATAACTCAGGGGCAGATATAATTAAAGTAGGGATAGGACCCGGCTCTATTTGTACAACAAGAATGGTTGCGGGCATCGGAGTACCTCAAATATCTGCAGTAATGAATGTAAAAAAAGCTCTTAAAAAAAAGAATGTAAAGATAATTTCTGACGGGGGTATTAAATTTTCTGGAGATATAGCTAAAGCTTTAGCAGCTGGTGCAGATGCCATAATGATGGGGTCAATATTTGCAGGTACTGATGAAAGTCCCGGTAAAAAATTTAAATATAAAGGTAAACTTTACAAACAATATAGAGGGATGGGATCGATAGGCGCAATGTCTTCAGGATCAGCCAATAGATACTTTCAAAAAAATTTTAAAGATAAATCTAAATTTGTTCCGGAAGGAGTTGAAGGCAGGGTAATTTATAAAGGGTCAGTTTCAAAAATTATTTACCAATTAAAAGGAGGTTTGCGCTCATCAATGGGCTATATAGGAGCAAAAAATCTTAATCAGATTATAAAAAACGCTGAATTTATTAAAATCACTAAGGCTGGATTCTATGAGAGTATGGTGCATAGTGTAGAAATGACAGAAAAAACAATTAATTTTAAATTATGAAAATCAAAATGATTATAATAATTTTAATTATAATTATTTTTCCAAATAAAATATTCGCTAATACCAAATTTTTTCAGCAAGGACTAGATCTTTATAATGAAAAAAAATATAATGAGGCTAAATTTAAATTTGAACAGGATTTAGTAATAAATCCTAAAAGTGAGATGTCATATTTGTATTTATCAAAAATATTCAAAAACTTAGATAAAAAAAATTTAGAAGAACAAAACCTAAATTCAGTCATTTTATTAAACCCTAAAAATGAAGAAGCGATATATTATTTAGCAAGACTTAAGCTAGATTCTTCTGACTATAAGCAGAGTAAAGAATTAAATGATAGATTGATTGATCTATGCTCTAAATTTTGTGGTGAAAGCAAGAAACTAAAAATAGAAATTGAAAATTTATCAAAGAAATAAATGCAATTTCACAATGTTAAGGAAAAAGTTTTAATTATTGATTTTGGGTCCCAAGTAACTAAATTAATTGCAAGGAGAGTAAGAGATCTGGGTATTTTTTCAGAAATTATAACTCCTAAAGAAATTAAAAGATTTAAAGATTTTAATTCTATTAGAGGCATCATACTTTCTGGTGGACCATCTACAGTGACTAAAGAAAAATTTGAGAGAGTGCCTATAGAAATTTTTTCAAAAAAAATACCGATACTTGGTATATGTTATGGCCTGCAATTAATTGCAAAATTATACGGTGGTAAAATTAAGTCCTCGAAAAGAAAAAGAGAATTTGGAAGGGCATTTATATTTAAAAAAAGAAATTCAGAATTAACAAAAAATTTCTTTAAGAATAAAAGCTCAGTTTGGATGAGCCATGAGGATGCAGTTGTAAAATTACCAAAAAATTTTCAAGTTGTTGCCTATACCAAAGACTCTAGATTAACAATTATCGAGAATAAAAAAAAAAAAATCTATGGAGTTCAGTTTCATCCTGAAATAACTCATACAGATAATGGAAAACAAATATTTAAAAATTTTTTATTTTCAATTTGTAAAATTAAAAAAAGATGGAATGTAGTATCTCAAAAAACTAAACTAATTAATGATGTAAAAAATATTGTTCAAAAAGATAAAGTTCTTTGTGCATTATCAGGCGGAGTAGACAGTAGTGTCGTAGCGCTTTTAATAAATAAGGCAATTAAAAAAAACTTGATTTGTATTATGGTTGACACAGGTTTAATGCGTAAAAATGAGTTTAAATATAATTACAAAATCTTTAGGAAAAAATATAAACTTAACGTGAAGTTAATTAATGCCTCTGAAATATTTCTTAAAAAATTAAAAAATGTTACTAATCCAGAAAAAAAGAGGAAAATTATTGGTAATTTATTTATTAAGATATTTGAAAAAGAGTCAAAAAAATTTCAAAACATAAAATATCTTGCTCAAGGAACACTTTATCCAGATGTAATTGAAAGTAAGTCTTCCACAGGAAGTAAATCCTCAAAAATAAAATCACACCATAATGTAGGTGGACTTCCAAAAAAAATGAATTTAAAATTAATTGAACCATTAAAAGAATTTTTTAAAGACGAAGTAAGAATTTTAGGAAACTCATTAGGACTTTCAAAAAAAATATGTTATAGACATCCATTTCCTGGGCCAGGTTTAGCAATAAGAATTATCGGCAATATAACAATAGAAAAAATTAAAATACTTCAGGAAGCAGATTTCATTTATATGAATGAATTATTAAAAAATAATTTATATGATAAAATTTGGCAAGCTTATGCAGCTCTTCTACCAGTAAAAACAGTAGGTGTTATGGGTGACTCAAGAACTTATGAATATACTTGTTTGCTAAGAGCAGTTACTTCTGAAGATGGCATGTCTGCAGATTATTTTAATTTTCCCAAATCTTTCTTAGATAGAATTTCAAATAAGATTGTAAATAATGTAAAAGGTATCAACAGAGTTGTTTATGATATCAGCTCAAAACCACCAAGTACAATTGAGCTAGAGTAAGATTATATAAAAAATGAAAAAAAAAATAACGAATATTTTAAATAAAAAAAGAAAATCAAAAATTGTAAGTTTAACAGCTTACTCAAAAAATATGGCTGAAATACTTGATAAGTATTGCGATATAGTTTTAGTAGGAGACTCAATGGCAAATGTTCTTTATGGACATAAAGATACACATAAAATAAGCTTACAAAATATTATTCAACACACTTTAAGTGTTAAAAAAGGTATAAAAAAATCTTTACTAGTTGTTGATATGCCTAAAGGATCTTATAGCAATAAAAGACTTGCCTTAAAAAATGCGAGAAAAATAATGAATTTAACTAGATGTGATGCTGTCAAAATAGAAAGCAATAACAAAAATTTTAGTATTATTTATGAGCTAGTTAAAGCAAAAATACCAGTTATGGGACACATTGGTTTCACACCACAATTTCAAAAAAAATTTAAAATTCAAGGAGACTCAATTAATGCAATGAATAAACTTTTAAAAGAGGCGTTAACTATAGAAAAAGCTGGAGCTTTTTCTATAGTTCTAGAGTGTTTAACGCCTAAAGCATCAAAGCTGATTACTAATAATCTTAAAATACCTACAATAGGAATAGGATCATCTTCGAATTGTGATGGTCAAATACTTGTTACAGATGATATGCTTGGAATGAGTGGTTTTTATCCTAAATTTGTTAAAAAATATGCATTACTAAATAGAATAATTGAAAAAGCTGTAAAAAAATATACTAGAGAGGTTAAACTGAAAAAATTTCCCGCTACGAAAAATTTTTTAAATGGAAGAAAATATTGAAAAAAAACAAGAATTAAAAAGTAGGTTAATACACTTTTTTGATAAAAATAAATTTAAATTTTTTATTCTAATCTCATTAATAGTTATCGCTATTTTTGCTCTTTCATTGTTTCAAATAAATGTTAAAAAAAAGAATAGTTTAATCGCAGAAAAATATATTCAAGCAGGAATTTACTTAGCTAATAAGAAAAATGCTGATGCAACACTAATTTTTGAGGAAATAATAGAAAGTAAAAATAAATTTTATTCAATTTTGTCTTTAAATACAATTTTGGAAAAAAAACTCTTAACTGACAAAAAAAAAATTTTATTGCTTTTCAAAAAAATAGAAAAAGTAAAAATAACCCAAGAACAAAGAGATTTAATAAAATTTAAAAAAGCACTATTCTTTATAAATAATTCAGAATTTGAGGAGGGCAAAAAACTGTTACAAGAAATAGCAGACTCAAAATCAGGTCTTAAATTTTTAGCTGAAGAAATAATTTCAAAATAATACTCCTTTATGAAAATTTTTTTATTATATTTAATGCTAATATTTCTTAATAATTGCTCTTTTGATGATAAATCAGGTATTTGGAAAAATGATAGCAATATTCATAAAAATAAAAAAGATAGTTTTAGTCAATTTAAAAGTATTTCAACCTCAATTGACCCATTCAATGAGATCATTCAAATAAAAAAAGATTACAAATTTAAACTTAGTAAAAAAATTATCCCAACATCTTGGAAACAAATACATTTTAATCAAAACAATAATCTTAATAATTTTGAATATAATAATTCAAATGAACTTTTTTTCAAAGGCAAAAAGATTTCAAAATACAAAGTTAGTGAATATATATTTTATGAGAATGGAAATATTATAAATAGTGATATGAAGGGAAATATCAATATTTTTTCTGTGACGGATAATAAAACTTTGATAAAATTTAATTTTTATAAAAAAAAATATAAAAAAATAAATAAAAAACTTAATTTAATTATTGAAAATAATATTATCTATGTTTCTGATAATTTTGGATACCTTTATGCTTATAATTACCTTGATGGAAAATTATTGTGGGCGAAAAATTATAACATACCTTTTAGATCAAATTTAAAAATATACAAGAATATAATCTTCGCAGCAAATCAAAATAATAATTTATTTTTTTTTAATAAGTTAACAGGTGAAATTTTAAAACAAATTCCAACTGAAGAAACTATCGTAAAAAATAATTTCATTAACAGTTTATCATTAGATGAAAAAAATATATTTTTTTTAAATACTTATGGCTCATTATATTCGGTAGATATAAAATCCAAGAGGATTAATTGGTTTATTAATTTAAATCAATCCTTAGATGTAAATCCAAATAATATGTTTAACGGGAGTCAGATTGTAAATTCTGGCGGTAAAATAATTGCATCCTCAAATCAATTTTTATATATAATTGATAGTAATACAGGGTCAATCATATTAAAAAAAAATTTTCCAATTTCGATCAATCCTTTAATAATTAATGATATTCTTTTTATAGTTAGCAAAAAAAATTTTTTAATTTCTTTTGATTTAAATAAAGATGAAATTATTTATTCATATAATATTAATAAAAAAATTGCAGATTTTCTTAAGATAAAAAGAAAAAACGCAGATTTAAAAAATATAATGATGGCTGAAGGTAAATTGTTATTATTTTTAAAAAATTCCCACATCTTAGTTTTTAATACTAGAGGAAATCTTGAGAAAGTGAATAAGTTACCAGGTAAAATGAACACTTTTCCTATTTTAATTGAAAATAAGATTCTTTTTTTAGATAAAAAAAACAAACTTACTATTGTTAATTAATTATTTGACTTACCACTTAGTAAAGATAATTGTTTTACTTTGTATCCATGTAAATTATCATAAGGCTTGATAGGGTAATCCCCAGTGAAATAGTGATCACTAAATTGAGGATAATTAGAATTTCTTATACTACCAGTCAAAGCTTTGTAAAGACCATTAATACTTAAAAATTTTAAACTTTTCGCCTGTATGTAATTACTCATTTCATCTAAACTTTTTTCATGAGCAAGTAATTCTTTTTTTGTTGGCATATCAACTCCATAAAAATCTGGAAATTTAATTTCTGGGCAAGCAATTCGTACGTGTATCTCTTTTGCTCCAGCTTCGTAAAGCATTTTAACAATTTTGTGACAAGTTGTACCTCTGACTAATGAGTCATCAATTAAAATAATAGATTTATTTTTTACTATTGTTTTTGTGGAGCTGAGTTTTAATTTAACACCTAAACTTCTAATATTTTGTGTTGGTTCTATAAAAGTTCTACCAACATAGTGATTTCTAATTAAACCTAATTCAAATTGTTTTCCCGACTCTTCAGCATAACCTAGAGATGCAGGAACGCCCGAGTCTGGAACTGGTACTACTAAATCAGCTTTTACATCGGCTTCTTTAGCTAATTCTATTCCAAGATTTTTTCTGTACTCATAAGCGCATTTTCCATTAATAAGACTGTCCGGTCTTGCAAAATATATATATTCAAACACACAAGGTCTTGGTTTTTGTTTTGGAAAAGGTTTTATACTTTCTAACTTATTGTTTTCAATTACTATAATTTCTCCATTTTCTACTTCCCTAATAAATGTAGCTCCAACAATATCAAGAGCGCATGTTTCTGAGGCAAAAATAAATGAGTTATTTAATTTTCCAATTACTAACGGTCTAATACCGTAGGGATCTCTGACTCCTACTAATTTCTTATTTGTCATTAATAAAAGTGAATAGCCGCCTTGAATTTGAAACAATGCATCCACTAATTTATCTAAAAATTTCTCTCTTTTTGATTTTGCTATTAATTGTACTATTGTTTCTGTATCACTAGTAGTTCTGAAAATTGCACCATCCTTAACTAGAGCTTCTCTTAGTTGTAGAGCATTGGTTAAGTTTCCGTTATGAGCCACACTTAACCCGCCCATATGTAAATCGGCAAAAAAAGGCTGTATATTTCTTAAAGATGTTTCTCCTGTAGTAGAGTATCTATTGTGACCAATAGCAAACGTTCCAGGTAATTTTTTAAGAGTTTCTGGATCGGTGAAATGATCACCAACTAAACCTTGTCTTTTTTCAGAGTGATAGTTTTTACCATCAAATGATACTATTCCACATCCTTCTTGACCTCTGTGCTGAAGTGCGTGCAAGCCTAAAGCTACCAAAGCAGCCGAGTCAGCATGATTTGATATTCCAAAAATACCACACTCTTCTCTTAATTTATCTATTTTAGAATTTTTCAATTTTTTCTTTCGTATCTTTAAAATCTTCACCTGTAGGGAACTCTTCAACCAATATATGGCTACCTTTCTGTATTAAATTAAATGAAATTGCATCCTCTGCTGATATACCCCAATTATTGTAAGGATAAAACCAATTTAATATTGAAAATATACACACTGATATCACGTAGCCTTTAAAAAAACCAAATAATATGCCGAAAATTTTATCTATAGAACCAACACCGGTCCATGTAACAGCTCTGCCAATAGATTTTCCAATCACTATTGATAAAAATAGAGTTATAATAAATATTCCAGCTCCAAGACCTACGTTGTTTATAAATTCCGACTCAATATAATCACTTACAATTGGTTGAAGTTTTGGAACTAAGATAATAGTAACAATTGTTGAAATTATCCATTTCATAAATGAGATTAGGCTTAAGGAAAAACCTTTTAAAAAACATTGGATTATGGAATATATAAAAATCAAACAAACAAAGAAGTCAAAAAAATTGATATTTTTAAAAAATTCTAACAAAGTATCAGCCATATTAACCTTTAATAGTCTTTATCAAAAGGTTTATAAATTAGAAGCAATTTTGGCAACAAAGTAAGCACTGAGATCATGGCTAATAACATTGCAAGACCAGTAAAAAATCCAAAATATATGGTTGGGATAAAGTTAGATAAAACCAAAATTGAAAATCCAAAAACGATAGTTATAGAAGTATTTAAAATAGCAATCCCAACAGTGCTGTGACATCTGTCTAATGTCTTATTATAGTCATTAATTTTTTTGAATTCTTCCTTAAATCTATAAATATAATGTATGCTATTATCTACAGCAATTCCAATAGTAATAGCGGCAATTGTGATAGTCATCATATCTAAAGGAATTTCCATTAATCCTATTATACCAAGAATAAAAAAAGCAGCTATAAAGTTTGGCACTACACCAATTATAGATAAAGATAAGTTTCTAAATAAAATAAAAAACATCGCAAAAATTCCAAGCATAACTATTCCAAGTGTAAGGATCTGAGATTTGAATAAACTTTGTAAAAGATTATTAAATAAAATCAAAACTCCAGCTAACTTATACTCATCTTTGTTGAGTCCAAGTTTTGTATTTAAGTCGTTTTGAATTTTTTCTATTAAATCATTTCTTCTTAATTTATCTTGAGAATCTTTTATTCTTACAGAGATTCTTGCCTCATCCTTTTCTACTGATATATAAGGTGAGATGATCTCTTTTTTAATTTCAACTGGAATTTTACTATAAAGAACAGCAATTTCTAAACTTTGCAATTCTTTTTGGTTTAAATCTTCCGCTACTCTCAATATTGATCCAAACGATAAGACTTTTCCAATTTCAGGCAAGGAGTCTAAATAATCATGCACCTTAAGAATTTTATCCATTTTATCTCTGGTGAACCAATATTTTGATTTTTCCTCATTTTTACCGCTAGAATCTTCATCCCATTCAGAGAATTCATCATCAGTTTTATCCTTTTCTATAACTGGAAATTTTAAAATTACATTTAATGGTGTAGTACCGCCAAGATCATCATCAATTTTTTTCATCCCTTTGTAAATTTCAGTCTCTTTATCAAAATAATTTATAAAACTATTTTCCACCTCAAGTTTTGAAATTCCTAAGATACTCGCTATTAAGATTAAAGATGTTAAGCTTAAAACTAATATGGTCCTTTTTTTCGCTATTGATGCTAGAAAAGACGTAATTACAGATTTTTCAGTATCTCTCACATTAATCTCAATATCTTTGGAGAAAATGTTTATTAAAGATGGTAAAAGCAAGAAAGTTACAATTATTGAAACAATTAACCCTAAAGTCATCATCCAACCAAAATCAATTATAGGCTTAATATCACTAAAAATTAAAGAGAGAAAAGCACATATAGTTGTTAAAACAGTATAAAGAATTGGAAGCATCATTTTTTTACTTGCTTCTAACACAGTTTTTTCTTTTGAAAATGTTGGTTGCTCTTTTTTAAGCTGCAGATATCTCACTGTGATATGAATATTCATTGCCATGGTTAAAATCAACATCAAAGCAATAAAATTTGAGGATATTACTGTAACTTTCCACCCCATAAAACCTAACAAGCCAATCATTATTATTACTGAAGTTGCACAACCTATTAATGGCATCAATACCCATTTTACGTTTCTGAAAATGAACCAAAGTGTAAAAACTATAAAAATGAAGACACCAATACCAAAAACAATGATATCACTTTTTATAAAACTCATCATATCATCAGCAATCATTGGAATGCCACCTAAATGAATTTTTGCATTTTCACCATATTTATTTATAACGTCTCTTATCTCTGCAATATTTTGGCTATTCCTTTTATTATAAAGATTTTTATATTTTTCGTATTCTTTTAAAAAATTTTTATAATTACTTTTTTCCTCTTTAGTTAATCCCGTTTCATTGGATTGATTAAAATATTTGTCTTTTACTTTTAGATACTCCGCTAATCTTTCATCCTTTTTAAGATACACTACAATCCCTGATGTTTTACCGTCCTCGCTAATGACATAATTTTGATAAATTGGACTATTTATAATTTCCTCAAATCCTCTTTTTTTATCTATTTCAGGATAAGCTAAGGTTTTATAGTTTTTTAATCTATCCATTAACCCTTCGTCTGTGCTCTTGAGCAATGGAACATCAATTACAGTTATAACACTATCCACCCAGGTTAGTTTTTCGATTTTTGACTTTAATAATTGAAGATTAAGAATAGTCTCATTTTCTGTAAAACTAGATATTGGTGAATAAGTTAGTACTAAAAAATCTTTAGATCCATACCTCTCGTTTACTTCTCTTAAATATCTTAAATCCTCATCTCCTTCTAAAAGAAGTGCATCAGACGATGCGTCTAAGTTAAAATTTTTCGTGTGATAGATTGAAAATACTAATGTAATTGCAATTAGTAGAAAGGTTAATTTTGAAAAATCAATGATTAGTTTTTTATAAATATAAGACCACATCTATATAATTCAGATATATCTTAATTTATTTATAACTAAAGAAAAAATTAAGTCTAATTTCTACTTAAATCTTTAAATTTTGTGTAAATTCCCTCAAACTCTACTTTGATAGTCCCTGTTGGACCGTGCCTCTGTTTACCTAATATTATATCAGCTAAACCATTCACATCGTTCATCTTAGATTGCCATTCAGCATGCTCTATTGAACCAAGTTTGGGCTGTTTTCTCTCTAAATAATAAGCTTCTCGGTATACAAACATTACCACATCAGCATCTTGTTCAATTGAACCGGACTCCCTTAGATCTGCTAACTGGGGTTGTTTATCGTCTCTTTGCTCTACAGCTCTAGATAATTGTGATAAAGCTAATACAGGCACAGATAGTTCTTTGGCTAAAGCTTTAAGTCCTTGCGTAATTTCAGATATTTCTTGAACTCTACCGTCGTTTTTGTTTGAGCTTGATCTCATAAGCTGAATATAGTCAACAACAACTAAACTAAGTCCATTTAATCTTTTAATTCTTCGTGCTCTATTACTTAAAGTTGCTATCGTGATTGCGGGGGTTTCATCAATGTATAACGGTAAGTTATAAATGTTTCTGGAGGTCTCGATATACCTATTTATTTCTTCTTCAGTAACTTTACCTCGACGAATATCATCAGATCTAATTCTTGCTTGTTCAGATAATATTCTTGTTGATAGTTGTTCTGATGACATTTCTAGAGAAAAAAAAGCTATTGAGGATTTTTCTTGTCGTTTTAAAATATTCTGAGCAGCATTATACGCAATATTCGTTGCCAAAGCAGTTTTACCCATTGAAGGTCTACCAGCTAAAATAATCAAATCAGATTTATGTAGACCACCAAGTTTTTCGTCTAACTCACTTAAACCAGTAGGCACTCCGACTATACCTTGATCATTCTGCATTGCTAAAGTAGCCATTTGTATTGTTTGATCTAACGCTTTATTAAATTGGATAAAGGATTGAGAAAAACTACCTCTCTCCGCTAAATCGAAAAGTGATTTTTCCGTACCTTCAATAATACTTTCAGCATTTTGTTCTTTTGAACTTGCATTCAATGTTTCTGAAGATAGTTTGTCAGAGATTAAAATTAATTGTCTTCTTAAATACATCTCATGAATAATTTTTGCATAATCGACTGCTTGCTTAGATGAGCTAGAGAATCTTGTAAGTTTAACTAAATATTCCGTACCGCCTACCTCATTAAGCATATTATCTTTTTCAAAAAAATTTTTTAAGGTTATAGGATTTGCTATCATACCTCTATTATTTAAATTGAGTATCACGTCGTAAATTTTTATATGAGCTGGATCAAAAAATATGTAGGATTTAATAGTGTTAGAAATTTCATCTATGATGTCATTATTAACTAAAATTGAACCTAACAGCGCTTGTTCTGCCTCAATATTACAAGGCTGCTTGTTTTCAACTTTATTTTGAATAGATTTAATTTCTTCCACAAAATAATATTATGGCAATGAATTTTTCAATAAAGAAAAAAGTTACGCACTGTTTTGGTGGTACTGTGGAAAAGTTATTTTGATTGTATCTTATCTATTTTAATTGAGATTTGAGCCTTTACCTCTGAATGAAAATTTATATCAACTTTGTAAACCCCTATTTTATCGAGATTATTTTTAAGAATTATATGAGATGGACTTACTTCTACATTTAGTTTTTCTTTAATTAAATTGCTAATTTCTTTTGGCTTTATTGATCCGTATAAATCTCCATTTTCTTTAGACTCTTTACTGAATGTAAATATTTTTTTATTAACAACGTTAGATATTCCTTTAAATTTATTTTTAATTTCAATGTTCTTTTTATTTAACTCTTCCTTTTTTTTGGTTACAAAATCTTGATTTTCTTTACTAAACCTTAAAGCTTTACCTTTTTTGAGAAGGAAATTTCTACCGTACCCATCTTTAACTTTTACTTTATCTCCAATATTTCCTAAATTTAAAATGTTTTCTAAAAGTATTAATTCCATTTAAACCAATCCTAGTATCTTAGCCTTTTTAATTTCACGAGTAAGCTTTTTTTGTTTATTAAAGGAAACAGATGTAATTTTTGAAGATATAATTTTCCCATTCTCAGAAATATATTTTTTTAATAAAGTTATATTTTTATAGTCGATAATTGGTGCATTTTTAACTGATAAAGGACATTTTTTTGAAAACTTTCCATCAGTCTTTTGAAAAAGACTTAACTTACTTAATGAATTCGAGGATCTTTTCTGAAATTTTTTATTCTTTCTTTTCATAAGATTTAATTATTTTTTTTAAAAAACTCGTTTTTTGTATCAAGTTTTTTATATTTAACTATTAAATACCTAATAACCGAGTTATCAATTTTTATCTTTTTCTCAAACTCATCTAAAGTAGTTTTATTACCTTCAAATTTGTAATGAATGTAAAATCCTTTTCTATAATTTCTGATTTTATTAGCAAGATTTAGTAAACCCCATTCTTCTATTTTAATGATTTTTCCTGAAGCTGCTTTTATTAATTCACTATACTTATCCTTGATAGTTTTTAATTCCTTTTCAGCCAAATCTTGCTTAGCAACTATTGTGTTTTCGTAAAAAGCCATAATATTTAAGTGTATATGTGTTTTTAAAAGCTGGTTTATACTATAATAATTATTTATAGCAATAGTAATAATTATAAATTTATCGTTATAAATGAACGCTTTATTATTTCCAGGTCAGGGATCCCAAACAGTTGGCATGGGATCTGAGTTTTTTAAAAATTTTGATTTTGTAAAAAAAATTTTTAAGGAAGCTGACGATAAACTAAACTATCATATATCTAAAATCATTCTTGAGGGACCT
>ENA-OSEY01001056-OSEY01001056.1-marine-metagenome-genome-assembly--contig:-NODE-1056-length-19509-cov-3.302594_pt1 | contig 19509 bp, 12 predicted proteins | sample MGYA00248465_ERZ534230 | MGnify/ENA primary metagenome ERZ534230 (study PRJEB26409, sample SAMN06344110) | marine metagenome | isolation source: Sea water from surface | place: Atlantic Ocean:Southern...
TACAACTATTAAAGATGCCGTTGAGTTATTAATGAATGACGAAGAGACCGATGGTATCATCATGATTGGTGAAATTGGAGGAAATCTGGAAGCTGATGCGGGAAAATGGATTCAAGAAAACGGAACTAAACCGGTTGTTGCTTTCATCGCTGGAGATACTGCGCCTAAGGGGAGAACTATGGGTCATGCTGGAGCTATAGTTGGCGGGCATAGTGATACAGCTTCTGCTAAAAAAGCCATACTAAGAGACTGCGGAGTTCATGTTGTCGATTCTCCTGCTGATCTAGGCACTAAAATGGCAGAACTATTAAGTTAATTTAACTAATAAATAGTTGGGTTTTATGCATAGAACTTTACTGTTAATTATTTTCATTTTTTTCTTCACTCTTTTTATTTAACTTAAGTTTTAAAATAATATTCTTTATCCATAAAAAAGCCACCCTAGAGGTGGCTTTTAATTAAAATTGTATAAAGCTTTTTTTTTTACCCAGCTTTCGTATTGTTCATTGGGCCAGCGGCTGGCTTAACTGGAGTAGCATTTTCTTTAGGTCTTTTAACTTCTCCTTTAATTCTGATCATGGACGTACCACCAATAGTTTTACCTTCAGCATCTTTTTTGTTTCTGGTGATGTCATCTGCATTCATCGCATTAGATTGGATGGTGACGGTTTTGTTGATCATTCCAATTCTTTTGGTGTCGTATCTTACTTTGATTTCACCTGTTTCTCCAGGTGCAATTTCTTCTCTAGGCCACTGAGGAACTGTACAACCACATGATCCCTTAGCATTCGTAATTTTCAACGGGGCATTTCCTGTATTCGTAAATACAAATACGCATTCACCATTCGCATTTTGCTCTATTTGACCATAATCGTGAGTGGACTTGTCAAATGAAATTTTAGCTGCTTTTTCTTCTCCAACAGCTACTTGTGCTTGGGTATAATTGAAAGCGAATAACGCTGCAAAAAATAAACTTAGTGTAAAGATTGATTTTTTCATTGTAGGTTGTTTTTATTAGACATCAAATATATAAAATGTTACGAATTATAGTTTACCTGTTACAAGTATTGGGCCAAATTAATCTTCGTTTGCTTTTTCTTGTTGTTTTTTCTTTTTTTCTGCTTCTTTTTTAGCTTCTTCTTCCAGTACAGGTAAGTAATCTAATTTCACATTTTCTAAATGCTCCATCATTTTAGCTACCGTTAATGCATCCAATTGTTTCCCTATGATCTCTTTATTTTGATCAACTAGATACACCTGAGGCGTACTAAAAATATCATATGTTTTTCTAAAGTTCAAACTTTTTAAATCAGTTACTCTTTTTTCAAATAAATAGGTGGTAGGATTTTCGTTTGCATCGGGAAAGTCAGATAAGTTAATCCAATTCAATTTTTTGTTTTTGATGAATTTTTTCCAGTCTTCATTTTCCAAATTTGTGCCGTATCCTATAAATTCTACGTCTACATTCTTTTCCTTAAGCTCAGTATACAACTTTTGCAGTTTAGGTATTTGTTTTTTACAATGACCACAGTCAGGATCCCAAAAAATCAGCAGATTATATTTTTGAGGTAATTGGTAGAAGTCTACCCAGTTTTGTTCTGATGTGTCAGCCAATATAATTCGAGGTGCTTTTTTACCCATTAATAAAGGCTCTAGTTTATTGGCCTTTTCACACAAGTCAACCAATTTAGTGGAGTCTAACCAAAAGGCTCCGCTTTCGTCTGCAGGACAGTAATATTTTTGAGCCATGCATACAAAAACCGCATCCATCCCCATGATATTGGACGTTTCGTAATTGTATGTAACGTAATGCACGGTGTACTTAAACAGGTCAGATTCTGGATCCATTTGGTCAATTAGCTTATGCGCATATTTACAAATCGTATCAGGATGCTGTGGAATCATTTTCTTAAAGAAGTGATTTAATTTATTGTGATACACAGGAGTATGCACAATTCGTTTGTCTGTTACATCTATATTATCCCAGTAATGGTCTAAAAAATATCGATATCGTAATGTGTCATTGGATTGATAATCAGCAGGAATAATGGGATCAATAGACATGGCTAATACTTTAGCTCCAAAAAGATGGGATTGATCAAAAATTTGTTCTTTTTGATAGGTTTTAACTTCCTTGTCAAGAGCAGCCATTTTGTCTTTATTCTTTGCTCCTTGTAGCATGGCTGCTTCTTTCTTTTTGGTTCCTAAGTAATTAATGTAATTGTAAAATACTTTGTTGTTTTCAGATTTTTTTACATTCATCTTACCCGCAAAATCGTTCAGATCTGTTTCCATCAGCACATCTTCTTCAGTTACGATAAATTCAAAATACTTTGATCCTGGACAAACCACTGCATACACACCACCCACTAAAGATTTAGAATTGAATACCACATGTTCATTTTTAGCATATGAAGTGTCTGCATAATACAGTTTTTCACCAAAGTACCGAGCTAAGAATACGGTAGTATCTTGCAAACCATCAATTTTAAATTCCAACTTCTGTTGTCCAAAAGACATCATGGTGGAAAATAATAAATTGATTAATAATAATTTTTTCATAAATCTAGGTCTTTTCAAACATAAACAAATGTTATTCCAAAAACGATTTTAAATATAATATGGATGCTTTTTTTAACAAATTTTTAAAAAAACTATCCTATTCTTATTTCATTATTTTACTAGGAAGTAAGTGGAGTAGTTGGCTGAGTTGAGCATGTAAACTCCTTTGTCAAACTTGATTTCATCTAAAGACGATGCCACCCCTTTCCAGACCACTTGACCTGAAAGAGAAGTGATTTGGATTTTCTCGTCCATTTCAATTTCACTAACCTGTATCTGCCCATTCGATGGATTAGGATATATAATGGGTTTAGAAATATTAGAGGATTCGATTGTAGTTAAATCACCAGTAATCACACTAATGTTATCTATTCCTAGAATGAATTGATCATCTGCATAATGCCTAAAAACGATGTATATAGGTGAATTCAAAGGCAGTGAATCCATTTTTACGCTAAAGTTTGTCCAATGTGGTGGTACCGCAATTGTATCAAATAGATTATTAGAGGCGTTTACACTATCCAGTAAATTGACATCAGTGGTATAAAAAATCTCTAAGCCATCGGGGTAAGATCCGTCATACGACTTGGCTTGAAAATGAAGATAATTACCATCAGTAGGAAAAGTAATAGCAGGTGTAATGAGGTAATTACTAGCAGGGGTAGTATCATTATCAAACCATGAGGTAGCTAAGAGAGCTGAATCCCCAGTTCCTGTAGAGTCTAGATCCTCAAGTAAATGAAAAGAACCTGATAAGTGTGAAACGGTTACATCACTATTTGCCGTGGCCATATCACCATCAATAAGTGTCCAATTGCCGGGTATGCCATTATTAAAAGATTCGTTCAGAAGAACAGTTTGAGCATGAGACAACCCTACTAACAAACAAAGGGATAAAACGAACTTTAATTTCATTTTCATTTTTAATTTGAGCAAATGTAATTATTTCCTTTCAACAATTATATATGGAGAAGAATATCTGTTTTTTACAATGTATTTCATTACCCAATTTATATTTGAAAAAAAAAGAAATATGAGATTTTTTGTGCTATTGTGGTTAGGTTTATTATTTAATTCCTGTCATACTCAATCTTCTAATAACATAAATTCGTCTACGGAAGAATTGGTGAACGAATCTAACGTAGATACCGTTTTTACTTTAGCAGATTTTTTAACTAAAAATACCAACCTAGATGAAAAAGTAGAAGCTGTTTTTAAGCAAATGAATGATACCTTAAGGGTGGGGCAAATGATTGTTCCTGCTACAGGGAGGTTAGGAAAATCAACAGCACATGTAACAGCGCTAGCCTCAAAAGGATGGATAGGAGGAATTTTATTACTAAACGGTACTAAGTCAGGTTTTACATCTGAGGTGAAGTACTACGATAGTTTGATGAAAAATCAAGGTTTTTTGCCTTTAATTTATAGTGCTGATGCAGAACCTACGCTTGTTAATAGAAAAATACAAGGAACTAGAACAGTTCCAAAAACCAATACCATTAAGCACCTAGACAGTGTTCGTTATTTCACTAAAATCATTTCGGAAGACTTAAATGAAATTGGCATTAATCAAAATTTTGCCCCCGTTATTGATGCCTCACCAAACAAAGTTGTCAGCAACAGGAGCTTTGGTTTAGATATGGATACCGTCATTAATTTTTCAAAGGCATTTATCAGTGTTACTCAAGATCATCAGGTTGCTGCTACTGCAAAGCACTTCCCTGGTCATGGGTTTGTAGTAGGGGATACGCATAAAAAATTAGTGTATATAGATGGGGAAATGAAAGAGGTTAAAAACTACACTCCCATGATTAGTCACGGAGTTGCATCCATCATGGTGGCCCACTTAGCGATTAAAAATAATCCAGAATTTGACACCCAAGACATGCCTTCAACCTGCTCAAGAAAGATTGTAACTGATTTACTAAAAGATTCACTTCAGTTCAAGGGACTTGTTATTACAGATGCCATGAATATGGGCGGAGTCGTAAACGTAGATCAATGCGGTTTGAAGGCTGCTCAAGCTGGGTGTGATCAACTGTTAATGCCGGTAGATGAGAAAAAAGTGCTATTTGACATATTAACTCAAATGCGAATAGACTACAAATTCGAAAGGGAGGTATATGAATCTGTGAAAAAAATAATTAGGCTTAAAATTTGCCTGGGAAAGATTTAATTGTAAGTCTTTTTATTCCACTGATATTCACTTGGATATATATTTTGGGAAAAACATATAAAAGTGGTTATAGAACATATTAAAATGTAAGCATACATAAACCAAGCCATTCTATGATATCCAAAATAGCCCATATCGATTTCGGCACTATTTAAAATAAGCCAGGTGGGGGTGATCATAGCGATCAAAAAGGCCATAACTCCGACAGAAATGAGCATGGATTCTAAGCTTTTTAAAGGAATTGCAGTAAATCTTTTGAACCACGATAAATCGGTTCCCCATTGGTGAATAAGAAGATATTTGCCATTGCTTAGTGGAGCAAACAACAGGGGATCTTTATTTACATCCTCTAGATCAAATGAAGTTGCAGGTGCTAGTATGTGAAAGTTCTTAATACTAGTATTATTTTTTTTCTCTAAATTTTTTGTTTTGAATATTGCTTCTTGAGGTATTTCGTTTTTAAAGTATTTTGTGGGTAAAAATCGTAACCTGTATTTAACAGCAATTGATTTTATAGCATCAATGTCATACACATCATTAATGTTATAATCCACTAAATCTGGATTGTAATTTGTGGGGGCACATTGGTTAAGGTTCTTCTTGATAGAATTCTCTATTTTTTGATCATTTAAAAGCTGATCGTTAACCAGTTCTAATACTTGATTTTCTTGCTTGGATTGAACTAATTCAAGTTCTTTTTTGATATTAATATTACTCAACATAATGAAGCTTTTGAATAAATTTAAATAAAAATGGAGCTTACACGTATTTGTTTAATATAAAAGTATCAAAGGATTAAAAATTTAACATTAATTTACTATTGCTGAAAAATTACATCTTGTATTTCAATTCTTCTTTCTAATGCAGCCTTGGGACTGTATATCGATTCTTTAGTGTTTTTTACATCATCGTTAGTATATTGGTTAGCGTTAGATTCACCAAACGGAGCGGCATGAATAATCAATCTTTTTTGGTCTATGAATTCTTGAAATTTTCCATTATCAGTTTGTTGAAAATAATTTATTAGACTACTAATCCTCCTTTTTGAAAGATTTGAATTATAATTTGATTTTGCTAGCGGACTGGCAAATCCTTTGATGGTAATCTCTACTGTATGGTATTCGTTGAGTAAAGAATTAAGTTGAGAAGTAAATCGATTTAATTTTTCAAGTCCGTTATTCACATATTCATTAAAGAAATATTCAATTTGATCAATAGCTAATTTTCTATTCTCTTTTGAGTTTCTAGCTGAAAATTCACGAATATATTCTGGCTTTAGCGAGATGTATTTTTGATATGTTTCTGGATATGCAATAGAAACAACTGTATCTAAACTTTTGGGGGAGGGTTCATCATTATGAAAGTACAGTGCTAATGGGAGCGTAATTCCGGTTTTGTGTTTAAATATTTCTCTGGAGCTCATGGAAGTATCTATAACCTCTTTTTTAACAATGGGTTTTTTTGTTTTGAATTCCCATAAGTCAGGACAACAATGTTTTATGCTATCGTATTTACTGCCCTCTCTATTTGATGAAAAATACCCATGTTTCCCAAAATCATTTATCCAGAAATAAGTATCATTCCAAGAAGAATTAATTGGCTGCCCTAAATTTAAGGAAGGTTCAAAAATAGAGTCATTCCAATGGCTTGAGAAAATATCGAACCCACCAAATCCGTTCTGCCAAGTAGAACTGTAAAAAAGTTGATTGGATGGTTCGTGGAAGAAAGGAGTAATGTCGTGGTCAGGACTATTTACATTTTTGCCAGCATTAAACACTTTTCCAATGGACATGTCATCTAAGATTTCAGCGTACCAAATATCTAGTTTTCCAAAGCCCTTTTTGTCGCTACAAAAAAACAAGTAATTAACTCCATTGATTTTAGAAAAATGAGGTTCAGTTATGTTATGTGCTCCAATGTTTATTTCGCTATTGTATTCTACAGGCTCAATCCATTTGTCTTTTACTCTTTTAGTGTACATTATTTTACAATGTCCAATCGTATCACACCTAGAAAAAAGAAAATGTTGTTTATTACGGGAGAATGCACCATTAGCGTTATGGAATAGTGGATGATTTATAATAGGATCTAACTCCTGAATCTCATTGTTTCTATTTAGCTTATAAATTTTTGCGTATTTCTCTTCCTTTACCGCAGTAAAGTATAATTCTCCATCTTGTTCAAACCCGGCAAACTCTGCATTATTTCCATTCACATTTCCATGAGCTTGAAAAACCTGTATGTCTACAACATCATTTTGATGTCTCATGGCATAGATTGAAGAATTTATTTCTCTTGATGATTTTTTATAGTAGTAACTTTTTTTATCTGCCATAAAATGAGCTTTTGATTTTTTAAATTCCTTTATAGCTTTATCATACTCATGATCTAATTTATAGAGAACACCCATGTAGTAACTTGCTTCAGGAAATATTCGACCAGATGGATCTTTTTGAACCACTTTTTTCAAGTAGTATTTAGCATCATTGTAATCGTGCAGTTTTAACAAGGTAAGTCCGTAGTAAAATTGTAACTTTAAGGTAGAAGAATCAATTTTAATAGCCTTTTTGAATAGTAGGTGAGCCCTTCCAAAATCATTCTTTTGGTAGGCATTTACTCCTAATTCAACCATAACATCTGTATTTTGACCCAAGGTATTTTTTGGCACAAAACTCATCAAATAAGTAAGTAGATATATTACAAATAGTCTGGACATATAAATATGGGAGATACTAATTTCATTTTCTTTCTTAACACATAGCACAGAGCAATTTCAAAACTTCCTCTATTATTGGAAGCTGGAACCAATTTTGAAAAATTAATGTCATAAGCTAGACCTATTTTCCAAGCGTCAAAAATGACACCACTAGATAAAAATACAGCATCATTAGAACGATAATAAATTCCTGACCATACGGCTCTTTTTAAAAAACTTAATTCGGCAAGTGTATATTGAATCTCTGACCCAACTAATAATTCTTGATGTGGTCCTTGATGGGTAAATAAAATGGAATTGGATAGAGTGAAAAAATCATTGATCAATAAGCGATGATTAATCCTACTAAACCACTTTAAGTCCAAAGAAACAGGAGGTGTGGCACCAAAAAAAGTTTGATTACTTTGGTTTAGATTAAAACAACTTACATCAAATTGAATGAAATGATTTTTTAAATGACATTGGTAGTTTATGCCCATATTCAAATTGCCATAAATTCGATTATAGTTTTGGAACGATTCGTTTGTAGGTAGGTTTGGATCAAATTGTACCCCATTATATTGCGCGTCCATTGCAAGGTTATTTGATTGTATTCCTCTGCTGGTTATTCCAGTCTGAAATCCAACTCTAAGTTGTTGAGTAGAATCTTGAATAAGATTAAAAGCACTACTCAAATTTATTTGGAACGTATTGAATTGTGAATCCCCAGCTCTATCTTGATTTATTAATATCCCCAAAGGAACCTTTTTTTTTGTTTTAAAGTCAGACGATATCGAGTACGTACTATAAGGAACGGTTACAGCAGACCATTGACTCCTGTGAATAGAATTAGCTCTAAAATCTCCAATAAAATTCCCAGTCAAAGCAGGGTTAATATTGAGAGGAGATAATGGGTACATGGAAAAGTGGATATCCTGAGACTTGTAGAAGTTAATCTGAGAACCCATTAAAATAATAAGACTTATGATGAATCGTTTTTTACTCATTTTAAAAGTGTCACATTTCCTTTTTTGAAATATCGTTGGCCATCCAGGCAATCAAGCTCCAAATAATATACGAATACACCAGGGTCACATGCTCTATCTTTGTAAAACCCATCCCAGCCTACAGATTGATCATTGGATTCAAATACCAAGTTTCCTAGTCTATCAAAAATTCGGAGTATAAAATTTGATTCTGAAACGTAATTCCCTCTAACCCTAAACACATCATTATTTTGATCATTATTTGGACTAAAAGAATTAGGTACGAATACATCCGGTGGTCCACAAGTAAGCTCAAAAACTTCAATTAATATAGAATCTGATTTGGTACAGGTATTGCTATTTACATTTACGGTATACCAGGTTGAAATCACAGGGCTAGCTATCGGGTTTTGAACCGATGGATTATCAAGAGTACTACTTGGTTGCCAAGAATATTGATAGCCATTAGGTGTGACATTCAATTGTGAGCTGCCACCTGCAGAAATAATAGGAAAACTGCAACTAGTAATCAAATTTAAATAGGGAAGAGAATCGACTGAGATGTATATTGAATCAGAAAGTGTACAACCCGATATGGGGTCACTCACGGTAACAAAAATGGTATTGTTTTCAGTAAACATAAACCACACGGAATCATTTTGAAAATTTGATAATGTAATACTGTCCGGACTAAATGTGAAATTTACGGAATCAGGATGTTGAAAAGTTTCGGCTATGATTAGCATTGAATCTCCATAACACAAAATACTATCTCCGATAATTTGGAGGGAACCAATGGATACATTTACTAGGGTACTATCAATAAAGTTACAATTTCCGATATTGACTTTTATGTAATACCATGTGTCTTGATTAGGAGATACACTTATAGAGCTCGCATTAGCATTATTTAGTGTATCTAAAAACAAGGATGAAGTAGACCATATTATTTGACTATTGGGGTCTAAATTGCTTGCAGAAAGATTAATAATATCATCGTAATCACATAGCGTGTATGAGTTTGGTATGGTAGCTGTTGGGTTGATGATATTAATTTGTTGTGTAGCGGTATCCGTACATATTCCATTACTTATGAGTAAGGAGTATGTAGTTGAGGAAACTGGATTGGCAAATGGATTAGAAACGCTAGAATCACTTAAGAATTGAGGGGGTATCCATTGATAGGTAAAAGAGGTGTCTGGATTAGGAATTATTCCAATTTGGATGGATTCTCCCAAGCATAAATCTACATTACCAATATGAAAGGAAGTATCTCCGATTACTATGATTTGTTTTACCACCGTATCACTAAAGTTACAGGCTGCCGTATCACTTATTACCAGTTGAACATCATATGTGCCTGCCTGTTGAAAGGTGTGAGATGGGTTTTCTAAATTACTAGATGAACCATCTCCAAAATCCCAGTTAAAGATGCTACTATTGTTGTGTACGCTGGTATTATTAAACTGATGGGTTTGAGGTTCACACCCAATTGGTGGTGTTTCAAAGTCTGCAAGTACAAAAGGAAGATCAAATTCCATTTTAAATACACCAAGATTACATGAGCTATTGTTGGTTGCAGAAACCACATTAGTGGGGTATATGGGCAGATCTGAATTATTGCCACAACCGGCACAAACTGCTTGATATATTTTCCCTTTTCTATCAAATCGAGATGTGCCTCCGTCAACATGCTCGGAAGAACTAGAACCCCCAAAATAGGATCCGTAAACTAATCCAGATGCATCATCTTCTAGTACCATGATGTAAAAATCGCTTGAATCTGTTGTGCTTTGAAAGGCATCGCTTGAAATAGGCATATTATTGGTAAATCCCGCATTGTTTGCATACGTTGGGAATTGGTTAACCGTTCCACCCCACCCAGCTAAATACATTTTATTGCATAGGTCAACCAAAAAGGCAGTTGGAGATATGTTTATACCATTTCCCGAACCAAAAACAGTGGAGTAGATTCTATTACTTAAATCAAAAGTGAATTTACTTACGAATTGACCACTTCCAGGAATACTCCATTGGGCATTATTTATAAAGGAAGAATCTTGCTTTTCCGTTTGGCCAAAAACATATTTATTTTGATTTCTATCTAAATCCACAAAGTAAACCTGATCGTATTCATTTGATCCATAATAGGTTGAGTGTAGTAATTGGTTTCCGTTATGTTTTATTTCAGACACAAATCCGTCACATCTTCCTCCTTGAAAATTGGGTTGAATTGCAGAAGCAGTAGTAGGGAATTGCAATGAATTAGTCCCACCAGACACGGTTACATCCAGCGAATCATTTAGGGCAATAGAATAAACGGCATCAAACCTTTCTCCTCCAATGTAGGTAGACCAAACTAAGTTTTGCAGTTTATTGTCTAGCTTAAAAAGACAACCATCTAAACTACCTCCTCCGAAGTTGGCTTGGAAGGAATTATTTGTAGTTGGGAAATCTGTTGATTGAGTACAGGTTCCTACATAGATGTTGTTATTTTGATCAATCTCAATTTCTCCTCTAATTTCATCTGCATAGTTATACCTTAATGTGTCATCCGAAGCTGTTGCTGATGTTCTATTTAAACCGTCATTTCCACTTCCTCCAATGTAAGTTGATCCCATTAAATTTGCTCCGTCTGCACTGATTTTAGAAACAAAAATATCGGATCCATTTATGTAATTTATTCCTAATCCATTAGACATATCTAGTGGAGTTCCACCATTGAAACTGGTGTCATAACTGTTAGTAGTAGTCGGAAAGTCAATTGAAGATGTGGTCCCTAATATGAATAATTCATCCATATTGTTAACGATTATACTGTGAGGTAATTCCTCGCTACTACCGCCTAAGTAGGTAGAATAAATTAAAAAAGAACCAGTGGTGTCAAATTTACTTAAGCCAATATCTACATCGCCCCCCATAAAATTTATATTGTATGCTCCAAGAGTCGTTGGGTATTGACTTCCAAATACACTACTTCCTGAATAGAGAAATCCATCTGAATCAAATGTGGCAGTGTAACCAAAATTGTTCGAATAGGACCCTGAAAAAGTGGAGAAAATAAGGGTAGGATCTATTATTAATTCATGATTTTTGTCATATCCTAAGGGGAATTCAAAAGATAAAGTATGCTCATGCAGTTTATAATGACATACAATTTCTTTCTTTTCTCCATTTATAAGCTGATATGCATACGGTTTATCCTCAATTACATGATTCACAGAAGTGTATATGTGAAGCCTTTCCCTTTTTATGGAAATGTCATCAATTCCTTCGTAAAACAACTTTATTTGGTAAGGATCTCCACCGGGTTTAACAATGAGGTCATACTTTAAGTGAATGAGTTTAGTATATAATTGGATGTCAATTTCAGGATATACATTTTTGTAAGTTATTTGGTGATAACCTTTTACATTTGATTTCCACGAATTTTTATTACCCTTGAAGTAATTGAATGTATGTTTTGTGGGCTGATTTTTTATTACGGTTGAAAAATCACTATTCTTAAATTGAACACGGTAAGCATGTTTTTTTAATTTTTTATTCTTTGATAAATGGAGATTATTATAGTGATTTTCATAAAAATCTGATAATTTTTTTTCATCATAAAAATCATAAACAAATCCGCTTTTGGTAGTATAAAGATGTCCGTTTTTTAAATCTGTTTTGAATAAAACATCACGATGCCATTGTCCTTTATTTTCAATTAAAATAAACCCACTTTGTTGGCTTGATAGTGTGAAGTTGCATAATATAAGGACTAATGAAAAAACAATTCTCATATTCAAATTTAGCGAATGAGATTTGAATTAACTTTTACCCTTTAGAATATTTTTTTGATAGGCAGTTTGTACTACATCAACAAGGATTAAAATCACTAATATAAAGTAGAATGTAATTTTATTCATCGCGCTTATAGCGTGGCCAAAAATTTTGAGATGAGCTTGATGTCCACCATCTGAAATTAGCATGATTCCTACCAAAAAAAGGATAAATAATCCTAGCACTTCATACATTCTGTTTTTTTGTAAAAATTCAGCTACTTTGTTTGAAGCTACAATCATCAATATTCCACCCGTTATGATAGCAATTGCTATGATCCAATTGTTTTCTGTAAGTGCCATTGCACTTAAAATAGAGTCAAAGGAGAAAACTAAATTCATAAATACGATCATAAAAATGGCTTGATTCGTACTTACTTTTTGGGTTGTAGTTTCCGTGTATTCAAACGTAATCATGTGCCAAATTTCTTTTACAGACGTGTAGAGAATAAAAATACCACCAAGTAAAATAATTAAACTTTCTAGGTTCATTTGGGCTGAAACATAAGCATTTGAAAAACTTAAAAAGGGTTCCTCAAATGAGGCAATGAGATTTATAAGAATAAACAAAAGAAGTAATCTAAATATTATGGCAATACCGATTCCAATTTTTCGGACTCTAGCTTGTTGGTCAGTTGGGGCTTTTTTTGATTCTAAAGCGATGTATAGTAGGTTATCAAATCCTAAAACGATTTGAAGAGCAATTAGCATAATAAGTGTTCCGGCTAAGGATAGTATAGTTTCAAATTCCATTATTCATTGGCTTTGAAACGAATATAATTATAAAAACTAACTATTTGATTTCGCGTTCGAGTTGCTCTATTTTTAGCCATACATCCGAAGCATGAGAGGTTAATAAAGACTTAAAATGAACACTTGAGTAGGGGAGTTTGTAAATTTTATTCATCAGATGATTATGATATTTCTTTAATCTGATAACCTCTTCCATAGATATCACAAGTATTGATTAAACGCAAATATCAAATGATTACTTTATCTAAACATTAACTAATTTTAAAACAAATCTTAAAAATAGATTAACCTAAAATTTTTTGAGTTATTAAGAATAATAGCAGGAAAAGGAATTTTGATGATATCGAATGGAAGGAGAAATTTCCCAATTATGGGATGATTGTTCTTAATCTTTGATGTGTTCAAGTCCAAGCTAAAAATAAATTGAGAAGTTCTTCTTAGGTTATTGCATTCACTTATTGCGCAATTACAAGATGTAATTTCTGGGTTATTATGTCCTCCGGTAAAACCGTCTACACTGTATCCAAAGGCAAAATTCACATAATCAAAAATTTTAATTTTTTTATTACTCAATTCATTATAGTTGAATGTGACCCAATACGTTTGTCCATTGTAGTCTTTGAAAATTTGTTGTAGTCTATTTTCACCTAGCAAGGAGGGTCTACATGTTGCATATGCTGTTTTAGTGGAGGAAAACTTGATTTTAAAGGGCTGACTCTTGAGTTTAGATTCTTGAATGCTGTAAAGGAATGTCCCAAGTCCATTCCCAATAACATCATAAATGGAAAAGCCCCACTCTGTTGAGTATCCGTCTAATAATTCAACTCCTAGCATGTAACCAAAAGTGTAAATAGAGCTTTTTAAAAGAGGGTTTTTGATGTGATTTTTTTCGAACAAAGTGTGGCTAACTTTATTGAGATGATAAGACGTACATGCATGACCTACTTTATCCATTCCGTTCCATTCTTTAAGATCATCAAAAAAATGAAAATCTGATCTTGCGTAATTTTTATACCATACTTCATTGATGCCAACTAATGAAATAATAGCTGCTGATGGAACACCAATATTGATGACTTTTTTTATTGTGTTGGTTGAATCCTTTAGAGATTTGGCATATAATGGGTTTTTGCAAAGAAAAAATAAGACTGTTATTAGAAAAAAGGATCTAATCATATTATTCTTTCATCCAAATCATTCTTGCGAAGGCAGCGTGTTGCAACCCCCAACGGTTTAGGTTAACTGAGAAATTTGATTGAGCAAAATAGCCCTGATATCCAAATGATACCATAATGTTTTCTGCCATATCCAAAGTAAGTATGAGTCCACTTCCTCCACCAAACCCAAAGCCTCCAGGGTTGTTGTTTCCAGTTGTATTATTGAGGTTGGCAGGTATATGATTTACGTTATGAGCTTGATTGACACCATCTAAATATATTTCATTATTGATCAATTTGACCTGATTAAGTTGGAATTCAAAAGGAATGCCTAAGTGAAAATCCTCTTCATTGATAAAATCCAATACTAAACCTAGGTTAAATAAATTTCGTCTTTCTCTCCCCCTTATCGATATTATAACCGGAGATGTGAAATTAGCATCACCAGGGCTGTATATTGCATCAATGACTTGAGATGTGCCAGTAACGTTGATATCCGCCAAATTGTAATCTAAGTAATATTTAAATTTAGGGTGATGCTTTCCTAAATGTAGTCCAACTAAAAAACTAGGGCTGTAGCTCATTTCTGCTGGGACAGCAGCATTGTCAATCACCCAATTTCCCATTCCTCCAAACTGAGTATCAAGGAAATTAATTCCCGATGTGTATTTGAAGTTCTGATTATTTCTATTCAACATACTTTCTAAAGATGTAGCCACATATGTATTGGCATCATAGAGAATACTCGTATTGTTATTGGCAATGTAGGTTCCAATATTAAATCCATACTCTAAATGATCCTTTTTGGCATAAAACTGACAAACAGCATTCGTTGAAAAAGTTATCAGGAAATAAACAGTTAAAAATCTCATTTAATATTGTATTAATTGGTCTATTTTTTCTTCTAATTCTGATAAAGGTAAGAATTGATTTTCTAATTCAACCGCAAATGGAACAGGTGTATCCATACTAGCACAGCGAAGAACAGGTGCATCTAAATCTTCAAAACAGTATTCGTTTATTAAAGCAGACAGTTCGCCCCCAATTCCACCTGTTAAACAATCTTCATGTAAAATAAGCACTTTGTTGGTCTTTTTAACGGTGTTAAATATGCTTTCGTTATCTAAGGGAAGAAGGGTTCTCAAATCTAAAATGTCAGCTTTAACGTTAAGCTTTTTTGTGGCGGCTTTAGCCCAATGAACACCCATGCCATACGTAATGATGGACAATTCTTGCCCTTCTTCTACCAGCTTTGCTTTACCAATTGGTGTAGTGTAGTAGTCGTTGCTTACCTCACCATTTAAGCTTCTGTAGAGTGCCTTATGTTCAAAAACCATAACAGGGTTTGGATCTTCTACAGCTGCTAGCAGTAGACCTTTAGCGTCAGAGGGGTTTGAAGGATATACAATTTTTAGCCCTGGAGTATGAAAAAACCAAGCTTCATTGCTTTGTGAGTGAAATGGACCGGCTCCAACTCCTGCCCCAGTAGGCATCCTAATTACCACATCTGCATTTTCACCCCATCGATAATGTAGTTTGGCCAAATTGTTTACGATTTGATTAAATCCAACGGTCACAAAATCAGCAAATTGCATCTCCATTATGGCTTTTTTACCTTTTATAGAAAGTCCAAGGGCTGCACCAACTATAGCAGATTCACACAATGGTGTATTTCTTACTCTGTCTTTTCCATATTTCTCCACCATACCTTCCGTGGCTTTGAAAACTCCTCCGTATTCCGCAATATCTTGTCCCATAATGACTAATTCAGGAAACTTATCTAGTGCTTGATCAATACCATTTTTTATGGCATCGATTAATCTTAATTCACTTTTGTTTTTGTGGTCCTTGATTTCGTTCAACTTTGCATATGGGGCATAGATATCTTTAATTTCTTCAGAACGATTTGGTGTTATTTTTGGTGCTCTTTCTGCTTTTTTCCATGCCTCATTAATTTTCTTTTTTAATTGAATTTTTATTTCTTCAATTTCAGACTTTTTAAGTAATTTTTCATTTAGTATCTTTAATTCAAAATGGGCAACGGGGTCCTTTTGACTCCATTGCTGTTGCAACCCTTCAGGATAATATTTAGTTCCCGAAGCCTCTTCGTGACCGCGCATTCTAAAAGAGATGGCTTCTACAAGAAAAGGTTCTGGTTTTACTTCTTGTTTTTCTTTAATTTTTTGAATAGCCATGTATACCTCATCTACTTTGTTGCCATCAACCTGCACTGTTTCCATTCCGTATCCAATACCCTTATCAATAAACTGTTTACAATTAAATTGTTCTTTTGATGGTGTCGATAATCCCCACTGATTATTTTCAATTACAAAGATTACAGGTAATTGCCATACGGATGCTACATTTAGTGCTTCATGAAAGTCACCTTCACTAGCTCCGCCATCACCTGAAAAAACAAGAACTGATCGATTGGTTTTTTCTAATTTTTCACCAAGGGCTATTCCGCAAGCTATTCCTAGCTGTGGACCTAAATGTGATATCATTCCCACAATTTTATGTGGAATTGAGCCAAAATGAAATGATCGATCTCTACCTTTAGTAAAACCGTCTAGCTTTCCTTGAAATTGACAAAATAGCTGGTATAAATCTACATTTCTGGAAGTAAAAACACCTAAATTTCTATGCATTGGCAGTATAAATTCGTCTTCATTCATAGCACATGTAGTGCCAACAGAAATGGCTTCTTGTCCAAATCCAGAAAACCATTTAGAAATTTTACCTTGTCTAAGTAGAATAAGCATTTTCTCTTCAATCAATCTAGGTAGAATTAGTTTTTTGTAGATGTCAATTACTTTGTTTTTTTCCATTGGATAAAGTGTGATAGAAAGTTACGAAAAGTGAAGATAGATCTGTTTTTTACATTAAAACCGGTCAAATGTATTAATATATGTTTGGTGAGTATTACTTAATACCTAAATTATTTGAAAAAAATAATAAATTAAAGTAAATTCGCAATCCTAATTTTAGAGTTTAATGACAAAAAAATTTATATTTTTTCTATTCCTTATTATCTTTACTTTTTTGTTCCAAAATCATGTTAAAGCTTCTCACTTAGCAGGCGGTGACTTCAAAGTAACTATGCTTAATAATGGGTCATCTTCTAGCACATATGATGTTCAGCTTAGGTTATACAGAGACGATGTGAATGGAATTTCTTTACCTACCCAAGTTACAATAGGTATTTATCAAATTGGAACGAATAATTTAGTCACTTGTAAAACACTTTATCAGACTAGTGCTTCTTTAGTTCCGCTTGGTGACCCGTGCTATACACCAGACCCGAACGTGGTAAGAATTGAAGAAAAAGTATATCAAACTATTAGCGCTGTTACTCTTCCAAACTTTACTTTTGGTTACTACCTCCAATATGATGTTTGTTGTAGGAATCAGTTGGCTACTAATCTTGCAACCCCAACAAGTGACGGAATTACAATTTTTGCGATTATACCTAACCCGGGATTAGGTCAAAATTCCACACCCGATTTTGGTAATTATCCAAATGATGCTTATTTCTGTGTCAACAACATTAAACAATTTACTTATCCTGTGACTGACCCAGATGGAGATCAGTTAGTTTATTCTTTAGTGGCACCCCTTGATGAAGGAGCTGGTTTTGGTACATGTAGCAATTCAGCCCCTGGTTCAGGCACTTACCCATTTTATCCAGATTGTGTTTTTTCGCCTGGATTTAATGCCACAAATATGATAGGAGGACCACCTAACTATCCTGCTATGTCCATAGATGCCAGTACGGGTGAAATCACTTCTGCACCAACACAGCAAGGTTTTTATGCTTTTGCGGTCAGGGTAGAAGAATATCGAAATGGAATAAAGATAGGTGAGGTGAGAAGAGAGCTACAGTATGCTGCATTACCATGTCAAATTAGTATACCGCCAACTCTCACATTAAATGACAGTTCTGCAGTCTCGTCAACTCAAAATATTAATACAGATTCAGTTAGTGTAGGAGTTTATGTTGATGATAGTATTTGTTTAGATTTAGAAATTGGGGTTAATGATCCCTCCGATTCATTATATGCATTATTGGTTTCTTCTGATTTTGATTTGTTAAATACTTATGTTGCTCCAATTCCATTTAATGTTTTGAGTCCAAATAATTCTTGCAATTATATTTTCAACATGTATGACTCATTTGGCGATGGTTGGAATGGTGCATCTGTAGATATTTCTGTAAACGGAATTATATCGCATTCTAATATTGGCAGTTCATTTACTACTGGTAGCTCTGCATCATATAATCTAGTAGTTTCAAATGGTGATATTATTTCCATTCCTAGTGGAAATTGGACAAGTGGTTCTTGGGATTCTGAAGTAAGCTGGGACATACAAGACCACAACGGAACCGTAATTGCTTCAGGCTGTCACCCTGCTTCATTTTCTTGTGTGTATAATCCTCCTGTAATAACAGTAACATGTCCAACATCGAGTACAACTCATGCTTATGCGAATTGGAATAACTCGGGAGATAGCTTGTTTTTTAATATTTCGCCCCTTACTCCATCTGGATTTATTGGAAATCTCGGAAATATTTATCTTAGATACTGTTGGATGCCGCCTTGCAATTTCTTGGGTGATACCTTGCAACTCGATTTAGATGCATATTCTGTTGATTGTTCTGGCTACAATCCAATTGAGGCTGATATATATGTGCATGTTGATCCGGTACCACAATCTACATCCATCGATGTTCCATCATTGGTGACTATCAGTTTAGATGATACCATGTGTATAGATTTGTTTGCACAGGATACCTTAAACCCAGATGATACACTATATATTCAACCCTTTTCAGGAAATTTTGACTTTCAGGGAACTTATGTAGTTCCACAACAAGACCTATCTGGTGGGTATTACTATCAAAACTTTAATGACTCAATTGGCAACACTGTTTACATGTATGGCTACAATTATGACTCAATTACAAATATTGTATATGCAGATTCATCAACTGTTGCTTTACGCTATTGCTGGGTCACTGATTGTGATTACATTTTTCAAGAAGAATTTGATTTATTGTATACAGCATACTCTTCTGTATGCGGATCTGATACCATACAAGCAAGTTCTCATGTTGAGGTAGAAATGCCTGTAGGTGTTGTTGAAGAAACTCCTAATACTTTTACGCCTAATGGAGATGGAGAAAACGATTTTTATCAATTAGCGGGGCAAAATGACCCTTGTTTTGATGTGATGAATATTAATATTTATAACAGATGGGGAAAACTTGTATTTACTTCTGATGACCCTAATTTTAGATGGGATGGAACTAATCTCAGGGGTAGAAAATGTGATACGGGTTCTTACTTAGTTATTATTG
>ENA-OSEY01001058-OSEY01001058.1-marine-metagenome-genome-assembly--contig:-NODE-1058-length-19494-cov-3.583200_pt1 | contig 19494 bp, 19 predicted proteins | sample MGYA00248465_ERZ534230 | MGnify/ENA primary metagenome ERZ534230 (study PRJEB26409, sample SAMN06344110) | marine metagenome | isolation source: Sea water from surface | place: Atlantic Ocean:Southern...
AATGTGTTAGCCAATCCATAAGCATTTCCTCCAAATGAATTGTAATCATTTTTGAAATCGCTCACACAATAACTTTCTTTAAAAAGGATATTTTTAGAAAGTTTTACGCCTGTGTGTTTCTCTAATCTAGAAACAATAAGATTAAAATAACGTTCTCTAATTTGAGTACTGTCATCAATATTAGTTGCAATGGGAATTAAAAAAAATCCATTTTCACAACCTTTAGGAGCAGTTTTTTTGAAAGTCTTTGATGTAAAGTTAGCATAGAAAAGAGGTTCTTCCGGCCACTGCGGTTTGTCATAAATACTTTTCGCATGCTTATCAAAATCTGTGTCAAAAAATAAATTATGATGTTCAACATTTGGAATCTTTGTGTCAAATCCAACATAAAATAATAGTGAAGATGGAGCCCAAGTCCTACTTTTCCAATATTTTGATGAGTATTGTCTATTTACTCTGGGAATTAATGACTCAGTGTGTGCGTAGTCTGCTCCAGAAACAACTATGTCACATGAAAAAAAATTCCCATTAAGATATATTCCATTAACCTCGTTGCTATTAACAACTATCGAATCTATGTTTGAGTCGGTTTTATATTTAACTCCAAGTGACTTTCCTAAATCAACCATTGCATTAACTAAATCATAAAATCCATTTTTTGGTTGCCATGTTCCTAGTCCGAAATCTGCATAATTCATAAAATTGTAAAAAGCTGGAGTATTACTCGGCTTAGCACCTAAAAATAGTACAGGGAATTTCAGTATTGACCTTAGCTTTTCATTTTTAAAAAGGCCATTAACTTGCTTATTTATGTTGGTTAAAAATAGGTTGAATTTTAAAATTGTCTTTGTGTTAATTAATTCTAATATTGAAAAACCCGGCATTTTATACAGCATGTCTTTGACAGCTAATTCATAATTGTCCTTAGCTTGCTCCAAAAATTTTCTTAATTTACTTCCACTTCCTTTCTCAATATTTTCAAAGGTTTCTGTGATTTTATTTACATCAGAGCTGATCAATACTGATTCGTTATTTTTAAAAAAAACCTTGTACCCAGGATCCAATTTTTTTATTTCATACAAGTCACTTGATTTTTTATTAAAATCTTCAAAAAATCTATCAAAAACATCGGGCATCCAATACCAACTTGGCCCCATGTCAAAAGTGTATCCATTTGTTTTAAATTGCCTGGCTCTACCTCCAAAACTGTCATTTTTTTCAAAGATTGAAACATCAAAACCATATTTTGCAAGATAGCAGGCCGCTGACAGGGAAGAAAACCCGGAACCAATGATGAAGACTTTTTTTTTCAAAATATATTAGTGCACACGAGAGGACTCGAACCTCCAAGGGATATTTCCCACTAGGCCCTCAACCTAGCGCGTCTACCAGTTCCGCCACGTGCGCTAGAATTGTGACCTGGCTGGGGCTCGAACCCAGGACCCTCTCCTTAAAAGGGAGATGCTCTACCAACTGAGCTACCAGGTCTGATTTTAACGCTTGCAAATATAGGACCAATAATATCATTTTTCAAAGATAATTTCCTTTAAATTTGCCATTCATGCAACAAGATGTTTTAAAAAAAATAAACCAGCCACTGATCCTGATGGGTTACATGGGTTCAGGTAAAACAAGTATTGGAAAAAAAATATCAAAAATTTTAAATGTAAATTTTTTTGATCTTGATGAATTAATTGAGAAAAAATACAATAAAAGTGTGAAAAACATTTTTAATGATTTTGGTGAAATTCATTTTAGAAAAAAAGAAAGAGAAGTTCTTGAAAAAATTATAAGCAAGAAAAAATTTTTTGTTTTGTCATTGGGAGGAGGCACTCCTTGTTATTTTGATAACATTGACCTCATTGCTGAAAAAACAGATTTAACCTTTTTTTTGAGACCAAATGTTAAGCAGTTGTCAAAAAAATTATTTGAGAAAAAATCAAAACGTCCACTCATAAAAGATGTTAAAACAGAAAAAAAAATGATTGAATTTGTTTCAAAACATATGTTGGAAAGAATAAATTATTACAAAATGGCCAAATATCATGTAACTTATGATTTAAACGACAAAATGGATGCATGCAAAAAAATTATTGGAATCCTAAACAAGAACAGCCTTTAGTTTTTTGTCCCTAGATATCACTTTAACCGTATCTTCAAAGTTAGTTGATAATGAAAAACCTTTTATGTCAACATTGACTGGATATTTCTTGTGATCTCTATCAATCAAGACAATGGTTTTAATACTTTCACAACCAATATTAAAAAAATAGTTTACAGACTTAAATAGTGTCTTTCCAGTATTCAAAACATCGTCAATTATGAACACAGTACAATTTTTGGGAATTTTATAGTCAAATAGTATTTTTTTATTATCAATATCTTTTTGAATTTTTATTGGATATAGTTTTATGTCTTTTTTTGAAAAAAGAGTTATTTGTTTTTTAATTATTTCAGCAATTTCAAAACCTTTTTCTTTAATGCCAATAAGTATTATTTGATTTAATTGATCACTCTCCTCAATAATTTGACAAGAAAGACGATTACAAATTCTCAAAATTTTATTATTATCTAATATCATAAACAGTCAAAATCAATATAACAAAAATATTAAGAAAATTGTATCTTGCATCCGATTTGAAATATAAATTTACTTTGAAAATTCTCAAATATTTTTCTCTTACTACAGTTTTAATTTTATGTTTTATTTCATGTAAAAAAGATGATGATGGTTCTGTAGATTCAATTCCAGCTAATGATTATACTGAACAGCACATAATTGAAAATGACTCTATCATCGATTTTATGCAAAACCATTTTTACAATTATGAGGATTTCTCAAATTTAGCAACTGGTGATGGACCTGAGTTAATAATAGACTCAATCAAGGGTGACAATATTGATAAAATATCTATATATGATCAAGTTTCTAGTTTAGACATAAATGTGAAAGATTCTGATGGTAATTTATTTCCACATACTGCTTACTATGTCATAATAAGGGAAGGTATTGGTGATAACCCAACCGTTGCAGATTCGGTTTTTGTTAAGTATAAAGGCATGCTACTAAACAAAGATGTATTTGATCAGAGAAATGCTCCAATTTGGTTACAGGCCAAAGATGTTGTTCGTGGTTTCCAAGAATTTGTTCCGCTGTTAAAAAAAGGCAATATTAATACAAACTCAGACGGGACTTACAATTTCACAAATTTTGGAATAGGCTTTGTGATCATGCCCTCTGGTTTAGGGTATTATAACGGAGGAACTTCAAATATTCCTCAATATTCCCCATTAATATTTCAGGTTCAAATGATGACACTAAACAGAACGGACCATGATAATGATACTGTGTTGACAATTTTAGAAGATCTTGACGGAGATAGTAATTTCGATAATGATGACACAGACTCTGATACCATTCCTGACTATCAGGACCCTGATGACGATAATGATGGTATCTTAACAAAAGATGAGTATGATGTTGATGGTGACGGGGTTGCAGATGATAGTGACGGTGATGGTATCCCTGATTATTTGGATAACGAATAAATTATTTTCTCTTTAGAACTTTTTCACAGCTATCAATAATAGATTCTTTTGATAAGCCGTATTTTTTCATTAAATCAGATGGTTTACCAGATTCCCCAAACTGATCATTAACTCCAACAAACTCCATTGGAACTAGTTTGTTTTTGACAATCAAAGATGCCACTGACTCACCTAATCCACCTATGGTGTTATGTTCTTCTGCACTTACAACACAACCTGTTTTTTCAATAGACTTTAGAATAATTTCTTCATCAAGTGGTTTTATGGTATGAATATTAATAACTTCTGCTGAAATTCCTTTCTCTTTTAATAAATCTGCAGACTCAATTGAATGCCAAACTAGATGACCTGTACATACTATTGTGACATCACTCCCCTCAACTAATCTAATTCCTTTTCCAATCTCAAAATTTTGATTCTCAGGTGTAAAATTTGGTACTTTCGGCCTTCCAAACCTTAGGTAAACTGGCCCATTGTATTTTGATATTTCAATAGTTGCTGCTTTTGTTTGATTAAAATCACAAGGGTTGATAACAACCATTCCTGGAAGCATTTTCATCATTCCGATGTCCTCCAAAATCTGATGAGTCGCACCATCCTCACCAAGTGTGATACCAGCGTGTGAGGCACATATTTTAACATTTTTATTAGAGTAAGCAACCGATTGTCTTATTTGATCATATACTCTTCCTGTTGAAAAATTGGCAAAAGTGCCTGTATAAGGAATTTTTTTTCCAATTGTCATTCCTGCAGCAATCCCAATCATATTTGCTTCTGCAATTCCAATTTGAAAAAATCTATTTGGATATTTATTTTTAAAATCATTCATTTTTAATGAACCAGTCAAGTCTGCACAGAGAGCAACAATATCTTTATTTTTAGATGCAGCCTCAACTAAACCAACACCAAATCCAGACCTTGTGTCATTATTTCCATAGTTTTTAAATCCAAACATTATTTAATAATCTTTTAGTGTTTCTGGGTTTTGGTTCAAAGCAGTTTCAAGTTCTTTATCATTTGGAGCTACACCGTGCCATTTATGGGTTCCCATCATATAATCTACACCATTACCCATTACAGTTTTCATGATTATAACAATAGGCTTTCCATTGAAGCATTTATTTTTGGCATACTTTAGTGCCTGGCTTACATCATCCAAATCATTTCCATTTTCTAAATTAATTGTTAACCAACCAAAACTTTTAAATTTTGATTCAATATCACCCAAATCTAAAACGTCTTTTAAATCTCCATCAATTTGTTTATTATTATTATCAATGGTACAAATCAAATTATCTACTTTATTTGCAGCTGCATACATTATAGCTTCCCAGTTTTGTCCCTCTTGTAACTCGCCGTCACCGTGAAGGCTATATATTATATTTTTTTCTCCATTCATTTTTTTTGAAAGTGCTGCACCTATAGCGACAGACATGCCCTGACCAAGAGAACCACTAGCTATTCTAACACCTGGTAGTCCTTCATGAGTTGTAGGATGTCCCTGTAATCTAGAATTTATGTTTCTGAAAGTCGACAGTTCTTCAATTGGAAAATAACCAGCTCTTGCTAGTGTACTGTAGAAGACTGGTGAAATATGACCATTTGATAGAAAAAAGATATCTTCATCAAAACCATTCATTTCAAATTCATTTTTTCTTTTCATTATTTCAAAGAATAAAACAACAAAAAACTCTGTACAACCTAGTGAACCACCAGGGTGACCTGAATTGTTTGAATGTACCATTCTCACAATGTCTCTTCTGATTTGAAAAACTAGTTTTTGGCTACTTGTCATAATTTGAAAATACTGAACTTTAATTTGTTAAAAGCAAATCTTTATCAAACTTATTAACTTTTGTGATATTATATATTAATATATTTGAAAAGTGCATTTTAAAATTATAAAAAAAGATACAAAAACCAGAGCAAGGATAGCAGAAATCACCCTTAATGGTCGAAAAATTGAAACCCCAATTTTTATGCCTGTTGCAACTTCAGCAGCGATAAAAGGTTTGCATGGAAAAGACTTGGTTGATGCATCTGATCCACAAATAATACTGGCTAATACATATCACCTGTATCTTCGACCGGGACATGATATAATAAAAAATTCGGGAGGTATTCACAATTTTATGTCATGGGATAGAAATGTTTTGACAGACAGCGGAGGATATCAAGTTTATTCTCTTTCAAAGAATAGAAAAATTGAGGAGGATGGTGTTCAATTTAAATCTCATATTGATGGCTCTTACCATTTTTTTAGCCCTGAAAAAGCAATTCAAATTCAAAAAAGCATTGGTGCAGATATAATCATGGCATTTGATGAGTGTACGCCATATCCTTGTGATAAAAATTATGCTAGAAAATCAATGAATCTAACACATAGGTGGCTTCAAAGATGCATTAAAGAATTTAAACATGGTGAAAATAATAATTTACGAGAACAGTTTTTATTCCCAATTGTTCAAGGTAGTGTATATGCAGATTTGCGAAGTGAATCTGCAGAGTTTGTTTCATCAATGGACCTACCAGGAAATGCAATAGGTGGTCTTTCAGTGGGTGAACCTCACGATTTAATGTATGAAATGTGTGAAACGGTATGCGATAAACTACCTGAAAGTAAGCCAAGATATTTGATGGGTGTTGGAACACCAACAAATATTTTAGAAAATATATCTTTGGGTGTAGATATGTTTGATTGTGTGATGCCAACTAGAAATGCCAGGAATGGAATGCTTTTCACATCTGAGGGAAAAATTAACATTAAAAATGAAAAATGGAAGAGTGATTTTTCCCAAATTGACACCAATGGATTGACCTTCGTTGATAGTAAGTATTCAAAAGCATATTTACGTCATCTTTTTTCAATCAATGAAAATTTAGGTAAACAAATTGCTACAATACATAATTTAGGTTTTTACAGTTGGCTTATAAAAAAAACAAAAGAAAAAATTTTGGATGGAGATTTTGATAATTGGAAAAATACTATGGTAAAAAAACTGGACAATAAATTATAATGAAGATTCTTGACCAATACATAATCAAACAGTTTTTGAAGTCATTTTTTTTCATGTTTCTTCTTTTTATTCCAATAGGGATACTGGTTGATGTTTCTGAAAAAATTGATAAGTTCAAAGAGCATGACTTAGGATTTTACGAAGTTTTTAATTACTACTTAGATTTCATTTGGTATTATGGTTATTTTTTATTTCCAATTTTTGTTTTTTTGGCTGTAATTTGGTTTACCTCAAAATTGTCAACAAATTCTGAAGTTGTTGCAATATTAAGCTCTGGCGTCTCTTTCAGAAGATATTTACACCCATTCATTCTAACATCAATTTTTATTGCGATTTTATCTCTTTTTTCTGGAATGTTTATAATTCCAGAAAAAAATAAAAGTTTTACAATTTTTCAAAATAAATATTTAAGTAAAAAAAATAATAACAATTCTCTTAAATCTGTTTACAAACAAATATCTGAAGATGAATTTTTGTATGTTAGTTCATATAATAAAACAAGAAATCAAGCATATAATTTTTCTATTGAAAAGTTTAATGGTAATAGACTGGAAGAAAAAATAATTGCAAGAAATATAAGGTGGATTGAAAAAGACAGTTTATTTAGACTAACAGACTATTTTAAAAGAACATTCAAAAATCAAGCTGAGCAAATTGAAAGTAAAAGGATTTTTGATACTGTTATGAATTTCAAAATTTCAGATTTAGAAATTATAAATTATCAAGCTAAGACATTAAATTTTTTTGAGTTAAACAGATTTATTGAAAGTGAGAGAAAAAGTGGATCTCCACTTTTAAATAGCCATATATTAGAAAAGAATAAGAGGATTACCATACCAATCTCTGTTATAATTTTGACAATATTAGCTGTAGCAGTTGCATCCTTTAAAAAAAGAGGAGGTATTGGTTTAAATTTAGCACTTGGAATATCACTGGCTTTCGTTTTTGTTTTCTTTGATAAGTTTTTTTCAGTCTTAGTAACGGAGTCAAATCTAGATCCATATCTTGGAGCTTGGATTCCGAATATAATTTTTGCATTTGTTACTGCATATATTGTTAAATTATCATTAAAATAAAGTTTCTTAATGTATATTTATCACTATGGAATACCTAGATTTTGAGTTGCCTTTAAAAGATTTAAACGACCAATTAGAAAATTGTAAAAAGTTAGGTAGTGATGGTAAAGTTGATGTTAAAGATACATTGCAGGAAATCAAATCTAAATTGCTTTTAAGGAAAAAAGAAATTTATGGGTCATTGACTCCTTGGCAGAGAGTTCAGCTTTCCAGACACCCATCACGACCTTATACACTTGATTACTTAGTTAATATGACTAATAATAATTTTTTAGAGCTTCATGGAGATAGAAATATTTCAGATGATAAAGCTATGATTGGTGGCCTTGGTAAATTAGATAATCAAACTTTTATGTTTGTAGGTCAGCAAAAAGGTAATAATATTAAAAGCAGACAATATAGAAACTTTGGAATGGCAAATCCAGAGGGCTACAGAAAAGCACTCAGATTGATGAAGTTAGCTGAAAAATTTTCTATACCTATTGTTGCTCTAATTGACACGCCTGGAGCTTATCCTGGAATTGAAGCCGAAGAAAAGGGACAAGCTGAAGCCATAGCAAGAAATCTTTACGAAATGTTTAAAATAAGAACTCAAATTATTGTGGTTATAATTGGAGAGGGGGCCTCAGGTGGTGCTTTGGGAATCGGAGTAGGTGATAAAATTATGATGCTAGAAAACACATGGTATTCTGTAATTTCTCCTGAATCATGTTCTTCAATTTTATGGAGGAGCTGGGATCACAAAGAACAAGCTGCTGAAGCACTAAAGTTAACACCTGAAGACATGAAAAAAAATAAACTAATTGATAAAATAATAAAAGAACCTCTTGGAGGAGCGCATCAAAATCCTGAAAAAATATATACTTCACTAAAAAAGGAAATTTTAAAAACATTTTTTAACCTAAAAAAACAAAGTATTTCTAAATTACTTGAAAATAGAATGTTAAGGTTTACTGAAATGGGTGTATACAGTGATTAATCTTCCCTTATTAACAATTTTTGAATAATTATCAACAAAATTCTGTTCGTTTAATTTAGTTTAATATTTAACATTTCATTTTTAATTTTTTTATGTTAGAAGTATGAAAAGAGTTTCTAATATTAATGCTGATCAATATGGTGAAAAATCCTCAGTTTTTTCTTTACAGAAAGGTAAGCTTCCACCACAAGCAGTAGATTTAGAGGAAGTAGTATTAGGAGCAATGATGATTGATAAAAAAGGTGTTGATGAAGTTATTGACATTCTCCAACCTGAAGCTTTCTACAAAGAAAGTCACCAACTAATTTTTAATGCAATTATTTCTCTATTTGAAAAACAAGAACCTATTGACATCAAGACCGTTTCTTTTCAGCTAAAAAAAGATGGAAATTTAAATTCAGTGGGGGGGGACTATTATTTAATTGAATTATCCCAAAAGGTATCATCTTCAGCTCATATAGAATTTCACTCTAGAATTATATTACAGAAATTTATTCAAAGAAAGCTTATTTCCATTTCTAACGATATTATTGAAGATTCATATGATGAAACCTCTGATGTTTTTGATTTGCTTGATAAAGCTGAGTCCAAAATTTATGATATTTCACAACGAAATTTGAAAAAAAATACTCAGTCAGCTGAAGATTTGGTATTAGCGGCCAAGAAAAAAATTGAAGAAATTTCCAAAAAAGAAGGTTTAAGTGGAATAGCTTCTGGATTTGGAGAAATTGATAGATTAACCTCAGGATGGCAACCCAGTGATTTAATAATTGTTGCAGCCAGACCGGGAATGGGTAAAACTGCATTTACATTGTCAATGGCTAGAAATATTACTGTTGAAAACAATATTCCTGTAGCCTTTTTTTCTCTTGAAATGTCCGCAATTCAATTAATCACCCGATTAATATCTTCAGAAACGGGCCTTAACTCCGAAAAATTAAGAACAGGTAAATTGGAAAAGTTTGAGTGGCAATTATTAAATGTAAAAGTTACCAATCTTGAAAATGCGCCACTTTATATTGATGATACCCCATCTTTGTCAATTTTTGAGCTCAGGGCCAAAGCTAGAAGATTATCTTCTCAATATGGTATTAAATTAATAGTTGTGGACTACCTTCAGCTAATGACTTTGGGTTCAAGTCAGAAATCGGGAAATCGGGAGCAAGAAATATCAACAATTTCAAGAAATCTAAAAGCACTAGCTAAAGAACTTGATATTCCAATTATAGCTCTTTCTCAATTGTCACGAGCAGTTGAATTAAGAGGCGGTACAAAACGACCTATATTGTCTGATTTGAGAGAATCAGGAGCCATAGAGCAAGATGCAGATATTGTTTCATTTTTGTATAGACCTGAGTATTATAAAATTGATGAATGGGATGATGAAGAACGCTCTCCAGCTCTTGGTCAAGCAGAATTTATTGTTGCTAAACACAGAAATGGTGGTCTGAGTTCTATAAAACTTAAGTTTATTAATTCTCTTGGGAAATTTGAAAATCTTTCAGCTTTTGAAAATCCTTTTGAATATCAGTCAAAAATTAATTCGGATAAAAAAGTAAATCCTGACCAAGCTTTTGAAAGTGGATCATACAGGTCAGATGAAGAGGAAGATTTATTTTAAACTCTTAATCAAATTAGAAAATTTATCAGAATCATTCATAGCCATGTCAGCTAATACCTTTCTGTTAATATCTATTTTATTTTCTTTTAATTTGTGAATTAATTCAGAGTAGGATAATCCATTTTGTCGTGCAGCAGCATTAATTCTAAGAATCCACAATGATCTGAAACTTCTTTTTTTATTCCTTCGATCTCTGTAGGCATAAGTCAATGCTTTTTCTACAGCATTTTTAGCTACTGTATAAACATTTTTTCTTCTCCCAAAATAGCCCTTGGCTTCTTTGAGAATTTTTTTTCTCCTATTTCTGGATGCAACTGAGTTTACCGATCTTGCCATATTTTATTTTTTTTTGACGGAGGTGTTTTAATAAAACTTAAACCTTTTGTCTGGTTAAACTATATTTATTTTAGTCTGAGTTGTTTTTTTATATTGTTTAAATCACTATCACTAACCAAGCCATCGTGAGTAAGTTTTAATTTTCTTTTCTTGGATTTTTTAGTTAAAATATGATTTTTAAAAGCATGTTTTCTTTTAATCTTACCACTTCCAGTTACTTTGAACCTTTTTTTGGCACTAGATTTAGTTTTCATTTTACTCATTTACTATTTCTTTACTTTTTTTGGGCTCACAAACATAATCATTTTTTTTCCTTCAAGCACGGGTAATTGCTCAACTTTTCCATATTCCTCTAACTCTTGAGCTAATTTCAATAATAAAATTTGTCCTTGCTCTTTAAAAATAATGGATCTTCCCTTGAAAAAAACAAATGCTTTAAGCTTAGCACCATCTTCCAAAAACTTTATCGCATGTTTTTTCTTAAACTCATAATCATGTATGTCTGTTTGAGGACCAAATCTAATCTCTTTAACAACAACTTTTTGAGTTTTGGCTTTTAGATATTTATCTCTTTTCTTTTGCTCATATAAAAATTTCTTGTAGTCCATAGCCTTACATACAGGCGGAAGAGCTTTTGGCGATATTTCAACTAAATCTGTTTCTAACTTCTTAGCGATTAAAAGAGCTTCACTAACTGAATATATTCCTACATCAACATTATCACCCACTAACCTGACTTCTTGTGCTGTAATCTCACCGTTTATTTTGTGAGGATTTTTTTTTATTATTCTTCCGGGTCTTCTCCCTCTTTTTCTTCTTAGTGCTATGGCTATATATTTAAGTTAATTTCTCGTGATTCATTTATTTTTTTTGAAATGTAAGCTGAAAGGGTGTCGAGCTTGAAGCTACCGACTAAGTTACCTCCTCGCAACCTGATGGTCACTTCATTTTTTTCTATTTCTTTATCACCTATAATACCCATTATATGAGTTTTTTTCTTCTCTGCTTCAAGAATTTTTTTACTAACTGTTTCATTTCTAAAATCAGCAGATGCGCGAATTTCGTCTTTTTCTAATAAATTTAAAACTTTTTCTGTGTAATTTCGATGCTTTTCACCTACAGATATCAGGGTTATTTGATTTGTTGATAGCCAAAGAGGAAAAACACCAGCAGTATGTTCAATTAATATAGCAATAAATCTTTCCAGGCTGCCAAAGGGTGCTCTGTGAATCATAACTGGTCTTTCATCTTCATTGTTTTTATTTTTAAAAGTAAGGTCAAACCTTTCCGGTAAGTTATAATCAACTTGAATTGTACCTAGTTGCCATTCTCTATTTAAAGCATCTTTAACCATAAAATCGAGTTTGGGACCATAAAATGCCGCCTCACCATATTCAGTTCTATAATTAAGATTTTTTGATTTTGCAGCTTCAAGTATAGCATTTTCAGCAAGATTCCAAACTTCGTCAGAGCCTATATACTTATCCGTATTTTCTACATCTCTCAGTGAGATTTGGGCAGTAAATTCTTCAAAACCAAGTGATTTAAATACATAAAGAACTAGATCAATTACTTTAATAAATTCATCTAATAATTGATCTTGAGTACAGAAAATATGTGCATCATCTTGGGTAAATCCCCTAACTCTAGTCAGTCCATGTAATTCTCCACTTTGTTCATAACGATATACTGTTCCAAACTCTGCATACCTAACTGGTAGGTCTTTATAACTCCATTTTCGAGAACTATAAATTTCACAATGATGTGGACAGTTCATCGGTTTTAATAAAAACTCTTCATCTTCTTTGGGAGTTTTGATTGGAAAAAATGTGCTCTCCCCATACTTATCATAATGTCCAGATTGAACATATAATTTTTTATTACCAATGTGAGGGGTGATAACCATTTCATAACCAGCTTTTTTTTGTGCATCTTTTAAAAATCCCTCAAGTCGGGATCTAAGCTCAGTTCCTTCAGGCAACCATAGTGGAAGTCCCAAACCAACATTTTCTGAAAATGTGAATAAACCTAATTGTTTTCCTAAAACTCTATGATCTCTCTTTTTTGCCTCTTCAATTAACTGAAGATATTCCTTTAATAATTTTTCTTTTGGAAAGCTAATTCCATAAATTCTAGTGAGTTGTTTATTATTTTCATCACCTCTCCAGTATGCACCGGCAGTATTTAATAGTTTGACACTCTTTATAAATTTTGTTGATGGTATATGACCTCCTTTACATAAATCAGTAAAATTAGCATGATCACAAAAAGTTATTTTTTCATTACCGAGACCTTTTATTAATTCGCACTTATATTCATTTTTCTGTTTCTCGTAATAACTTAGCGCATCAGAATTTGAAATTTCTCTCATTTCGAAACAATGATCCTTTCTGGCCTCCTCAATCATTTTATTTTCAATTTTAGAAAAATCATTTTCAGAAAATGTAGAGTTTTGAAAATCTACATCATAATAAAAACCATTTTCAATGGGAGGTCCAATAGTTAATTTTGAATTAGGGTATAAATCAAGTATTACCTGTGCAAGTAGGTGTGCAGTTGAATGCCAAAAAGCCTTTTTCCCTTGTTTGTCATTCCATTTAAAAAATTTTATGTTGCCATCAGTAAAAAGTTTTGTTTTAGTTTCAATAATTTCATCATTATATTCTACACTCAAAATATCTCTAGCCAAAGAAGGACTAATTTTTTCGGCAATTTCAAATGGTGTTATTCCATCATCATAACTTAATTCATTGCCATCTGGAAATCTGACTTTAATCATCCTTGAAAATTATTGTTTTCTTCCTCAGATAAGCTTTTTACAATTGTCATTATACCTGAGTAGAGTAAATATACTGCCATTAAGCAAAAAATCGTCCCTAAAATTAAAACAAAATAATAAAACTCGTGGCCTTCGTTTTTAAAAGCAGAGAATACAATTGTTGGACCCAAAAACATAAAGAATAAACTTAATATCAGTCGATTTAAACCTCTAGCCATATAATTTTTTTCAAATCTTTTTTAAATTACTTCTCAAAAGTATTATTAGTCCAATTAACATAAAAGGTATACTCAGCCACTGACCTGTAGTGAGTAACCCAAGATAATTTTCTATACCTCCTTGACTTTCTTTTACATATTCTACTACGAATCTTACCCCAAATAAGAAGATTAAGAAAAAGCCAAAAAAGAAACCTTTTTTATCCCGAAGTTTTGTTTTGTGATACAGTGTGTATAAAATTATGAAAAGAATTAAATAACCGAATGACTCATAAAGTTGGGCAGGATGTCGGGGCAATGTCTCAGATCTATTCAAAAAAATAACTCCAAAATTTGAATTTGTATAGTTGCCAACAATTTCAGAATTAAAAAAATTACCTATTCTAACTAACATTCCTCCAAATGCAACAACAATTACAAGCCTATCAAAAATCCATAATACAGACTCATATTTATATTTTATTTTATAAAGAATTATTGATAAAATGATTCCAATTGTAGCACCATGACTAGATAGACCTCTGTATCCAACAAAATTCCAACCGTTTTCATCGATTTTAATGGGTAAAAATATTTCTAATAAATTATTTTGAAAATATTCCCAGTTGTAAAAAAAAACTTCACCAAGTCTTGCTCCTATTAGAGTACCAAGAACCATGTGGACAAGAAAAGGATCCAATAGTTTCAGATCTTTATTTTCCTTGATATAAATTTTTTCCATTAGCTTATATCCAGCAAAAAAAGCTAACAAAAACATGAGGCTGTACCAATAAATTGTTACTGGTCCAAAGCTGATAATAGACTCGCTTAAATCATGTTCAAAAATTAATTTATCCATATTATTCAAATATAGTCTATTAAGGAACAGGGTCGAATCCACAATTTTTATTCCAAGGGTTGCATTTCAAAATTCGAATTGAAGCTAAATATAACCCTTTGACCAGCCCGTATTTTTTCAATGCCTCTATGGAATAATTGGAACATGAAGGTGAAAACTTACAATTACTTCCTAGGTATGGTGAAATCAGAATTTGATATAACCTAATAAATTTTATTAGAGGAAAAATTAAAACTCTTTTCATTTAACTATCCTCAATTTTTATGCCCAAGGAATTTAATTTTTCTCTAATTAAATCAGACATTTCGTAGTTTTTATTCTTTCTGCTAAAATCTCTAATTTCCAAAATTGTACTAATCAATTTATTGCTTTCTTCAATTTTTTCGTTTTCATTACCGTCAATTGAAAAACCTAGAATATCAACTAGAAATACCTGCATGTAATTTTTCAGTTCATTTATTGATTTTGTGGATATAAAATCCTTTTTCTTTTTTACATTCTCAATTATTCTAGAAATTTCAAATAAATGTGAAATTAATTTAGGAGAATTAAAATCATCCAACATAGCATCATAACATTTTTTAATTATTGATTCATATTCAATATTTTCATTATTTGATGGATGCAAATTATCAATATCAAAGAAGCTTTGCATGAGTTTTTTATATCCTTTCTCAGCTGCTAACAATGATTCATTTGATAGGTCTAGTGTATTTCTGTAATGTGCTTGGTACATCAAAAACTTAACAACCATTGGTTCAAACCCTTTTTCAATCAATTCACTGTTTCCATTAAATAAATTTTCAGGTAGGATGAAATTTTCTGATGATTTTGACATTTTTTTTCCATTCAGGGTTAGCATATTAGTATGTACCCAAAAGTTTGCAGGGTTTTGATTGTACACTGCTTCAGACTGTGCTATTTCACAATCATGGTGTGGAAATTTTAAATCCATTCCTCCTCCGTGAATATCAAACTTTTTTCCTAAATATTTGTGACTCATGGCAGAACATTCAATATGCCATCCAGGGAAACCATAGCCCCATGGTGATTTCCATTTCATAATGTGTGATGAAGTGGCATTCTTCCAGAGTGCAAAGTCTTGAGGATTCTTTTTTTCATCAGATCCAAAGAGTTCACGTGATTCATTAATTATATCATCTAAATTTCTGTTACTAAGTTTTCCATACTTGAATTTCTCAGAAAACTTCATTAAGTCAAAATATACTGAGCCGTTTTTTTCGTACGCGAATCCATTTTCTATGATCATTTCAATCATTTCAATTTGTTCCAAGATATGTCCTGTTGCCGTTGGCTCAATGTTAGGAGGTGTCAAATTAAATTTATTCAACACATCTCTAAAATTGTTTGTATACTTTTGGACAACTTCCATTGGTTCAATTTTTTCAATCTTTGCTCTTTTTTGAATTTTATCTTCTTCACTTTCCTCAAGATGTCCAACATCTGTTATATTTCTAACATAACGCACATCATACCCAATGTGCTTTAAAAACCTAACAATTAAGTCGAATGATATGAATGTTCTACAATTTCCGAGATGAACCTTGTTGTAAACAGTTGGACCACATACATACATTCCAACTTTTAACGGATTAATTGTATTAAAATCTTCTTTTTTGGATGATAATGAGTTGTATATTTTTAAACTTTTGTGTGAAATTGACATCCGCTTTAACTATCGTTACGAATATAGTCCAAAAATTCTCTTTTTATTAGTTTGTCTTTAAATTTCCCTCCAAATTCACCCGTAACAGTGCTACAATCTATATGTCTGATTCCTCTTGAGTTTACACACATGTGCTTAGCATCTATAACACACGCAACGTCTTCAGTATTTAAAAATTCCTGTAATTTTCTTACTATTTGAATATTTAATCTTTCTTGAACTTGGGGTCGTCTTGCGTAGTAATCAACTATTCTATTCATTTTCGAAAGTCCTATTACATTTCCGTTTGAAAAGTACGCTACGTGGGCTTTTCCATAAATCGGCAATAAATGATGTTCACAGGTTGAGAAAACAGTAATGTTTTTTTCAACCAACATCTCCTCATACTTATATTTGTTTTCAAATGTTGACCCTTTTGGAAGGTTTTTTGGATTCAAACCACCAAAAAGTTCCTTAACATATGCTTTAGCTACTCTGAGTGGTGTACCTTTAAGGCTATCATCAGTCATATCCATTCCTAATGTGTGAAGAATTTCACCAACATTTTTCTCAATAATTTTAATTTTTTCATCGTCATTGATTTCGAAGGCATCATCTCTGAGTGGAGTTTCAATCGAAAAGTTTTTGTGATCTGAGTCAATTAGTTCTAGATCTTCAAGAAATTTATTGTACTTCATATATTTATTCAGGTTGCAAAGATAAAAAATTGATTTAGAAGATAATATTATATGTTAAAGTTGTTCTAAAATTATTGTTTTGGATCTGAGCTGTTTCTGTAAATCCTGTATCAAAAAACTGATAATTGTATTGTTTTTCAATTAATTGAAGACCTAAATCAAGTGTTGAGGAGCCAAAATCATAACCCAAACCTAGTGATGTTGAAGTAAAATAATTACTTGATACTTTGTAGGGGTTTTCTAATTTTTTAAACCCAGCTCTTAAACTAATACTATTCAATCGAAGTTCAGATCCTATTGAAAAATCTAGTGTGTTTTGTAGATTTTCACTAATGGTTCTATTGAGGGTAGCATACGAGTCTCCATAATCACTTTTAAAATTTCCATTTCTGTAATTATTTGATTGAATATCTATGCTGATTATGAACATGTTAGCAAAAATATTACTGGCTCCAAATATTAGTTTAGAAGGTGATACAAACTTATAATCATAAATATTTATAATGTCAGGGTCTACTATATCAACATAATTATTGCCATCAAGATCGACTGAATTTGTCTCAAGGGATTGTGTTAATTCCTCCTCAATATCGAAACTTGTGGGAGAATTGTAGCTAACTCCAAGTCTGAATGATTGTAATTTGTAAATCATTCCTAATTGAACAGAAAAACCTTTGCCTCTAGTTAATAACTCGTTTCGAAAGTCGATTAAAGTAATCGCTGAATCATTGTCAAAGTTATTTTCTAAATGCCTAAAGCTTTTTTTACTGTTGATCTCATAAATATTAAAATTTATTCCGAAATAAAAGTTTTCGCCATATTGAGCTGCTAGGTTTATACTTGATTTGTTATTACTTCCTTGGCTGTAGTAAAAATTATTAATATCTAAACCATTATTATATTTAGCAATTGAATAAAACGAATTATTTTGATTATCATAATCCAATAAGTATGATTGAAACCCTAAAAATGCTTGTTGAGATGAATATCCATAGTTTTGTCCAAGCCATCTGTAAACTCCATTGATTGTCTCATTAGAACCCACAGAAACATCGTTCACGTTATAACCTATTGAGTTGTTGAGAAAGAAGCGGTCAACTGAAAAACTAGATTTTCCTTTAATTAGTTGATCGAAATTATAATCGTTTGTATTTTGATTATTTATTCCAAAAGAAAACTTTCTAAACTTACCTTCCCCATAATTCTTGAATACATAGACAATGCCACCTTGAAAATTAAAATAATTTGAATTGACCGAGGATAAACTGTTGGAAAAACTAGACTGAACATCTTTATTATCACCATTTAGGGAAAATCCTAGTCTTGACAATTCAAAAACACTACTGGATGCCGGATTAATTGAAATTGCTGACAAGTTTCCACCCAAAGAGCTAAATGCTCCGCTCATTGATGAAAACCTAGCATTTCCATTATTGTTTTCAAATGTTAATGAAATCGCATCGTCAATATTTTGACCTTGTATTATTATACAGAAAAATAAAAAAAAAAGTCTGTAAATCATGCTTAATCTATAGTTCGACCAGATCTGGAGGAACTTGATGAAGATCTTCCGCTATTGGTAGAAATACCACTAGATGAGGATGAGCTGTAATTGTAGGACCTGCCGACAGAGGATGAAGAACTAGAACTTCTCGTTGACGGTGGATTTACCCAGTTGGAACTTGATCTCGACGTTGAATTTCTTGGTGAATTGACATTACCATTTCTTCCACTAAGACCCCAGGAATTATCATTATTATTTGTGTGAGGATCATTATAATATCTTCGAGACGGGGAGGATTTAAGTGAATTTTTTCCATTATCATTTATTATAAGCCCAGAATTTATATAATTTCTAAGGTTTTGGGACCCATTCATTTTCGATGTTCTGGGATCAAGGTACGATCTAATGTTTGAATTCGAATTTGTTTTAGAATTAACAATATTGTTCAGGGTCTCTCTTGTTTTATTGTAGTTTCTGACTCTCTCGGAATTTTCTGCATTCGAAGAACTACTTCTACCATCCGAATAAACAACTACGTTGGCAGAACTTCCTCTTCTGCCACGGTTGTAGGATACATTCGTATTATCCATGTAATTGTTATTGATATCATAACCATACAAATTTCCATTACCATACCATCCTTGACTACCCCATCTCCAAAAAGGATAGTGGTAACCGTGAGGAGAATTAAATGCGTAGTAGAAGTAAGGTGAGAAGTGGCCAAATCCCATGAACGGATACCATCCGCCATATCCATAGCCAAAATGGAATGGACTCATTCTAAATGGATAGTAATAACTGTAAAATGGATCGTAATATGAGAAATATGGGCTGTAAAAACGGCTTCTGTAATTGAATCTATTGTAATCAATTACATAATCAACACTGTTTGGAATATCACCCCAGCTTGGATTATTGTTGCTGTAGGCAATATCTTCAGAGCTTATTAAAAAAGAATCAAGATTTAATGAATCGTTTTGAGATAAATCGAGATCGTACTTATTAGCTTCATCACTAAAATAATTTTTAAAATAATCAGACTTGGGTTTCATGGTTTCAAGATTATTTTCATTTCCAGCGTAGATTCCATCGGATGAAACGAGAGATGAAGAGTCAAATGAACCACATGAAAAAATAACCAATAACACTATTGGTGATAAAAATTTAATATTTACATATAATTTTTTATTTTTCACGAGTTGTATTAAATTAT
>ENA-OSEY01001059-OSEY01001059.1-marine-metagenome-genome-assembly--contig:-NODE-1059-length-19482-cov-2.394795_pt1 | contig 19482 bp, 19 predicted proteins | sample MGYA00248465_ERZ534230 | MGnify/ENA primary metagenome ERZ534230 (study PRJEB26409, sample SAMN06344110) | marine metagenome | isolation source: Sea water from surface | place: Atlantic Ocean:Southern...
ACTTTATAGGCCAGATCAAAAAAAGGATTATAAAAAATACATTTAGAAACAATGTCTAAAACGAACGAAGAAGAGTCACTCTTTAGTGAACTTGGGAAATTTGAGGAACTCCAATCGCCTTTCCATCTTTTCCCGGTGCTCCATCGCGAACTGGAGAGCCTGAACCGTCTCAAGCGAAACCGGGAAAAATCGGTGCTGGTCTCCAGCGTCCTCAGCGGTCTTCATCTTGGGAATGATTCCCAGAACCAGGAAGAAACCCTTGATCTGAGCGGAACCCGTTTGGGAAACCATCTGGAGAACCCGGAAGCAAAACAGCTCTGCTCGAAATTGGCTTCAAATCCGATGGATTCCTCAAGCCGCCAGGAACTGTTGGGTATGTTGTTAGAACAAAGAGAAAGTGCGAATCTGCAAATGAGCCGGGACGGGTATCTGTTGTCCATGTTTGAGTTGGAGAGTCCTCAGCTTAATTCTGAAAAAATCAATACTGCACTATATTGCCAGGAACTTTACCTCATCAGGTTACATGAGAAACTGAGGGAGATGGCACTTAAATTCAGCCAGAAAGTTCAGGGGGACGGATCAGAAAAAGATAATGAACTGAGGGAAAAAGCCAACGAACTGAAGCAGGGAATCACCTACATCCAGAATTGCTCTTCGATCCTGAAAACAACGCCATTGACCAAAAAATTTGAACTGGATTTACGTCCTGGAAAGGTCGGTAAAAAAATATCGAACAAAGAGCTTTCAGAAGGATACGATCCTTTTAGCCGCAGGCTGAGTCACCTCCCACTGGTGGACATATCATTGAACCAGATGCTGGAAATCATGCGTCTTCTGGAAAGGAACAATCCCCTGGTGGGCTATCACCAATCCTTGAAACATGAAATCCTTGCCCGACTGGCTTTTGCCGATGCGCTTTTGACCAAAGATTCAAAAAAAGAAAGGGAAGGTGCGGATCAGTTTTCCAAGGCACTGATTGCAGTTCAACAGGCAATGGCATTGGTTGGATACGCCCCGAACCGTTCGGTTGAAATAGCTACCGTCGTCCGCTTCGGACAGATTGTTTACATGGTTGCGAAAATTTACCGTTTACATCAAATCCCTCTTCCGAAAGGACATCAGGAATTGATGAATAAAGCCGTTCGTGCGTTGCAAAAAGTTTCGGAAGATAAGAACGCGAAGATCATTCAACAGAATTTACTCAATTTCAAAGAACAATCCGGAAGCTGAAGTTCCACTTTTTATAAGCCTTTTTCCCAAAATGGGTTTGAATATTTCAGCCTAGTGAATGTGCAGCTTCACTCAATTCGCGAAGCTTCTTCAAACTCAGGTCTCTTCCCAAAATTCCAAGTCCGCAGTCAGGCGCCGCCATCAACCTGGAGGGTTCAATGTGTTCCAATGCCTGTTTGAGACGGGAACGGATTTCCTCGGCACTTTCAACCTGACTTTTTGCAATCGCGACAACTCCGAGTAAAACCGTGGTATTGCTGAATTCCTCAAGCAACTTGAGATCATTATGCCGGTGTGCGTCTTCAAGGGAAACAGCCATCACCGATGATTCATCCAGGGTTTTCGCAATTTTCCAGTAGGAGTCCAGAGGAGCTTTCGGATAATCTTCGACGTCGATTCGGTCAGGATACCCGCAGCACATGTGCACCGTCCGGGTGACTTCGGCAGGACAGTTGTGAAAAGCACGTTCCAGGTTTTCAATTCCAAATTCCAAAGCCCTTTCCGGGTAACGCGCAAATAACGGTTCATCGATCTGAATGTGTTGACAGCCGGCTTCGGCAAGATTCAGCACTTCCTGGTTGAGTGCAGCGGCGACGTCCTGGCCGAATGTTTTAAGGTCTCCGTAATAATCGTCTGCCAAAGTGTCAGCAACGGTCAAGGGACCAGGCATGGTGATCTTGACCGGATGCTCCGTGGCCTGTTGGGCGCGTTTCCAGTCCTCGGTGAGGAAAAGGTCCCTGGGTTTAACTGGGCCGCGAACCGTCGGCAATTTGGCCGTGTAATTACCTGTCCGAACTTGCCGTTCGGTGAGACCGACAAAGTCGATGTTTTCCAAATGTCGGCAATGGTAGTGGATATAATTTTCCCGGGCTATTTCTCCATCAGTGGGAATATCGATGCCTGCATTCACCTGATCCAAAACCGCCTCCCGGGTTCCTCGATTGAGAATTTCAATGGCTTCCTCTCCCATTGCATCCATGGCTTCGGCCCAACCGGAAGTGGGATCCGGGGTGTCCAAATCCTCAAACCAATCGGGTAAGTTCACGTAATCCGGTTTAGGGTAAGCGCCGATGCAGGTGGTCAATAATCCCATGGTGACTCTCCTTGAAGGGTTTTGAATTTCAGATTTAAGTGAAGTTTTTATTGAACGTCCATGCTCCGTAAACCGTTTACGATTTCGGTGTAAAACGGCATTTCCGGATTAAGCTGACCGTGTCTGATCAGGAAATCGAGCATGACCAGATTGCAATTGAGTTTGATCTCTTCGGTTTCCGCAATCAGAGTTTCGACTTTGCTGAAGCTTTTTTTGAAAAACGATTCCACTTCCCCATCCTTGTTGCAAGGCACGAAATCTTCAGGAAGGATCAGGTCATAACAAAAGAGCAGATCCCGTTTGATTCTTCCACGGTATTCCATGAACAGCGAAACTTGTCCGCAGGGTCGGGCTTTGCAGGCCAATTGTTCAGGAATTCCTGCTTCTTCAAAACATTCTCGGATCATCACCTGGTCGGCGGATATTCCTGCAGTCAGCCCGCCTGCTACAAGGTGATCCATTGCACCGGGATATTGCGGACGGTCTTTGGCACGCCTGGCCAGCCAGAGCAGTTTATTTTCAGGATCTCCAGCAATTCCGTTCAAATGCACGCCATAGCTGGTAATTCCGAATAGGGAAGCGGCAGCACGTTCCAAAAAGAAGACGGGTTCTGCGGCATAACGGCTTGAAACCCGGTACCATTCGTCACGCCAACCCGGAATCCGGCCCAGGGACTCCCATTCCTGAAGAACCTCCGCAACAGCCCTGGTTCTGGAGTCCGGGTTTTGCAGCCCTGGATGCAATGAAATGCTTTGTTCGTGGCATTCAAAAACCTCCGGTACCTGTTGGAACCAGGAAAGGCATTCAAGGGGAATCCAGCCAAGTGCCTGACTTTCACAATAGAAGGGAATGAAGTTTTTCAGGTTTTTCTGCTGGAACTGTCTCACGCGTTGGAGCAGTGCCTTTCCTCTTTCATGGAGCGGTGACTTTACATCAGAAGATCCTGTCAAAGTTTCGTTCATGTCTTTTTAGATTAAAAACAGGATAGTTTTAAATTTCCCGAAATTTATCCCGAAATGAAGGAAGATGCACTGCTGAAATGGTCGGGGTTATCCTGAATAAAGAGGAAGGCCGTTGATGCGTTTCAATCAGTCTTGAGCTTTTTCCAACTCAAGTCAGGCTTGAGAAAAAGGGATCGGAAAAGTTTAACTTCCGGTTTTTTAAATCCTCATATCACTTTCCATGCAAAGAAAATCCTCGGAATCAGTTCTGATTGATTTGGCCCGACAAAGTTTAGTTGAGTTTTTTACAGGCGGGGACAAGGAGGATCAGGAATTTCCGGTGGACGATGAAACCGTGAGTGGCGTTTTCGTCACCCTCAAACGCGATGGGATGCTTCGGGGATGTCGGGGGTGTGTCGAAGGAACCTACCCTCTCCGGAAAACCATTTGGGAGATTTCACGCAGCAGCGCCTTCGACGATCCGCGATTTAATCCCATGGAGCAGGAAGAATTGGAAGGTCTCGAAATTTCCATATCATTATTGGGAATGATGGAGCAGGTGAAGGTGGAAGATCCTTCACAGTTCCGGGAGAAGATTCAGCTCGGGAGAGACGGGATTTGCCTGCGTCTGAAAGGCAGTTCCGCACTTTTTCTTCCTGAAGTTGCCCCCGAGCAGGGTTGGAATGTGGAAACCACTCTTCGACAGCTATGTCGAAAAGCGGGACTTGAAGAAGAAGACTGGCGAAATCCTGAGACGGAAGTGCTGTGTTTCCGGACGAAACATCTTGAAGACTAAATGGTCCGGGATCATGGATTGCTGGGGCGGTAATAACTGACGGCTTTTGTGGCCCCAAGCAACAGCAGGAAATTTCCAACGATGGAAATCCATGCTGCCTGGTCGTAACTTCCGCTTAGACTTTCTGCAGCACCGAAAAGCAACGGACCGATTGCGCTGGCAAAAACCTGGGCTCCCATGAAAACCCCATTGATCTCTCCGAGATGTTTGCGTCCATAAAAGCGGGGCCAGGCGACAATCGAAAGACAACCCCAGAGCCCCCCCTGGATTCCGTACCCTGCGATGACCAGCCAACGTCCCCAAAGTTCTTCGTAGGCCAAAAGTCCCAAAGACCCTAATCCGAGGCATCCCACCAAGAGCATGAGCAGGTATTTCAGAGGCATCCGGTCACTGGCCCAGCCTGCAATGAAATGACTGACGACGCTGAAAACCGACATCGGCAGGAACACCGAGTAGGCATCAAAACGAGAAAGCCCAGCCAGATTGCCAATCGAACTGATATGGAACGTGAAGCCGGTGACGATCATTGAAGACGAGCACAAGCTCAAGCAGAAGATCCAGAAATTATAACTGCGCAGCGCTTCTGAAAGAGGAACTTCCCGCTCTGAGGTCAAGGGAGTTTCCTTGTCCGCTGAAGGAGTTTTCCCGTCCATCAGCAATCCGCAGTCCTCAGGCTGATTCCGGAAAAACAGCCAACCCAGCATCGCCATCCCAAAACCACAAACAAGTGCCATCAGAACCATGCTTCCGGGATAACCGAAACCATCGATCAGAGTGTTCATCATCAGGGGGGCTCCGGAAAAACTGAAGGCGACAAAAAGCCCGCTGATGCCGCTGGCCAATCCGCGTTTACGGTCAAACCATTTGGCTAGGGTATTCCTGCTGACCATCGACATGATGCCCTGTCCGAATTGGCGCAGCATGAGAAACGTGAGAATCATCAAAAAGAGACCGAGGGTGGTTCTCGGGATTCCGGGAACCAATAATTCAAGCTTCTTCAGCACCCAAACCGTCTCAGAAAATAACAACAGCGCAAGCCCGAGCCCTGTTCCCGCCAAGAAGATCATGACCCTTGAGCCCCAGAGATCATAAAGCCGTCCTGCCGTGGGCAGCAAAAGGCTGCTGAGGATCGTGCCGGTCATGTAGGCCATGCTGATTTCGAGTCGATTCAAGCCGGTGTGAAGGATCAAATAATCCGTGTAGACTCCAACCCCCATGGTCTGTCCGGGGATGCTCGACATGATCCCAACAGTGGTCACCACTAAAATCCACCAACCATAAAAAAATGGAAACCGGCTGGGCGCAAAAGGGAAGTCGGCTCGAACCAAAGATGAAATTTTCATCACAGAGATAAAAATAGGATAGGATCTGCTTCAGCAGATATACACGTTACCATCGGGGAAGAAGATGCGGGATTGGGAAACAGGGGTGATTCAGTAAGGACTCGAGGAATCATCCTGGGGACGGGTTCGCCAGCGTTTGTGCATCCAGAAATACTGTTCCGGATGACGGCGGATCATCTTCTCCAATCCCGCCAACATCTTCTGGGTCAGTTTCTTCAGGTCATCTTCCTGATTTCCTGTTTTCTGGAAATGAACTCTTTCAAAACGGAACTCGATCCGGTTTCGGATGTAGGGGCTGGTGAAAAGTAGAACCGGACTTTGTTGCATCAGATGAAAGGCTGCCGCGCCGGTATTGCTGGAAGCAGCCTGACCGAAAAAATCAACAAAGACTCCCTTTTTGCGTTCATCCTGGTCAACCAGCATTCCGACCACCCGATTTTGCTTGAGGGCATCCCAGATTCTCATCGTGGCATCAGAACCCTTTTCGATGGTTTCAATCTTCCACTGGCGTCGTGTTTGATTTTGAAGAAGATCGGTCAGGGGATTGGTCTGGGCACCGACATACATGGCGGTTGAAAAACCTTTTTCCGTCAACGCCGGGCATAGCGGTTCCCAGTTACCGAAATGGGCGCCGATCATCAACACTCCGCGTTTCTCTTTCAGTGCTTCTTCCAGCAATTCCAGGTTTTGAAAATGTACTTTTTCGTCAAGTTTTCCCTGCCAGGATCTCATCCTCAATACATCCATTGCGAATTCTGCTCCCCACTGGTAGCAGCCTTTTGCGATTTGCCTGCGCCGAGCGGGACTTAGTTCAGGCATGGCCCAGTCTAGGTTGGCTTCTACGACCTTCCGCCTCAGCCTGAAAATCCGGTAAAGGCTGAAAGCGAGCAAATTACGGAAACGACTGACGGATTGTTCTGAGGCCTGTTCCGACCATTTTTGGAGTAATTGAAAAGAGAATGATTCAAAACGGTAACGGAACCGGAAAGGGCGGGTTTTCTTTAGAAATTCGTGGATTGTTTTTTGTTCTCCAGAATTCTGTAACGATTCAGCTTTGACCGGGTTATCCTTTCTAGGAATCGAAACGGTTTTGCCATGCCCAGCCATACGTGGAAGCGGGAGTGGTTTTTTAGAAGGAATGACCGATTTCGAAATACTCGGAGCAGGTGTTTTTACATCAGGAATTTGTGATGTAGAGATTTTTGTGCTCTCCGGAAAAATCGGTTTTCCGTCCAAGGGATTCTCTGGAGAAACCGATTTTGCAGGCAGTGTTTCCAGACGGATTCCTCTGGGACTTTCATGGATTCCTTGAGACAGAAGTTGCAGCCGAAATTCCTCAAGCTTTTGCATCTGCTGCTGATGTTCGGATAACCGGATGCAGGTGTTCAAGAACACTTCATTCCCATCTTTTTGAAACACCTTGGGGAGTCCCCGGTGAAGCCGGATCAGTTCTCTGGAAATTCCAAACTGGACTTTGAGGTAAGACTCATGGGTTGCCGCCAGGGATTGTTCAAACCGGCTCATCGGAGCCTGATAGGTATTTTGGGAAACGTCCTTTTGCTCCATACAAATTCTTCAGACTGCGGGAGCCATCCTGTTGGAACGGAGAGAAACGGAAAAACAAAGAATCAGCGAAAAAGTACAAAGAAATCCGGCAAGCAGGAACGCGTGACTGAATTGGATTCCTGCGGCCCATCCCGCAAGCAGTGCACCGAAGGCACCGAGGCCATCCATCAGGGTGAAGGCAAACCCGAGGGTCGTGCCCTCCCGGCTTCCGGTGTACTCCACGGCAGCGGCCAGAACCGATGAGCGGATTCCCTCAAGCAGTCCGACACCGACCAATAGCAAGATGATGATCATCAACAGCAGTCCGAGGTTTTCCAGAATCGGAATCATGAAGGCGCAAACAGCCGCTATGGCAATGCCGAAAACGATCACCCTCCGTCGACCTGCACGGTCCGAGAGCCTTCCCATCACGGGCTGCATGAAAGCCCCGAATAGAACCATCATTCCAAAAGCAAAACCTGTCATCGCTGAACTCAATCCGTGAAATTCCCTGAGGTAGAGCGGGATCATGCTCATCAGTGCTACCAGCGACATGTGGTAACTGCTGATCAGGAAGATGATCAGCAGTCCCCTTTTTTGAGACCAGTTTTTCCAGAGAAGCTGAAAATCCTCCCTCGAAAAAGCCTTGCGCTGGGGTTGTTCCGGAACCCATTTCCGGATCTTGAGAAAAAGGAGTCCGACCAGCAAAGTTGGGAGGATGATCCAGTGCAGGGTCTCACGCCAGTCCATTGATGCCAATAGAAATCCCACAATCACCGGACCGACCACCGCAGAAAGCGTTCCCCCGATGGCATGGAATCCTAAAGCCTGCCCACGTTTTTGCGGATCAGATTGGACCAGGATGGCCGTCGCTAAAGGATGCCATGCGGCGTCACCGCATCCCGCCAAGGCAAACAGAAATGCCAGAGACCAGAATCCTGGAGCCCAGGAAGCGAGCAGGTAACCGAGTCCAACCCACCAGAAGGTGAGCATCAGCAGGTTCCCCCGGTTCCTGACAGAATCTGCCAGTAAACCGGAAGGGAAATAACCCAGTGCGCTGCCGAAACTGTGGAGGGTCAGCAGCAACCCGACTTCCATCGGGTTGAGATTCATTTCCAATGCGATGGCCGGAGCCAGAACAACCACTGAACAGGGGACAAAGTCGTTGGCAAAATGCCCCAGGGAGAACGGGAAATAAAGTGACCTGCGTGAAGTCTTCATCAGACTTGGGAAAATTTTAAATTTTGAAATGACCCCGACCAGGATCACGAGAAAGGAAGTTTAGTAAGCCAGGGTTAGGACGAATTCGTCAAAGAGCAATTCCCGAATCGGCCAGGGGTCTCCGCCAGGGACCTCCTCTTCGGGGAACAATTCATGGATTTTCTTGATCACTGCCACGCGCATTTCGTCTCTGCCTTCTTCCGAGTTTAGTTTTTCTCCTGTCAACCCGGGAAGAAATTCATTCAAAGCATCCTTGATCAGCGGCATCCTTGCATTGAGAAAGAATTTCGCCGGTTCATTACTCATCAACAGTTGAAGTCCGACCCTCAGGTTGTACTTCCCATCTGCGAGCATCACCGAATAGGAGCCCAATTGAAAAAAGACGGGGATTTCGACCGGTTCCAGGTCTTCCATCACCACTTCTTTTTTCACAGGTTCTTCCTCGACTTCCTCTTCTTCTCCTCCCAAAAGAAAAATTGCCAGTACGGCAATGATGATCACTACCAAAGCCGCTGCTCCGCCAATGATGATCAGTTTTTTCTTTTTTGGATCTAACCCGGCTTTGGGTTCTTCTGCCTTTTTTTCTTCTTCTTCTGCCATGCTGCTCTTTACCGCAAGGAATGCACCGTCAGGCTACACTTCCATAGGAGACTTGGCAAGGCATCATCCATCTGCTAACAGAAAATCATGGACTCAAAAAAGAATCCAAATTCGAGAAAATTGAAAAAATTCCAAAGAAAAATCGATCAATTTATTTAGGAAAAAACAGGGAATTGAGAAGAAATGCTCCCCTTAGATAAAGTCCAGAAAGACAAAATTTCTCCCTGGACTTTGAAAAGATGCCTAAAGTGAAATCTGAAGTCTGAAGGGTGGACGTATCACTCGGATTCCATCGCAAGTCCGTGACGGATTCTTTCGAGGTGAAATCCCGAACCGTCTCCTGCATCAAATGCCCGGTTCATGGGAGAAGGATCGAGTTTTTGGATCTCTCCTCCTGATGCAACAAAACGATGAATGGCATCATTGATTTGATGTCGATCGGGTGTTGGAAGTACCGATAATTTTTGTTTCATTTCACCAAAAATCATAGTTCAGTTTCTGTTAGATGTTAATCATTAGCTGTTGATCCCAGCTTGTGTTCATCAACACGGTAAAAACAAAAAAAGTATCTATTTCTTTCATTCTCCAGTTTTACCTCCTTTTTTTGAATGGATGAATCGTTAAACAAGTACCGCATTCCCTTGGAAATAAATTCAGATTCGATCCTGGGATTGGGTTCTTTTTAAACCAGGAAATGCAAACAAAGCATTTCCAAAACAATCCAGAAAATTTTCTAGGGAGATTAAGAAAAAAACTGTAAATCAGGGCAACAGACGTTGCTTGAGCTTTCTGTGGCATGGCGCCTCCATGGTGCCTATTGAAAAACGATTATTCCTCAATGAATAATCCCTATATCAGATCAATCTAATGTTTGATCTCAATAAGGAGTTTCTTAAATAAACCAAAATTTTTCATTAAAAATCTATATCAAATAATTTGTAAAACTACTTGATTCCGGTTGACAGGAAAAAACGGAAGAAACTTTGATGGGCAGGTATTTTTCATCCGAACTTCCATGTCAGGATCAATTTAAAGGAATCTATAAATGATTTTAATTAGAAATGCAAATATTTTTTCTCAATCATTTTGAATCTAGAAAAAATGATATTTTTTCATTTTGGTCAGGTTTTACTTTTTTGGGGTTTATCATTAGTCTTGGTTTTTTAAATTTCCGCTTCAGCATAAGGAGCGAATCCAAGGATCATGAAAGATTGAATTGAATGATAGATGAAGAGGATTTTTGTTTGATTAGGATGGAAAACTGAACGGAAGGGATTTGCGGGACTCACCTTTACTTCCCTGGATTCTGCTGACAGGAATTGCTTTTGGCTGGGGGCTGAATTGGGAAATCCTGAGAACCGGGGTTGAAGAAATACCTCCCTGGGTTTTTCGTGGAGCATCCTCATTCCCCGCAGGTTTGATCCTGCTGGTCATTGCCAAACTGGGAAAGCAGTCTCTCAGAATTGAACGCCGTGACTGGATGGCACTGTTCGTGGCTTCGTTACTGAACATGATGCTCTGGGGAGTTTTGATCCTCTACGGACTCACGCAGATGACAGGAGGACGTGCGGCGGTTCTTGCCTTCACGATGCCGGTTTGGGCGGCCCTTTCGGATTCAATGTTTTCCCGCAAACTCCCATCCAGACGGCTTTCTTTGGCTCTGCTTATCGGAACCGGGGGAGTGCTTCTGTTGTGGACTGGAGATCCTGAAACCCGGGCACTTAGCATATGGGGGCCTTTGATGGTGATTCTTGGCGGAGCATGCTGGGGTCTGGGAACTTCATTGGTCAAACGCCGGGGATTTCCGGTTTCTCCTTTGGTTTTGACCGGTTGGATGCAGGTGCTTGGTACCATCCCGATCCTGCTGGTGGCGGTGATCTGGGATTGGGAAAATATCGGTTCACCGGGAATGGCACAATATTTTTCCCTCGCTTACAACATTCTGGTGGCCGGGTCTTTGATTTACTGGGCGTATTTTGCAGTGGTGCAGAGGCTTTCGGTGATGGTGTCTACGATTTCCACCCTTGCCGTGCCTCTGATTGCGGTTTTGGCGGATGCGGTGATGGAGGCTTCCTGGCCGGGTTGGAGCGACACGGGAGCATTGATGCTGGTGGCTCTGGCGGTGATCCTGGCGTTGACCGAGTCCCAGAAACAGAAAATCCATAACAGGTAACGATTCAATTTTCTTTTCTATTTTAACCCGAAGAAAACTTATGAAACTGAAACTGATTTATCCCGACATTCCTTTCTGGCGGGCTGAAACGAGCCGCATCGCACTCTTTCTCGGGGATGTTGAATTTGAAGATTTTCGGCCTTCAAGAGATCAGCTAAAGCAAATGAAAACCGATGGGACTTTCCCCTTTGGCCAGTTTCCGGTTCTTGAGGTCGATGGCAAGAAAGTGGCCCAGACTTCGGGGATTGCAAGGTTCTGTGGAAAATTAGCAGGACTTTATCCGAAAGATGATGATTTTGCCGCGGCCAAAGTGGACGAGGTTTTGGATCTGGCCACCGACATCACCATGAAAATGCAGCCTGCCCTGAGAGAACCAGACCCTGAGCAGAGAAAGTTAAAACGCGAGGAACTCTCCCGGGAAATCCTTCCCCGCTGGCTGGGTTTCCTGGAAAATCTTCTTGAGGAAAACGGAAACACAGGTTTTTTTGTCGGAGATTCTTTAACCGTAGCCGATCTGGCTGTCTGGAGGCTATGCGGCTGGATTCGTGGAGGGATCATCGACGATATTCCGCAAACCCAGCTTGATGCCCATCCCCAGTTGCTTGAGCATCACCTGAGAATCGGGGAAATCCCGAAAATCGACGAATGGATGAAAAAACATTATGCTTCCTGAAAAAACATGAGTGTTTTGAATCAATGCATCCTTTTATTTCTCAAGTTTGGAGGTTGAGATGAAACAAATCATCGATGGGTATGAAATCACAACCGCCAGCACCGAAGCTGCTGAACAGACCAAACGTGGCATCGAGTCCTTCATTGAATGGCGGATGGATCCCTTTGATTGGCTGGACGGTGCATTGGAAACCGATCCGGATTGTGTCTTTGCCTCCCTGGTCAAAGGTTTGCTGCTTGTGACTGCACGCTCTAAAAACTTTGCTCCGATCATTTCCAAATGCATCGAGCATGGTGAATCCCGGGAGCAGGAACTGGGAATGCAGGAGACCCTCTATTTCAAAGCCCTGAAAGCCATGTCCGGGTTCAAGGTTTTGGAAGCGCTGGAAGCCTATGAAGCCCTGCTCCGTATTCATCCCCGGGATCTGATGGCTACCCGAATGCTGCAGGCAGAATTGTTTTGGATGGGAGAATCTCGCTGGATGCATCGGGCGATGAAAAATCTGGAACAGGCTTGGAAACCGGAAATGCCCGGAAGCAGTTATTTTTATGGGGACTATGCCTTTGCCCATGAAGAAGCAGGATTTCATGAGACGGCGGAGCGTTTTGGCAAGATGGCCGTGGAACTTGATTCCTCCAATGTCTGGGCAGCCCACGCAGTAGCCCACGTGCTGGAAATGCAAAACCGGGCCGATGAGGGGGTTGATTGGCTTTCCAGTCTCTCAGGCGGGTGGGACGAGAAAAACCAGATCGTTCATCATGCCTGGTGGCATCGCTGCCTGTTTCATCTGGAACGTGGAGAGTCAGATGAGGTGTTCGAACTGTTTTCTCAGGAAGTCCGGAATCCTGATTCCCCCAGGGTCAAACAGGCACCGGAAGCTTATGTTGATGTTCAGAACACTGCTTCTTTACTGATGCGGATGGAACTGGCAGGTTTTGAGGTCGGTGAACGCTGGTCCGGGCTCGTTCCTCTTGCAGAAAGCCGTTTGGAGGATCACACCAGTCCCTTCACTTCGATCCATGCGCTGATCATCCTGGCAAAATCCGGAATGCTTGAAAAAGCCCGAACGATGATCGGGAACATGCTGGCCTTTACCGATCTTGACCAGGGGCCCATCGGCAACACTTACAGACAGGTGGTTGTGCCTGCTGCGGAGGCTGTTCTTGCTTTCGTTGAAGATCAGCCAAAACAGGTTTTGGAAAGGCTGATGCCGATCCGTTTTCTGCTCTACCGGATGGGAGGAAGTCATGCGCAAAGAGACCTCTTCTGGCAGATGATGACCCGAACTGCCCTTCAACTCGAGGACAGGACTTTGCTCGGGCAACTGCATTCGGAAATCCGGGATTTCGGGTTTTCCATGATGGAGCATAGAAGGGCTTACGCCGGGGTATTTTGAAAGAAAAGAAAAACGAGGATCTTTTCACCCTTCCGGATCAAAGGGTTTCAGCCTGCGGAGTCTTTCAAGCAACAGTGAATCTTCCGGAAGCGGTTCTGCCTCGACAGCCTTGAGAAAAGACTTCACATCTTTTTCCAGGATCCCAATCGTATTTTCCGCAGAGTATCCTTCTCGGGCCCAATCGATTTCATGGAATTGGTTTCCATACCAGGTTCCACCGGAACTCTCCGACATGATCTGCAGGAGTTTTTTCGGAGACACATTCAGTGCTTGGCATGCGTCCAAAACCCTGCGAACGGTGACCACACTGGAGGAAGCAACATAATTGTTGAGTACTTTCACGCTCATCCCTGCTCCGAGTTCGCCCAAATGGTGGATCTGAGATCCCATGCTGGCAAACAGGGGGTGCCAATTTTCGAGCAGCGATGAAGGTCCTCCCAGCATAAAGGTCAGTTTCCCGTTGCGTGCGGAGTGGGGAGCGCCGGACATCGGTGCATCGACCAGGAGCGTTTCCTGAGGCAAACGGTCTTTCATTTCAAGAATGAATCCCGGGGAAACCGTGGATGCGATGATCAGTCCCTCAGGCCTTTGATCCTGTTTAAAAATTGCCTGTTTCCCAAGGCAAAGTTCCAGATTCTGGGCTTCATCGCGAACGACTGAAAGGACAAGGTCACAGGAACGGGCAAATTTTTGAGGATCGAATTCCAGGGGGATGGGGCCATCCAGATGCTTCCGGACAATGTCGTGTCCCAAAACCTGATAACCCGCTTGCTGAATCCGGCAGGCCATGGGGAACCCCATCTGGCCCAGACCGGCAACTCCAATCGTTTTTTCTTGAAGCGGGGTCTTCTCCGGTTTCATCTAAACCGAATGCTGATTTCGCGAAGACGATTTTTCAGCGGAAAAGGTAAATCAAAAGCGCAACCACGGCCAGTCCCACCAGGATGAGGGTCATTGTGTCCCAGGCTCCTTCTTTCTGCGCCTCATCTTCGAGGGAAGCCTGAACGGGAGGCTCCTGAGGAGGTGCCTCTTCCGATTCGGTTTTCTCTTCTTTTTCTTCCTGGACGGTTTCGACTTCGGGTGGAGTAGGAAAAAGTTCACCCTGGACTTGCTGATCCTCCTCGACGTTGGCTGGAGACTCTTCGGGAGTTTCCGCATTGGGTGCTTCCAGCCATTCCAGGAGGGTGGCCTTTCGGGCGCGGTTGATCTCCGTCCGGGATGCGACTTCACGTTCCCGGGCGAGTTCTCTCAGTTCTGCAACGGTTTTTCCGGAAAGTTCAGACATCGGAGATTAATTGATAAGAATGGGTTTAAAAAATAATGGAATCTGCATTTAAGCATCCGGAAATGTGTAAATTGTGATCCTATCTTAAAAAGAATGTTCCTGTCAAATTTCTCATCCTTGGAATAGTCGAAAAAATAAATTTAAAAATTCATTAACGGTCAACATTGCATTAAGGTTTTTGCCCTACTCTCCTAAAAATTTATTTTGGAGTTTTTGAAAATCAAATCATGTCCCTTCATCACCAAATCAGCAGTATCGTTGATTAGTTAGCCCCTGATGGATTCTTCCGAACCAAATTCTCCCTCTTCTCATCCTATCCGTTGGTTGATGCTTGCCGGGGTCTGGCTGATTTATTTCTGCTTTGGACTGACGGTGACCAGTTTGGCGCCTTTGGTTCGTCCTGTAACACAAGACTTGGGGATGAGTTATGCGGAAATGGGAAGCGTGCTTGGTGCTTGGCAACTGGTTTACATTGTGACCGCACTTCCCTGCGGAGCCCTGGTGGACCGGTTTGGTTTAAGGCGTTCGCTGTTGCTCTGTTCTCTGGTGATGGGATTTTCTTTCATCCTGCGGGCCTATGCTGTCGATCATTTGACCCTATTTTTATCCGTGGCACTGTTCGGTTTTGGAGGTCCTTTGGTTTCCATCGGTGCTCCCAAACTGATCAGTCTCTGGTTTGCTGGAAGGGAAAGGGGGCTTGCCATGGGGATTTATGTTACCGGTCCCGCTTTCGGGGGTATCGCCTCACTGTCATTGACCAACTCGGTGATGATGCCCTGGTTCGATGGAGAATGGCGTGAAGTGATCCTGGTCTATGCGATCCTGGTTTTTCTCAGCGGACTGGCCTGGCTGTTGATCAGCAGCAACCCCGTCAGTTTAAAAATCGAGTCCGGGCAGCGGCAAGAATCCCGGCCACCCCAGTTCAAAGTCTTTGCCGAACTTTTTTCCCTGGCTCCGGTGAAGATCCTGCTGCTGCTCAGCATCGGAACCTTTCTTTATAATCATGGACTGAATAACTGGCTCCATGAAATATTGCAGACTCATGGAATGGAAGCGGAACGTGCCGGGTATTGGGCATCCTTGCCCACCCTGATCGGTATTCTGGGAGCTCTGATTATTCCCAGACTGGCTGTGCCTCAACGTAGGATTTGGATTCTTGCTCTGCTTTTTGCTTCAGCCGGAATTTCAGCCCTGCTATTGCAGTCGGATCAGGACTCCTGGATCTTATTGGGACTGATTCTCAAAGGCATCACCCAGGGATCGATGATGACCATTCTGCTCCTGATTTTGATGGAAATTCCTGAAGTCGGTTCGCGTTACACCGGGTCGGCAAGCGGGATGTTTTTTGCGGCGGCAGAAATCGGTGGAGTCTTGGGGCCTTTCAGCCTCGGTGTTTTTTCCAGTCAGAGCGGGAACTTCCAAAATGCACTGAACATGCTCAGTGTGGTCTGCCTGATACTGGTGCTGATGACGATGGGTCTTAAATACTTGATGAAACCTGAATTCGGGAAAAAATAAAAAATGGTTCAAAAGTGATCATGGAATTTGGAAGGTCAGTGAGGCCCAGTAACTGGTCCAGAGTTCTCCCCGGTTGAATGCTCCTTCCGTCATGTGAACCGCATTCACCAGATAGTCTCCCGGCACATCGAGTTTGATGTTTACTTTACCCTGCTCGTTGGTGAAATACTCGGTTTCTGTTTTTTGTTGTTTGTGGAAAACCCTAACCAGGATGTCCCCGATTCCGGAACCTCTCCAAATCAATTGGAGTTCGCCATCTTTGTTTTCCAGTTGGTAGGGGTTGAAGGAAGCGACCAGTTCCAGGGGCATGCCGCTGAAATGATCTTTGAATGCTGATTCGCCTTTGACCTGAACCAGACTTTTTGCACAGCGGACGTAGGTTTCCTTGAAACCCTGCTCTGGGAAATTGCGTTTTCGGTGCTCTGCCAGAATGTGAAGCAGGCCTTCACGTTCCAAAAACTTTTCAAATTTTTCCATTGTTGAATAATACACCGTATCAGCCGTCGAGTAGTAAAGCAGAAGGTTCAGTCCGGGATGATTCAGTTTTTGTTTGAAGGCCGGGAAATCTCCGTCATTGCCTTCAACCGGAAAAGCGAATTTGGATGCATGCAGTTCAAAACGGGAAAACCAGGCCCTGATAAAGGGACTTGCATCGCCCTTAAAATGCTGTCCCACTTTGGTATGTGCCGTCAGGGTTTCACCTTTTTCCAGAATCCAACGTTCGGGTTCAATCCAGAATTCATGGGGAAAAACGGTGAGAGAATTCAAAAACAAAAAGAAAAACGTTATTATTTTTAAAATATTTTTCCTTATGCCTCTTTTAAAAAAAATGATTGATTTTCGGAACAAGCACATTGTTGGGTATTTCCTTTTTTTCAGTGTGTTTCTTTTTTTTCTAAATTCCAGCGCCGAGGCACACCGGATTAGCCCTGCGATCACTTCCCTGTTTTCTCAACCAGACAGCCTCCGTGCAGAAATCAGCATCAACCTTGAAGCCCTGATAGCCGGAATCGGGCCGGAACATGAGGATACGGATGATGCTCCTGCATCCGAAGAATACAATCGCTTGCGTGCGATGCCCGCCTCTGAACTGGAACAGGTCTTTCAGGGATTTGCCAGTGAATTCATGAAACAGTTGGAAATCCGCCTGGATGAACAACCTTTGGAAGCAAAGCTGAAGGAACTAGTCATCCCAGAGTCTGGTGATCTGGAACTGGCTCGTTCAAGCCGAGTCATTCTGGAATTCCCGGTTTCTACCAATTCACAGAATCTGGATTGGAAGATGAGCGAAATTTTTGGAGATCACGTACTACGCCTGATGGATTCCAAAGGAGAAGTGGTCAACACTTGGTGGGTCAAGAGCGGAGAAAGAAGTCCGCCGATCAGTCTTGAGGGCCTGCCTCAGAGAGATTTCATGTCCCGTTTCCTGGAGTACGTTGAAATCGGTTTTACCCACATCCTGCCCAAAGGGTTGGACCACATCCTCTTTGTCCTCGGCCTTTTTCTTTTGAGTGCCCACTGGAAACCCCTGCTGGTTCAGGTCACGAGTTTTACGGTCGCTCACACCGTGACTCTGGCGCTCAGCATTTATGGCATCGCTTCGGTCCCGTCCGAGATTGTTGAGCCCCTGATTGCGTTGTCCATAGTTTATGTCGGGTTTGAAAACATGATGACGAAAGAACTCAAACGATGGCGGCCGATTCTCGTTTTTGTCTTTGGACTGTTACACGGACTTGGCTTTGCAGGTGTCTTGGGAGAAATTGGGATTCCCGACGCATTTTTTCTGGAAAGTCTGATTGCTTTTAACCTAGGTGTGGAACTTGGGCAATTGGCGGTGATCGGAATCGCCTACCTCATGGTCGGATTGTTTTTCAGCAAATCTTCATGGTACCGGAAAACGGTGGTTATTCCGGGGTCACTCACGATTTCCCTGATTGGTGCATGGTGGGTTTATGAAAGGGTGTTGCTTAACTGATTGGTCATTCAAATCACGGGTTCTGGAAATTTGCTTCTTCACCACAATTTTCCTCTTAATCCTGGTTTGCTTTGTTCCGCCTCCAGTCTATGCAAAATGCACCCAGGAAAGCCGAGAATCTGCGGTCAAAGCCGGGATCAATCCGAAAGTCGTCAAAATCCTTTGTGGAGACCCTCTTGAAGAGGATTATGTTTTCGAGGTCAAACCTTCTAAAAAATCGGTGATTCCGACCCGGGCGTTTGATCCTGAAACAAATATCAACGACTCTGAAGTAGAAGGGGAGTCAACAATGGAACCGCAATTTGTGATTCCCGAGGGCCCCCCGACCTGTGATGAGGAAAAAGTAGCGAGGATGATTGCCCGGGGATTTTCCGACCAACTGATCATCTCCATCTGTGGGAAAGGAGTCATTCAGGAAAAGGACGAAACGGTCTATGTGGCCCCGGGGCAGGGCAATGCCTGCCAGGATTCGAGGGTGTTCAATGCTCTCAAGCAAAAAATCTGCAGCCAACGCTGATCGGTTTACGGCATTCCATCTTAGTCCAGGGATTTCCTTACCTCACCTGCCAGACCAGTTTTTGTACCCTTGTAGCTATCTCAGGAATTTCACAATTTTCGCAAAAGTCCGTCTGTTCCCTGGCTTCGTTTGAATCCACTTTCAGTAATTGAATCCTGATGGTCTCCTCGTCCAGGTTTGAGGTCAGGTGGTAGAAGCCATCGATCCTCATCTTTTGGATTAAATTCCGGATGCTGTCCAAACAAATCTTTCTGCAATCACCATAGAACAATTGGTCCAATGCCTGGTCCGATTGCCTGGAAAAAAAGTTTATGGTCGCATCCTCATAACTTGGATTGTGAACCAGATCGTGAAGCTTGTTTAATTCTTTCCGCAACGCATCATCCAGGCTTTTCCCAAGATCAGGAGAGGAATCTCCGATCAGGGTGGGCGGAAAGACATAAACCGTTTTCCTTTCATCCGCCATCAGCGGATTCAAAAAGAACAGAACCAAAACTTGGACGAAAAGACAAAAACGCATTTTTTGTAAATCAACTCCGTTGCAATGGTTTTTTTCAGAAAGAATGGATGGATCAGAATAGTATCTTATTAATTTTTTCCAGGATGCCGGGGCCGGATAAGTTCCTTCTCTTGTTTCCAGTAAAATGGTTTACCAGTAAAAGTTCAATGCCAGCTTTCCCTCCCTGGTATCATGGATCTGGTCGTACTCGAGTCTCAAATCCAGGTTCTGGGAAAGGGTCCACCGTTGATGTGCCAATGCCTTGCCATGATCCATAACAGGACCGGAATAACTCCGGTACCACCCTCCCTCAAGCCGGATCTTCCATCCGTCCAGAATTTCCCAGAGCATGCCGATATGCGGAGCCAGCCCCCAGCTGGTGGTGTCCCAGGAATGATTGAGGGATTTTCCAAACAGATCCAGGAAGGCGTATTCCACATCATGCCCTCCCATCGAGTAAGAGATTCCAAGACCACCTTGGAGTTGAAACTGAAGGCAGTCGTAACAATTGAAATGCTGCCTGTCCCAACCTCCCTTGACTCTCCAGGAAAGGGACCGGTCTCCCGGAACTCCGGTTGGATTCCCTGCCAGATTTTGGATGCTGAACAAAGTTAGAGAATCAAGGTGGCTGGAATTATCCCTGAAATGAAGACGGAGATCCAGGGTCACCAATTCCG